>Ga0172369_10002889_pt1 | contig 23092 bp, 14 predicted proteins | sample LakKiv25m_FD_114539 | JGI IMG/M metagenome (GOLD analysis project Ga0172369, IMG submission 114539) | Freshwater microbial communities from Kabuno Bay, South-Kivu, Congo - kab_022012_11.25m | ecosystem: Environmental > Aquatic > Freshwater > Lake | place: Democratic Republic of the Congo...
GGGAAGACGCTGAGAAAAACAGAAAGCTTTTATAGCGTTCCGGCAGCAAAATTCATTTCGGCAAATTAAAATGGAACAGAGTATGAAACGAATATCATTTTTGCTTTCAATCTCAATATGGACGGCAACCTCATTTGGTCAAGGCTCCGACGTCTCCAAGGTGGGCATTACCGCTGCACCCTTCTTAGAGATTGGCGTCGGCGCCCGCGCCTTAGGCATGGGTGGCGCTTTTGTCGGCACCGCAGATGATGCCAGCGCCTTATATTGGAATCCTTCTGGCATTGCTCGCCATCAGGACACCCAGCTCATGTTTATGCACGCCGATTGGTTGGCGGATATGAATTTTGACTTTGCCGGTTTCAGCGTTCCGTTAGGCGCTTTTGGCAGCATCGGTCTATCCCTCATCTCTCTCAGTTATGGCGAAATGCCGGTGCGCACTGAGGCCCTTCCCGATGGCACCGGCGAGCTGTTCAGCGCTGGTGATCTGGCGGTCGGCCTAACATACGCCCGCGGCCTGACCGATCGATTTTCCATTGGCTTTAATGTCAAATACCTCAATCAGCGCATTTGGCATGAAAGCGCCCAAGGTTTTGCGCTCGACTTTGGGACGCTATTTGTCACCGGCCTAAAAGGCCTACGCATTGGCGCCACCCTGAGTAATTTTGGCACGGATATGCGCATGGAAGGAAAAGATGTGCTGGTCTTTCACGATGTCGATCCTTACATTATCGGCAACAACGACCGTGTGCCAGCCAATTTGCAGACCGACCATTGGCCTCTGCCGCTGACGTTCCAGTTTGGTTTAGCTATGGAAGCGTTCAAGTCACCCCTAAACCGGTTGACCGTGGCCACCGATGCCATTCATCCGAATGACAATACCGAGTCCGTGAATTTGGGGACAGAGTACGCTTTCCGCGAGATGCTTTTTTTGCGCGCCGGCTACAATAGTCTCTTCCTCCGCGACGGCGAAGCCGGATTGACCTTTGGTGCTGGCTTTGCCAATCGCTTCGTCGGCAATGTATTGGTGCAACTGGACTATGCCTATGCGGATTTTGGCCGGTTGGAAAATGTGCAAAGGTTTTCTTTGAGCATTTCATTTTAGTTTACTTCTTTAGCACACAGAACACCCAATAATCGCCAAACTCATTAACTGATCTAAGCCCTCTAAGCGCGAGCGTGGTCCTATGCTGCTATTTAACGATTTCAGAGTCGCGCCAAACTTTCCAAGTGCGAAAGGTTCATTAGTGAATGTCAAAGATTTTTTTGATTCTCGCAATTCTCATTTTATTTACAGCATTGTCAAAAGCAGATAACCCTCGTCTCGATGAATTAGCCATCAGGTTTGCAGGAAAATACGGTCAAATCGAAATAGGGGGAAAGTACGCCGGGGCTGAATTTCACCGCAGTCGTCCTCTACCTTCCCGAATCAGTTTTTACTACCCTGTTGCCAATAGCATTGATTTGAGTACGGATTATTGGCGACGTTATGAATCTCAACCGCTCTCGCTAACCATCAATTATAATGGCGTCACCGAAGTGATCGGAAACGAGCCTTTTTCGTACAGCTACACGCCGTTCTTTGCTCGATTCGCAAGATCAAAGCCGGAATATAAAATCGAAATCTCTTATCGCTTTTGTGAAGACCTGCCCATTCTGGTTTTTGAAATAAAACTTGAAAACATTTCCCAAGTAGAAACGGAATTCCTTCTCACCACAAAGCTGGAGAGTACCTTACGAACTTGCCAAACGTACGCTGTTAAAAATAAGGCAACGATTTATCTCCAACGCGAAGGCGCCGATGTGCTGGTTAGCTTCAATGATCCCGAAACGGATTCTGCCCAAGTCTTTGTATTAAATGCTGGAAACAGACCTATCACTCGAAGCTCGGCGAACAATGGACCTCAAGAGGTTGTCAATCCGGTCATCAAACACGAGTACAAAAAGCTTCTAAAAGCCGATGAGGCGTTGACGGTTATCCAGCTTATCGGTTCATGCCGGCAACAGGAGAGCAACGCCGTCACCGCCAAAGCATTGCGCGAATGGCAGAGCAGCGTCCAAACCAATGAAAGGCGCATATTGGACTATGCATTGAGCCATTCACATTTCCATGTCAACGATTCCGCTTTCGTGCGCACAGCACGTTGGGCCAAGGCAATGTTGGCTTCGAATATGCACTACCTGAATGGGAGCATCGTCCCCATGCCTTGTCCTGCTGAATACAACTTCTTTTTCACCCACGATGTATTATTGACGGATTTGGGAGCCATCCAGTTTGATGGTGACCGGGTTAGAGATGACTTGCGGTTCCTCCACTCTCTGACCCGGGCGGACTCTATTCTTCCTCACGCTTATTATTGGCGCGATAATGGCTTCCAAACCGAATTCTGCGGCTCCGATAATTGGAACCATCTCTGGTTCATTCTCTTGACAAGCTCGTATCTCAAGCACACCGGCGATATCTCGACAGTAAAAATCCTTTATCCCATTCTGCAAAAAAGTCTTCGGCTGATGCTGCAAAACAAAAGCGCCGAAGGGTTGATGTACGCCTTTAGGCCCGACTGGTGGGACATCGGCCATGTTTATGGCGCACGGGCGTATATTACCATCCTTATGATCCGCGCGTTGCAAGAATTTTGCTTTGTCAATTTCAAGTTGGGCTACTTCGGCTCCGAGTCAGTGTCTCATCTCCGGCTCTCTGAAAAGATGCAGCAGCAGCTCGTCAACAAGTTGTGGGATGAAAAAGCGGGATACTTGATCAATATGCTGGACACCACGACGGTGGATAGGCATTACTATTCGGGCTCGTTGCTTGCAGCCGCATTCAACATCCTCGATTCATCAAGATCGGTGATGCTTCTCAACAGCGCCAGGCGAGAACTGCTTGATCCCCTTATCGGCATCCGCAATGTCATGCCAGCCGATTTCCATGACTTGACGGATGTGTACAAATTTCGCGACTCAGAGGCCGGCGGACCCTATCTCTACATCAATGGGGGCGTTTGGCCGCAGGGTATTGTATGGTACACGCTGGGATGGTTGGCTGCCAATGAGCCGGACCCCGCCCAACAAGTTTTGAAGAAATATCTGACGATAGATGGAATTGAAAACAGCCCCAATGGCCAGCCTTCGTTTTTTGAATACCGCAACGGTTACCTTCAGTCAACCCATTACGGTGAAATCGATAAGCCAAGTTTTCTTTGGGCGGGTGGAATGTACCTTCACGCATTATACAAGTTAGCCGGGCTGAGAGAGAACGAGTGGAACGTGGCATTTGCCTCGAATTTGCCCTCCGACTGGGAAAATGCTGAATACGATCTGCTTTTTCTTGGCACGCAAGCTCGTGTCTCTATAAAAGGTGCCGGCAAGTTTTTCTCGAAGATTCTTGTTGATGCTGAACAAAGTCACTCAGCCGTTTTGACTTTGCCGGCGCATGAAATTGTTCTGCAAAGAGGCAGACCGCAGTATCCTTACTTGGCTGAAGCCCGCTGCGTCATAAACGGTGTGCGATACGATGATTGCTCTCGCCGCCTGCATGTTGAAGTAGCGGGTTTTCCTGGGCAACGGGTCGACTTGAAAGTTATCTCACCCATCGCACTTGCAGAGATGCATGCCGGTTCGCGAAAGCTAAATGACAGCATAAGCATTTCGCAGGACAACGGCATTTGGCAAATTCACGCCGATTTAAGATTGAAACAACAACAAGAAAACGTTGTCCTCTCATTCAAATAATTTTCTCCAAGGTTTATGCTTGCAAATATCACCCAATTTAGCCATATTTCAATCTGCGTGCTCGTTTTCATTAGCGCGGCTTTCCTAAATTGTGGAAGAGAATCCAACGGCAATTGGGAGCGCAAAGAGCTTACCTACTGGCCAGCCGCCAATCCGCAGGAAATCGAGCTGGCCAAGCGTGCGGCTGAAGAATGGAATGCTCATCATCCTGAAATTCCTGTGGTGGTTCAGCCCATTCCCGAAAGCCAATCTACCGAGGAGGTTCTGCTTGCGGCTATCGTCGGTAAAACCACGCCAGACGTCTGTTCCAATATTTGGCCCGGCGTAGTAGGACAGTTTGTCCGCGCCAAGGCTCTGTTGGCTCTGAACCAGTTTACGGATTTTGATTCGTTGGTTGCTGCCCGTCTCCCGGAAGATCAACTGCAAGAAATTCGTTACGATGATGGCCACATCTACCAGATGCCATGGAAAACGAATCCCATTATGATGGAGTACAACGTCGGGCGGCTCAAAGAAGCCGGCTACGATCATCCGCCACGCACCTACTCGGAATACCTCGACATGGGCCTAAAGCTTGCCCGCGACCGAACGGACGATGGCCTGAACGACCAATGGATGATGTACGTGGACATTAATGTCAAATGGTGGCTGCGTTATTTCGATTTTTATACCTTTTACCTCGCCGCTGGAAATGGCGTGACTCTGGTGAAAAGCCGTAAGGTGCTTTTTGATAATCCAGCGGCTATAGAAGTGTTTCGCTTCTTCCGCCGCGGTTTCGAGCTGGGCATCTTCCCCAAAGGCACGTTTCAAAACGACACCTTTTTGATGGAGCAGGTGGCCACACACATTACCGGCCCATGGAATATCGCGCACGTGGATAAATTCAAGCCGGATGGTTTTACCTTTGATTACGCACCTATTCCCGTTCCGGACAACCATCAAGGCCCGGTTGTCACCTATGGCGATCCGAAAAACTTGGGAATTTTTACCACCACCAAACATCCGCAACAGGCATGGGAATTTGTCAAGTTTTTGGTTGCGCCCCAGCAGGACTTGGCCTTGTTGAAGATTGCCAGTCAACTGCCGATCCGCAAAAACTTGCTCGGCGATTCGCTTTTCGGCAACTATTTTGTCGAGAATCCCAAGATGGCGCGCTTTGCGATCCAGGCGCAACACACTCGCGGGGTGGATGCGGCTCCGGAATTGCGGGAAATTTTTGATGCTATCTCGCAGGAATTTGAGGCCTGTTGCGTCCTGGGTCGTCGTACGCCGGAGGAGGCGATTCGGCGCGCCGCAGAAAGGGCGCGAGAGATTTTAGAATGAGAAAAATAATTGCAGAGATCCTATAAGGCAGAGAAAAACCAATGCGATTCTACTACGGCCCCGCCATAGTTTATGAGAGCATGAAAACTCAGAAAACGATCATGAGCGGTGGGCTTTTGCGCCGAACCGATCATTCACGCTTTATGGTGACTCGGATTTGTTGGTGGTCAGAAAGCTTGATCGTGGCAAGTTGCCTTGTTATGAGATTGTGCATTGAAAACTAATCGCGCCAAAAACCAGCGCGCTGGGTATCTTCTCACCGCTCCCTATTGGCTGCACTATGCCGTTTTTATGGCATATCCGTTGGTGTTCTCGCTCGTACTTGTCTTTCATGAGTGGGACATTTACACACCCATGCGCTGGGTGGGCTTGCACAATTTCGTCCGTCTCTTTCGCGACGAGCTATTCTTGCAGTCTATTTTCAACATTCTGCTTTTTCTGGCAATTCATATTCCGTTGCAGATCGCCATGGCGCTCTTCTTTGCAGTGATGTTGAATCAGAAAATTCGGGCGCGCGATTTTTTCCGCGCTGCCTATTTTATGCCGGTGGTCATCTCCGGCGTGGTGATTTCGATTTTGTGGCAGCAGCTATATTCCCAAGAGAACGGCGTCTTGAACTTGCTGTTGGCTAAACTCGGATTTGACAAAATCCCTTGGCTCACCAGTCCGGAGTGGGCGATGCCGTCCATTGCCATTATGGCCACATGGAAGAATGTGGGCTTGTACATCGTGCTTTTTCTCGCCGGCTTGCAGACCATACCGGGCGATCTGTATGAGGCGGCGGAGATGGACGGCGCTAACAAGTGGCAGCAGTTCTGGGGCATCACTTTGCCGATGATCAATTCCACCATGATTTTGGTAATGATTCTTTCTACCATCGGAGGATTTAGCCTGTTCATCGAGCCTTATGTGCTTACCGGTGGTGGCCCTATGAATCGCACCTTATCGGCCATGCTTTATATTTATAAACAGGCGTTCTATTTCAATCGAATGGGCTATGCAGCAACGCTGGGATTTTGCTTTGCACTCATAATCCTCAGTGTGGTGTTGGTGCAGCGAAAGGTTGTGGAACAAGAGGTGTGAACCAAGTCGAATGGCGCGGATGTCTTCAGGTCAAAAATACGAATTTCCGAATAATCCGAAAAAGACGCGTTGCCTGTACTTTTCTCATACAAAGATCGACCAATGAAAAAATGGCTTCTCTACCTTTGCCTATCTTTGGGAGCGGTTGTTTTTCTCTATCCCTTTATTTGGATGCTTCTCGCGACGTTTAAGCCGGAGCTGGAGATTGCCAATTTTGGCTTATGGCCATCGCGGTTCACCTCCAGCAGCTATCAACAGGTATTTGCCAAGATTCCCATCCTCCGCGCCCTGGGCAACAGTCTGTTCGTTTCGTTGTCGATTACTACTTCGGTGCTGTTCTTCAGCTCGATGGTCGGCTATGCTCTCTCTCGGCTGCGCTTTCGCGGAAAAAACGTGATGTTCATTCTCATCATATTCACTATGATGATCCCTTTTCAGCTTACTCTCTTGCCTTTGTACGTCCTCATGGTCAAATTCCATTGGACGGACAGCTACTGGGCATTAATCGTTCCGGGAATGATGAGCGGCTTTGGTGTGCTGCTATTCAGACAGTTCTTCCAGACCATTCCGCAGTCCCTGATCGACGCGGCACGTGTAGAAGGTCTGAATGATCTCCAGATTCTTTTTAGAATCGTCTGGCCCCTATCTAAGCCGGTGCTGATCACGGTGGGCATCATTACCTTTATGAACACCTGGAACGAAGTGCTCTGGCCGCTTGTTGTCATCCGTAATCAGGCGTTGATGACCATGCCCCAAACGGTCACCATCTTTGCCGTCGGCGGCATGGCCGAAGCGCAACTGGGAGCAAAACTTGCAGCCGCAACTCTGCTGGCGTTGCCGGTGATCATTGCCTACGCGTTTTTTCAGCGATATTTCATCGAGAGCATGGCAAGTTCGGGATTGAAAGGATGAATAAATTGCGGATTTTGGAATGCGAATTTTGGATTTGGCTGTGAAGCGAATGGGAAATAAATTCGCTAATATTTTCAGCTCTCGTTCACAAGCTCCGATTCGGGAATGTATCTGTTTTACTAAAATATGCATCGCTTTCAGAAAAGCCTTTGTTTTACTGCTATTGACGCTGGCATTTGCCTGTGCAGCGCAACACAGCACCCTTGTCAACTTTAGCCAACTTGATCAGCTTTGCGAGGATATCGATTTCCAAGGCAAACCATGCGCGATTGTTCACATCTACAGCGATGCTCCAGATTATGGTTGGGTGGATTCCGCTGCTGAAGGCATTTCTTGCGTGGACGATGTAGCACGCGCCGCGGTCGTTTACTTGCGCGCCAACGAGCTGGGGAATGATACCCTTTATACTTCGCGCATACGCCGGCTGCTTAATTTTGTCATGGCCATGCAAACGGAGGATGGCGAGTTCTACAATTTTATCCGCAAGGATTTAAGCATCAGCCTCGATGGGGAGACCAGCCGCAAGGCCTTTAAATTTTGGGCGGCACGAGGTTACTGGGCCTTGGGCGAGGGCTATCGTTTCTTTAAGGGCAAGGATTCGATATTTGCCGCTGAGCTGCGTCACGCTTTCCGCAAATGTCAGCAGCCATTAAAGGCCTTGCTGGCCAATTATGGCCTCTTTGAGGTCATCCATGGTAGACGTTATCCGACTTGGCTCATCGACCGTTATGCCAGTGATGCCACTTCGGAATTTCTTTTAGGCGCTGCAGCCTATTTGCAAGCCGAAAACGATCCGGAGATTTCACAGATGGCCCTCAAGCTGGCCGAGGGCGTTCTGGCCATGCAGGCGAAAGAGCCGGAGCCACTATCCGGAGCCTTTGAATCATGGCCCGGTGTTTGGCATGCATGGGGCAATGTACAGGTGCAGGCTCTGGCCAAGCTGGCGCCAATACTCAAGCGGCCGGAACTGCTCCGCGCCGCCGAATTGAGCGCCAATACTTTTTTACAGACCTTGCTGGCTGAAGGGTGGCAGCATGAATATGATTTTGCCAAGAAGCGCTTCAAAACCTATCCGCAAATAGCTTATGATGCCCGCACCACAGCCTTGGGATTTTTGGAGCTGTACCGGGCCACAGGAAAAGAAAAATATGCCGTGTTAGCCGGTAAAGCCGCCTCTTGGTTGACGGGCAGCAATGTCCTCGGCCAGTCCATGTACGATCCCATTACAGGTCGCGGTTACGATGGCATTGACGCCAAGGGCCTCAACCGCAACGCCGGCGCCGAGTCCACCATTGAAGCGCTGTACACATTGATAGAGATCGAATCGGAAGGAATTGTACTCAATCTGATCGGGCAGGAGGACTTTCCGAGTCCGAATTAAGGTGCGTTTATTGGCAACGTGTAAAGTTCCAAAACGCCTTCCCCAGAATTTGCTTTTGAAAACGGAATACTCCAATGATCTTTCGTCTTACACCATTTATTCTCTTCCTTGTAGGAACAGGAGCCTATGCTCAAGCCCCCTTCCAACTACAACAAGGGATGAACGGCTATTCCGGCTGCTATGATGCCCACATCCTCGCCAACAAGCCGGATTGGAATACCGGCGGCGAGGACGGTCTGGAGGTGACCGGCAATGGCGGTGAGGCGGATGCCAAGCACGGGTTGATCCGTTTCGATCTTTCCTCTCTCCCTGTTGAGGTCAGGATCGATTCTGTGTGGTTGGAGCTATACTTGGTCAAGCGGCGCACTCCGCAGTCAGCGCCAAAATCCCTGGGTGTTTTTCGAATCAATAAACCCTGGGACGAAGGCTCTGGCAATGATCTAGCCGGTTATGACGGACGTCCGGTGGCCACTGGCGAATGCTCTTGGCAGTACGCCTCCTATCCCGGCCAGCCTTGGGCCAAGAGCGGAGCCGAGGGAGTGCCAGCGGATCGCCTTGGCATCCCAGAGGATGTCCTTACTATTTCTCCGTCGGACTCATTGGGCAAGTGGTACTCATGGAACATTACCGGCATTGTTCGATTTGGGCTCTCCCATCCGGACAGTAACTTTGGCATCCTCTTACGCGAACTGTCTGTCTCCCCGGCAACGGGCATCCTTAATTTCGCCTCCGGCGAGTACGCTACGGAAAGCTTGCGGCCAAAACTGACGCTTTGGCAAAGCAACTTGCCCGCAACTGTAGCTGGCACGCTTATCGTTAGCAACACAGCCACAAGCATTTTGACTAGGTTGCCCTATTCCGGAGATGCCAATAATAATGGCTATGCCGAGGCAGCCTTGGCCCGGGCGGGCGATGCGCAGTGGAGTAACAAGGTCGCGATGACAAGGAATTCTTTCTATTACGAGCATGCTTTTTTCGGGCTTACTCAGGGTTTATACCATGTACGAGTTTGGCTTTACGATCCCGATGGAGTTCAGGGCGCGGCAGTGCAAACGAAAGCCAATATCGAGTTGACTCCCGAATCCATAAAAATCGGCGAGCTGTTCACCAGTTTGAGTTCCCGTAATGAGGTGAATGTCAATCTGACGTTTTACCATGACTCCAATAGCAATGCCATTGCTTGGCTACAGCACAAGCGCACGGACTCGACCTTATGGCTCGATGACGGCGAGATGATTCGGCTGCCGGATTATTTTGAAAAAGTTCTTACCGGCTTAACAAACGGGCAGCGTTACGACATACAGGTGACGGCACACGATCCGGATGGCGTAGAAGGCGATAGTATTCGAAGCACGCAAATCTATCTGCCATTGAGTACCGAGAAGGTTCGCATTCTTGACGCAGGTCAAAAGAGCTTTACCGTCGAATCGGGGAATTACATCGTTACCTTTGATTCGGCCGGCACGGCTAACTCCCTTTGGCTTTATCCTAAGAACTGGTTCAAGGGCGCTCTCAGCTCGACAATAGTCACCGGACTGGACTTTAATCCTTTTGACCCAACTAAGATAGCCAAACTCCAGGTCGCGGACGAGCAAGCGCTGATTACCGTGCTACTGACCGGCGTCAACGAAGGATTGGAATATTCCATTACACTGGACTTTTTCAAAGCCCATCCCGGCCTTTTGCGTTGGCGCTGCCAATTGCAGAATGCTGCGGCCTTTGCAGTAAAAAGTGGTCAGCCTGAGATTCGCTATTACGATCGAGAGCTGCACCGTGAGGTCAGCTCCACGGTGGAAATCTATGCCGAACAGCAGCCCTATGCAGCGGGAATTGCTTACGGCTATGATCCCTTCGCCGCCAAAGGAACGATTCTTTATTTTGCCAATTTCACTTCCCTCAATGACTACTTTGCACTGCAACATGTTGGCCCCGAACGCTGTGTGAGCATGAGTAGCGCCATGCTTGGATTTCAGCGACCCAGTGGCAATAGACCCCTACGGAACGCTCCGACTTTTATTATTGCGGATGCTTTTATTTACCTTCAAGTCAACAAACCACCCACAGAAGCGGAGCAGGCCGGACGTTTTTTGACCCAATTGGCGACGATTTACCAGTACCTCCAAAAACCGCAGCCGGAAGTGCACGATTGGCATTCCGTAGCGCTAAAGCTTCTGGATAATCTGAAGGACGAACGCTGTCTTGTCACTGTGAGTAGTAACCAATATCTCAGAACCTATGTGGACGTTCCTCGGCTCAACACAGCCGAAGCCATCACTCAGTTGGACGTCATTGAAGGGATACGCCGTTTTGAACGCGTCTTCGGCAACGTTTCAGACTTGGACGATCACCTCGCCAATAATCTGTACAATTTCTACAATCTTACCCACCGCACCCTGGTCAACGATATGCCTAATGAAGGCGTTCAAACGGGGGATAGCTGGTACGCCATTCATCTGCATCTCGGGTTGGCTTCGCTGGCCAAAATGGGCGATGAGGTCGCGCGGACGCTGTTCTTTCTCTCCCTGCCCGAGCTCATGGAGTTTGCCAAAGCGGTCGACTACCAATTTCCGGTGTTTTTCAATTATGGCGATAATTCCGCCATTTCCGGGCAGGAGCCAGACGCCACCGGTGGGTACCTTTATTTGATGCTGGACGCATACAACCTTAGCCGCGATTCCAAGTATTTGGACGAAGCCAAGCTGGCTGCCGAGCAAATTAGCGGCTACGGCTTTAACTTCCTATACGAAACGCACATCACTGCCGCCACCTGCGCCGGGCTGGCGCGGCTGTATCATTTAACCGACGACTCGCGTTACCTTGAGAAGAGCTATATGCCATTGGCAAATATTCTGCTGGTCGCATGGCTCTGGGAATGTGATTATGGCTATGCCCAGCATTACTCGACTTTCTTTGGCCTCAGTCCGATGACAGGCGCCGGCGTTATTACCATGATGGAGCAACACCATGCGTTAACATACCTTCGTGAATACATGCAATTGGTGGGCAGTAAGTTTTCTCCGGAAATTGTCACGATGCTGGATGATTTTGACTCTTATGCTCGGATGGTGTTGCGGTATAGCTTGCCGCCGTTTTTAGTCCCCGCGGCGCTGCATACTGGCCCAACGGTATACAACTCGCACAATATCGCTTCATTCAATATACCGCTGGAAGATCTGCGTGATGGTTGGCAAAAATCCGGCTCCTTAGGACAGCAGATTTATGGCGCCGGCAGACCTTTCGCCTTGGCCGCCGACATTGCTAATGGCATAGAAGACGAAACCCGGCAAGGCGATCTACCCAATGATTTTTTAGTCCTGCAGAACTATCCCAATCCCTTTAACGCCGCGACCATATTTCACTATCAAGTGACGACGACAACGGCCCCGGTTCGCCTGGAAATTTATAATGTCCTCGGCCGGATGGTAAAAACGCTGGTGGATGAAGGGCAGGACTTTGGGGAAAAAAAGATTTCTTGGGATGGCACGGATTGTCAAAATCTGCCGGTTAGCAGCGGCGTTTATGTGGCCCGATTGCGCATAGGCGAGGAGGAAGTTGTAAGGAAGGTTTTGTTGTTGCAGTAGGGATTAATGAAGTGAAAAAGTTGGTCATAAATCTGCTTGCGCAATATCCCCAAAACAATCGAAGAAAATCTGAGAATCCATGGAGTCTCCTGGCGAAGCTTTTCAGCCTGGCCGCCTGCCCTCTAATGGCAATCTTTTTTGTTTGCTCGGATCATAGAAACCAAGAGCAGAAAATCTTGGCAAGAGTGGGCGATCGAACGATCAGCCAAGCGGATTTTGTCCTACGGGCCGAGCAAAGTCCGGAGATAAGCTTTCATGAGCCGGCAGAGAAACGACAGGAGTATTTGCTCGATTTGTTGATCAATGAGAAACTCGCTGCCCTGGCTGCAGAAAAAATGGGTTTGGACAAAAGCACGGAGGTACAACAGCTTTCCAGTTTCATAGAGGACATGGCTTTGTCACGAGAGCTTTATCGAAGAGAGGTGCAATCCAAGGTAAAGGTTTCCACCACTGATCTCGAACAAGCCACCAAAAGACAGGCAGAAACACGTATCGTGGAGTATTTGAGTTTTCACGACCGAACAGTTGCTCAATTGTACCAATGCCACCTGCGCGCCGGAATGCCTTTGGGCAATGCCTTGCGAGAACTCTATGGTCAGGCCGCAGACACAACCAGCAGCCGGAGGATGGTTAAATGGGGCGAAAACGACGCGGCCTTGGAGGATGCGGTCTACCGACTACAACCCGGTCAAGTCTCGCCTGTCGTGCCGGTGGCTGGAGGATTTATCGTTATGAAACTACTTGACATCCAGTACGATGCGCTCCCGACGGAAACAGACAATGCCCAAAGAAAAACGCGCGGCCAGCGAATACTGACCGCTCGACGAGAGGCTGAAATCAGTGTTCGGTTTGTTGCCGAATTTATGCAAAATCAACAGGTGCACTTTAATGAGCTATTGGCGAAAGAATTGGCGGCGGCCTTTACCGAACAGGCAATATCTTATCATAACAACGACCAAACAATCAAGCCGGAGCGCCCTCTGGACCAGCAAGGATGGATCAGCGCCCGTAATGCCTTGCGGCGCCGATTGGCGGAAACTTTTGTGTCTTTTGCCGGCGGGCAGTTCAGTCTGAGCGAGATATTGGAAAAATGGCAGCGTTTCGATCTGCCTGTCAATCACCGGGACGCGAATGCCTGTCGGCGCTCCATCGCGCACAACATCAGTTTCATCGTCCGGGATACCCTATTGGCGCGCGAGGCCAGGCGACGTGGATACGCCAACCTGCCCGGCGTGCTGAAGGATGTACAGATGTGGCGCGATTATTACCTATATGCCGCCTTGGAAGCGCAAAGAAAACCAACCTCCGCCGAATTCTCCTGGCAAGAATATCTTGCGGAACTAAAAAGTACCTATTCGGTGCAGATTGACTCTGTCTTGTTGCGCCAGACCCATGTTACGGATATCCCCGTGATTGCTGTACGACCCGGGCAGTATTCTGCACTGGTCGCACCACCATGGCCAAGTTTCAATTGAAATTTATTGGAAACCAAACTCGGAGAGTGAAATTGCATACTTCTATGAGCGCACACTGATTCGATTGCAGGAAACATTCTTCCTTCGGAGCTTCATCCAAAAGGGAGTTCAAAATAGTTGCAGTAATAAATTCTAACAAGGAGCCGTATGGCAAAAGATTATCCAGATCGTGAGCTGTTTACCCGACATCCCGGCAATCCCATATTGACGATAAAAGATTGGCCATATCGTGCCAACACTGTCTTTAATGCTGCCGCAACCGCCTTTGACGGCCAAACACTGTTGCTCATCCGCATCGAAGACCGCCGCGGCATATCGCATTTGACTGTTGCCAAAAGCAAAGACGGAATAAGTAATTGGCAGATAGATTCTCCGCCCACTTTTCCCCCTGATTCGGAGAATTATCCCGAGGAGATTTGGGGGGTAGAGGATCCGCGCATCGTGTATCTCGAAGAAATGGGAGAATACGCCGTCACATATACTGCATATTCGCAGGAAGGACCGCTGGTCTCCCTGGCTACGACTAAGGACTTTGTTCGTTTTAAGCGGCGCGGTGCCATTACCTTGCCGGAAAACAAAGACGCCGCCCTATTCCCCAGCAAGTTTAACGGACGTTGGGCCATGCTGCATCGCCATGTCCTGAGCGGGGGGCGCGGAGCGAATATTTGGCTGGCCTATTCTCCAGACTTGCGGCACTGGGGCGACCATAGAATAGTCATCCGCGCCCGTAACGGCGGTTGGTGGGACGCCAACAAAATCGGACTGTCTCCACCGCCTTTAAAAACAGAAGATGGCTGGATCGTGTTGTATCACGGTGTTCGTGTAACCGGAGGCGGGGTTATATACCGTCTGGGACTGGCGCTGCTGGACTTGGAAAATCCCAGCCGCCTGTTGCATCGTAGTGAAGAATGGATTTTCGGTCCCGAGGAACCCTATGAACGACTTGGCGATGTGAACAATGTCATTTTCCCCTGCGGTTGGATTTTGCATGGTGATGAGGTACGTCTATACTATGGCGGCGCAGATACTTGCATTGCGTTGGCTACGGCCAAACTGACAGACTTGCTTGCTTATCTGAAAAATTGCCCGGCAGCAGAGAAGGGATAGGGTCGAGAGCATTACTCCCCCCAAAAGGAGAACTCTGAATTTTCAAAACCAAAAAGCGGTCATCATTAAAAAGAATGATGACCGCTTTGATGGCTGGGATGCAGGGATTCGAACCCCGATACCATGATCCAGAGTCATGTGTCCTGCCGTTGGACGACATCCCAGTATTCATCAGATCAGAGTGGGAATGATCTCCGCCCCTTTCTTGAGGCGACGCATCACCGTCTCCTTCCCCAGCAATTCGAGCAGCTCAAACAATCCCGGACCTACGCTCAGCCCGGTGGCGGCCAATCGAACCGGATGGATAATTTTTCCGGCGGAAACCCCGCGCCTCTCGCCGATTTGCCGCAATGCACTCTCTGTTTCTTGCGCGGTAAACGCGGCTAATTTATAAATTTCATCGGAAAATTCAAGCAATAAATTGGCCGAATCTTGCTGCCAGCGCTTCTTCACACCTTCCAAATCATAGTGAGCCGGATCGGCAAAAAAGTAGGATCCGATGGTGACGAACTCGTGCGCAAAGTGCAATCGCGATTTCAAGAGTCCCACCACCTTGATCAGATACTCATCCGAAGAATAATCTAACCCCTTGGCAACCAAGTCCGGCTTGAATTGTTCAGCCAAGCGCGTTGCATCCCCGTTGGAAAGATGCTCGCCGTTCAGCCAATTCAGCTTCTTGATGTCAAAAATAGCCGCCGACTTGTTGATTCGCTCCAAGGAAAATTCCTGAATCAATTCTTGGAGAGTGAATGCTTGTCGTTCATCGCCCTCGCCCGGATTCCATCCGAGCAGCGCGATGTAGTTGAGCAGAGCCTCCTTTTCGTACCCCTTTTTGATATAGCTGGCTACATCAGGATCGACTTTTCCGCTCGGCATTTCATCCAGCGCCTGGATGTCGCGCTTGCTCATTTTGCTGCCGTCGGGATTAAAGATGAGCGGCAAATGCGCCATCACCGGCGGCTGCCAGCCGAAATACTCATACAACTGCAAATGCTTGGGCACCGAGCTGAGCCATTCTTCACCGCGGATTACGTGGCTGATTTGCATCAAATGATCGTCCACCACGTTCGCCAAATGGTAAGTCGGAAAGCCGTCGGATTTGAGCAGCACCTGATCGTCCACTTCCCGGCTGTCGAACACAACGTGGCCGCGCACCACGTCATCGACCTCGAACTGGCGAGCTTCTGGAACGAGGAGGCGAATCACGTAGGGCACGCCGGCAGCGATAGCCGCCTTTACCTCGGCTTCACTCATGGTCAGACTGTTGCGCATTTGCTGCCGAACTTGAAAATTGTAGCGGTAGGAAGATTGTCCGGACTTGCGTAACTGCTCGCGTTTGGCCTCTAATTCGTCCGGCGTATCAAAAGCATAATAGGCTTGTCCCTTGTCAAGCAATTGCTGAGCATACTTTTGATAAATTTCCGTTCGCTGGGATTGGAAATAAGGTCCAACGGAACCACCCTGTTTAGGGCCTTCATCCGGGACAAGTCCAGCCCATTCGAGCACACTAATCAGGTTTTCTGTCGCGCCTTCCACAAAACGAGATTGATCGGTGTCCTCAATACGCAAAATAAAAGTCCCGCCATGTTTCTTTGCGAACAGAAAATTGTACAGCGCCGTTCGCAGTCCACCTATGTGGACGAAACCCGTGGGACTGGGAGCAAATCTAACACGTATGTTCGACAAATTGACTTTCCTTTTCCCTCCAAGCTGTCGATTTGCGGCTTCCAATAAAAAAAGAGCGGAGAGGCAGGGATTCGAACCCTGGGTAGAGATTACTCCCTACAACGGCTTAGCAGGCCGCCCCGTTCGGCCACTCCGGCACCTCTCCGTTTAGCTTGCTTCTCGATCCATGTCGACCACGAATTGGCCAAATTCGCGCAACAAATTCTTCCCCGGCCATTGGCTCAATTCGCGGTTCTTGCTTTCATGTGAATAGCGAAACTTTAAGTTCCTCCAACCGCGCTTTTTATCAGGTTGGCGGAGGGCGGGAGATTCGAACTCCCAAGGGTTTTCACCCGGCGGTTTTCAAGACCGCTGCCTTGCCTGTTAGGTCTAGCCCTCCCGAGAGAAAAAGTACGAATTAAATGCTATATAGTCAAATAATTTTTTGGCGGCCCAGCTATGCACGAACGAAATTTTTGCCGGCAATCTGCTTGACCAAATTTTTCAGCTCCAACGAAAGCAATACAGCCAGGGCTTGCGAGGTTTTCATCCCGCTCTTTTGGGCAATTAAATCGATGTGCACCGGCTCATGCGACAACAATAAATAGACCTTTTCTTCTTGCGGAGCTAACGGTACATTGATCGGAGCTTGCACGCTTCCACCCGTGCTAAAGGTGCCGCCAATATCCTCAAAAATGTCCTCCGCCGAGCTAATGAGCTTCGCTCCTTGCTGAATGAGATGGTTGCAGCCGTAGCTTTTCGGATTGTTGATATTGCCTGGAATTGCGTAAACGTCCCGGCCTTGATCCAAAGCGCAATCAGCGGTGATCAGAGCGCCACTCCCCTGCCCGGCCTCCACCACCAAAACGGCCACACTCAAGCCGGAGATGATCCTGTTGCGGCGAGGGAAATGTGGCGCGTCCGGCTTGGTGCCCATAGGGAATTCCGAGATCAACGCACCGCTGGTGGTAATTTGATCGGCCAACTTTCGATTCTCATCGGGATAGATGACATCGACGCCCGATCCTAATACCGCCAGAGTTCTCCCGCCCATAGCCAATGCAGCCCGATGAGCCAGCGTGTCGATCCCCCGCGCCAAACCGCTCACGATGGTCACGCCTTTACGCGCCATTTCTCCGGCGAACTTTTCCGCCATCAACCGGCCATAAGAGCTTGGGCTGCGCGTCCCCACCATGCCGATCGGCTTGGAGTCAAGCTCGGAAATATCGCCGCGGAGAAAAAGCACTACCGGCGGATCGAATATCTTTTTCAAAAGCGACGGGTAGCTTGGGTCCCAAAATGTTATCATCTTGGCGCCGTGCTTGGCCAGCAACTGCATCTGCTCGTCGGCAAATTTCTCGCTGGCAGTGGTTTTGATATTGTGAGCAATGGTCCGGTCAATGCCTTCGATTTCCACAAGCTCACGAGTGGAAGCTTGGAGAACAACAGCGGGGGACTTGAACCTTGCAATCAAATTGCGAACCCGTTGCGAGCCGACGGCAGTCACACTTGATAATTGCAGAAGCGCATGAAGCTCTTTTTCATTGGTAGAATCCATGGAACCCTAATCCAAAGACTCGACATCCGACAAGGAATTTAGGCCTTACTTTTTTCCAACATTTTCCAAAGGATCGAAATCAGCACATCAAGGTTGTCTCCTCGCACCGCGGAAATTTCTATGCTCGCAGTATCCCCGATGAGCGCTGGCGGGAGATGCTCGAATCCTTCGTTTAGCAAATCGAGTTTCGTGTAAACAAGGAGGCGAGGCTTTTTCATCAGCTCGTGGCCATAAGACTCAAGCTCTTTGAGCAAGACTCCGTAATCTGCAGCCAGGTCCTGCGAATTGGCGTCCAACAAAATGGCCAGTACAATGGTTCGCTCGATATGTCTCAGAAATTGTATTCCCAGACCTTTGCCTTCATGAGCGCCTTCGATCAGGCCGGGAATATCGGCGGCGGCAAAGCTTCGGCCTTCGGCGACCTTAACGATGCCCAAAGAAGGCGATAGCGTTGTGAAAGGATAGTCCGCAATCTTGGGGCGAGCGGCGGAAATGCAGGAGAGCAAAGTAGATTTGCCGGCGTTTGGCAAACCCACCAAGCCAACCTCGGCCAGCAGCTTTAATTCAAGATTGATAGTCTTTTCTTCGCCTTTTCCGCCCACTTCCCATTCGCGGGGCGCGCGATTGGTGGGCGTCGCATAGTAGGCGTTACCGTGTCCGCCTCTCCCGCCGCGTGCGATGATGGCCCGTTGTCCTTCTTGAGTCAGATCGACAATGATATCCCCCGCTTCTTCATCGGTGACAACCGTACCGATGGGAAGACGAATTACAACGTCTTCGCCGCTTTTGCCGGTCTTGTTATCGCCCAAACCGTGTTGTCCGCGCGGAGCGATATATCGCTTGACGTACCGAAAATCCAACAGGGTGCGAATATGTCGATCGGCGATAACGATAACGTCGCCGCCCTTCCCACCATCGCCGCCGCTTGGTCCGCCCTTGGGCACGAATTTCTCTCGGCGAAAAGCAACACAGCCGCTGCCGCCATTGCCGGCCTTGACATATATGGAAGCGCTATCTATGAACATATTGGCCCAATTCTTTTCACCGGTACAACGGGAACAGCAAAGGAAATAACAGTGGGAAACCTATTATTTCCGCCAATCCTATGCTTAACCAATCATTCCTTCGTTCTCTGCTCAGCCGCAAAAATGGCAGCATCATTACCCATATAAGCAATAAATGGGAATTCCCACAATTCCCATTCATCAAAACTCTAAGCAGAAGCGCGTATTAACGGACGGAGATTTTAGCTGTGCAGTTTGGCGAGTTTGGCCCGTTTTTCCTTCGAATCGAGTCCCAGCTTTTTTAGAATCCTTCGCAAACCAAACCAGCCGATCTTGGTATTGCCGTATTGTGGAGTATGCAGAATGCGTGCAATTTGAATCATGCTCGCGTCCGGATTGGCGGTGATCACCTTGCGCACTTTTTCTTCCAAGGAGTCCCCGCGCTCCATCTTGTGCGGCTTTTCGCTTTTCACCGCTTGCGCGGCCTCTGTTGCATGCACAGCCTTTTGCCCCAGATTTCCGGTCTCAACCTCGACAAGCTCCGGTCCCTGCACCTTGGAAGGTAAGGTCCTTTCAAAATCCCGCACCGCCTCTTCGATGGATTCGAACGCCTTCAGGATATAGTGAAACTCCAATAGTTCGAAAACCTCGTAGACCTCCGGTATCATTCGCACCAGTTTTAGGTCGCCACCTTTTTCGCGTATGCCCTTGATCTCGCTGATGAAAATGCCCCAGCCGGCGCTGCTCACATAGTCCACGTTGCCCAAATCGATGATGATATTATGCGACCCAGATTTTAATAGCGTACTTAGCGCGTGCTCCAATTCCGAAGAGGTAGTGGTATCGATGTACCCGCCCACCTTGATGACCGAAATGCTATTTCTCGTACCTGTCTTTTCCACAGACAACTGAATGCCTTCCATTTTTTAATCTCCGTGAGCAATCTCATAAATCAAAGTCAAAAGCAAGTCGTCACGGTTCTCTCCATTAGGTAATTTTGCTGCTCCGTAACAACTCTCTGCCCTACGTTATAGCTTTATATTGGAAACAAATTTTGGTTCCTGCAGTCGAGGTCAAATGACATGCATTGTTCTCGGACTTGTCCAAGCTACTCGCAAACCCGTCCAATATAGCGGATAATCTACAAAATGTCAATGAAAAATATTGTCTCTTTCCCCAATATTACAATAGATGTTAAGCTCTAAAAGCTCAAGCCTGTTGCAGGAAGCGTTTTGCCCGATTAATGCTGTCCCGTATGTCTTTTCTTTCCGGGGAAATCCCCAAAAGCTGCTCCCACTGATAAACGGCGCGATGCAAGTCACCCTGATTCGCATAAACGACACCCAGATTCTCATAGGCATCTACGCTGCGCGGGTCGAGCTTGATGACTTGTTCGTATTCTTGTGCGGCTTCGTGATATCGCTGCGTTCGGAAATAGGCATTTCCTAACAATACGTGCAGCTTGCAGTCATCGGGATAATGGTGAACGAGTTCTACGGCTTCGTTGATTGCTGCGGTATAATTCTCGGCTTCGTAGAATTTAAGCGCATTGGCCATTCCAGACTCTTTGACCAGCGTGTCTTTTTCGCGGGCAATACTTGGCACCGGCTCCCCCACCGCGTAGGAAGGCTTGCTAGCCTCATCGGCACTAAACGGATCATCAATCGTTTCGTCGATCAGTAAATCGAAAACCTCCGTATTGTCATCGGAAGTCAACGACTCGGCGCTTAGCGTATCCAAAAGCTCATCAAACGAAAGCTTGTGCTTTTCGATGGCGCTTGGCCCGTTATTATTATCGGAAGGGACATAATTTTCACGGATGTCCCAAGCGCCCGCCTCCGGCAAGAGGTCCGCAAAATCGTCTTCTTGAGGAAGCACCTCCGGCTCGGCGGGCACAAGCTTCTCTGCCACCGTTCTGTTCAGCTCGCCTTCGGGCGTTATCAGTCCGAATTCTTCCTCGATCTCGATCAACTCATCGAAGGCTTCAGCCAGGGCAGGCACCTCCGGTTCGGTGGCTTCCGCTTCCTCTGAGATAATCTCAACGTCCTCTATTTGTGAATCGGAAAATGTCTCCTCGCTTTTCTGTTCCTGCTTGGGCTCCTCGATGCCGGCACCGGCTTCCATCATTTCGGCAAAATCCACTTCATCTTGATCGGCCTTGTCGAACAGGCGAGCATCCGGTGGTATGTCCAAATCCGCGGCTTCCTCAGCCTCGCTGATGGGAACAGGCTCTTCTGCAATTTCCTCCTCGGGTGTCGGCAGAGTCAGCTCCTCATCGCCCGCATAATCGAAATCAAGATCGGTTTCTACCTGAGCATCCAAATCCTCGATAACCTGCTCCGGGAGAGGCTCAGGCACCTTCTCGGCTTCGACTAAATCCACCGCCTCTTCAATAGCAGGCTCATCCTCCCAGGTGGGAATTTGCGCTTCTGCAATGTCGTCATCGGCTTGAGCCTCCGCCTCCTCGTTGGAAGCATACTCAAATTGGAACAAGTCATCCGATTCCGCCTGCTCTTGAATTCCTTCCGCCAGCTCATCAGGCTGTAGCTCCAATTCTTCGGTTTGCAGGGTCTTCCGTTTGTCCAGCAAATCTTCGATGGGGCTGGTCAACAGGTCTTCTACATCAATGGAAAGGATGTCATGAGGCTCCGGGCTAAATTCACTGCTTTCCGCTGTCAGCGGCATTTCTGAGGTCTGCGCTTGCTCGGAACTGGCCTCTTCTAAAGACCTTTCCGGTTCAGCAACGACTTTGGAGAGTTCCGGCTTCCCTGCCGCTGTAGCAGCCTTTCTCGTGACCCTCGGCTCTTCGTCCAACTCCGGTTCCGGCTCAAAGCCGGGACGCTTGATCACCACTTGCCCATCCAGCGTAAGCATTGGGGTGCCGGGCGGTTTTATCCGGCGCTTCTTGCCGCCGCGGCTGATAAAGGCTTCTCGCAGCTCCTTGGTATTCAGCCTGGCCTGCACCAATTCTTCATAGATTTTGCTCGCAGCGATCTGCGTATTGCCATAGCGCTCAGTGTTCAATTCTTCGCTAATGCGCTTGGCACCGTACTCGGGAAACCGGCGAATGACGTCATAGATTTTGGTTTTCTCTTCGATGCTGAGTTGCTTGGCCTCTATCGCTTCAATAGCACTGGCGATCTCGTAGGCTTCTACTCCCTCTTTGGCAAACACCTCTTTGTACTTGTTATAAGCGTAGGGAGTGAGACCGGCCAGCTCACAGGCCTCCCGGATCGACTTGCCTCCCTTTATGAAGGCGTATGCCTTTTTCGCCCGATCCAGCTCGATCTTTTCGGCGGAGGTTTTTTCTGATATAGCCACCAGGGTGATGTCATCATTTTGCGGATTGCCTTCGGTGAAGGAAAAGAGCTCCTTCTGCAATTCCTCGGTGAATCCTTTCGCCCGCAATTGTCCGTGGCTGCGAATGATGTCGAGAAACCTTTCCTCGCCGAACAAATGGCGCTTTCGATTCATCGCCTCGGTCACCCCGTCCGTGTACATGATGAGTATATCCTCCTCGGCGAGGGCGAGCGAGTCGGATTGGATCGAGCTTTTGAAAAGGTCTTTTTCGGGTAAAGAGATACCTATCGGGAAGCCCCGCGGATTAAGATAGTAGGTTTTGTTGGTGCTGGCGCGATAAAGAATCATCGGATTGTGTCCGGCGCTGGCGAAATTGAGCCGTCTGCGCTTGGAGTCGATGATGACGTAGAATAGGGTGACGAACATTCCCTTTTTCATGTCATTGACGACGAAATCGTTGACTCTGGAAAGCACTTCTGCTGCGTCTTTCAGTCCGCGAGCTTCCGTGCGCAGAGCCGTGCGAATCATGGTCATGACCAAGGAGCCGGGGACGCCTTTGCCGGAAACGTCGGCGACCACGATTCCCAAAGTATCTTTGTCTACCTCGACGAAATCATAATAGTCGCCACCGACTTCTTTGGCGGCGGCGTAATAAGATGCAATCTCATAGCCTTCGATTTCCGGAAACTCACTGGGCAATAGCGTCTGCTGAATTTCCTGTGCTACCTGCATTTCCTTTTGCATTCGCTCTTGCTCGGCCAAATTGACCTGCGACTCGCGCAGCTTTTGGGTAATGTCGCTAAACGCCTGCGCAATTTCTCCGACTTCAGTGGTGGCATCGATGTCCATCTCTTCTGCCACCCCCGGCTGTCCAAGCATCTTGACCCACTCCGAAAGGCGACGGAACGGATTCATGACGATGTAGACCAGCAAGAACAATCCTGCAGCCACTACAGCCCAAATTAACAATGCCA
>Ga0172369_10002890_pt1 | contig 23090 bp, 20 predicted proteins | sample LakKiv25m_FD_114539 | JGI IMG/M metagenome (GOLD analysis project Ga0172369, IMG submission 114539) | Freshwater microbial communities from Kabuno Bay, South-Kivu, Congo - kab_022012_11.25m | ecosystem: Environmental > Aquatic > Freshwater > Lake | place: Democratic Republic of the Congo...
GCCGCGAGCGCGATGATGGTGTACCGTTTGCCCTTTGGCAGAGCTTTCTTTAATTCCGTGGACTGTTTCATGATCACACCTTCTCCGTCTGGCGCTTGCCGAGGAGGCCCGTCGGCTTCACGAGCAGGACCACGATAAGCAGCACAAAGGCGAAGGCGTCGCGGTATCCCGAGAGTGTCGGCATGAACGCGACCGTCATGATCTCGATGAATCCCATGAGGAACCCGCCGAGCACCGCGCCGCCAATGCTGCCGATGCCGCCGATTACCGCGGCGATAAAGCACTTGAGGCCCGGCATCATACCCATAAGCGGGTTGAGCTGCGGGTACTTGAAGGACCACATGATGCCGCCGAGCGCCGCGAGCAGCGAGCCGATGCCGAAGGTGAACGAAACTATCTTGTTGACGTTGACCGCCATGAGGCGGGCAGCCTCGATGTCCGTGGAAACCGCGCGCATGGCCATGCCGGTCTTCGTCTTGTTGACGATCCACACCAGCACGACGAGCAGCGCGAAGGTAAAAAGCGGAATGATGAGGCTTATCATGATCATGGAAACAGATCCAAAATGGATCACCTTCGAGAGCACGTCCGGAACGGGCACGCCCTTGGGCCTTCCGCCGAAGATCAGCACGGCGAGGCTCTCAAGGAGGAAGGACGCGCCGATGGCGCTGATCATGATGGAAATGCGCGGCGAATCGCGGAGCGGCCGGTAGGCCATGCGCTCCAGTCCGATTCCAAAAAGCGCGGTAAACACAATCGAAACGAGCAGCGCCGCCCACCAGGGAAGGGCGACGATGGTCATGCCGTAAAACGCCACATAGGCGCCAAGCATAAAAATATCGCCGTGCGCGAAATTGATCAGCCTCAAAATGCCATAGACCATCGTGTAACCGATGGCGATGAGCGCGTAGAGGCTGCCGAGCGAGAGCGCGTTGACGATGTGCTGGAACAACAGTGAGAGTGTCATGGTTCCTCGTATGTCATAAAAAAGGAGCGGCGCGGTCGACTTTCTGTTCGATCGCGGTCCGCTCCCCGCGTGTAAAATCCGCCGCGCGGGCGGTCCCCATCCGCGATGGAAACCCGCCCGTCAGCACAAAATTCGACCCTGAATCAGAAGGGCTGGACAGTGGCGAGATAGCTGAACTTTCCGTCCTTCACCGTCTTGATCACCGCGCTCTTCACCGCGTCGCCGCCGGCGTTGAGCGTGATCATGCCGGTCGCTCCGGGGAAGTCCTTCGTCGAAGCGATCGCGGCGCGGACTTTTTCCTTATCGAGGCTGCCGGCGCGCTGGATCGCGTCGCGGGCCACGAGGTAGCCGTCGAAACCGAGGGCGGTGACCGCCGCGGGCTCCTTGTTGTACTTCTGGCGATAGGCGTCGAGGAACACTCTGGAGGTGTCGGTGATCGGCGTTTCGGTGGCGAAGAAGGTCGAGAACACGACGCCTTCAACAGACTGCTTGCCGACATCGATGAACTCGGGGGTCTCCCAGGTGTCGCCGCCGAGGAATGGCGTCTTGATGCCGAGTTCGCGCGCCTGCTTGATGATGAGGGCGCTCTCGGTGTAGTTGCCCGGCGCGAAGATGACATCGGGTTTGTATTTTTTGATCACGGTAAGTATAGAATAAAAATTGGTGCCACCGTAGTTGTAGTTCAACTCGGCGAGAATGGCGTTCTGGTCGCCAGTGAGCTGCTTGAAGGAATCGGCGAAGAATTTCGCGAGGCCGACGGAGTAGTCGTTGGACACTTCGCGGATGATGACGGCTTTCTTGGCGTTCAGGTTCTTGAACGCGTAGTTGGCCATGACCGTTCCCTGGAAGGGATCGATGTAGCATACGCGGAAGTAGTACTCATTGTCCTTGGTGACGAGGGGGTTCGTGCAGGAGAGGCCGATCGCGGACACTTTCGCGTTCTTGACGATGGGGCCGGCTGCCATGGAAAGCGAAGATCCCCATGAACCGAGCACGACATTGACCTTGTCTTTGTCGACGAGGCGCTGGGCCGCATTGGCGGCTTCAACCTTGTCGGACTTGTTGTCGGCGATGACAAGCTCGATCTTGAGCTCCTTGTCGCCAACCTTCACTGTCGGATACAGCTCGTTCGCGAGCTTGATGCCTTCGACTTCGAGAGCGCCACCACCGGCGTTCGCGCCGGTCAGTGGCTCGAATACGCCGAATTTGACGGTCTTCGGGGCCGCTGGTCCGCATGCGACGATGAGCGCGGCAATCCCGATGGTGAGCAGCACGATTCCTACTGCTTTCTTCATGAGTTCCTCCTGTTATGTCCATTTCAATTATTGATCGGACTTTTTAAATGGTAGAACGCAAGCGGCGATCTGTCAAATGTATTTTATAATATTTGCACGGTTTAGCTGGAATCTTTGAAGCGAAATTTGCGGGAGCGGCGCGGGTCGCGCGCGCTTCAGCGCGGGGCGGCGGCGCGCAATTTCATTTCGGGCGATCCGAGTTGCAAGGTTCGGGCGCGCGTGGTTTAATGATCGTTTGTGCATCCGCTTCGCTCATGGAGATCATCGAATGGAACGCTATGAAGTCATTATCGTCGGAACGGGACCCGCGGGTCTCGGCGCCGCCTTTGAACTGCTCGAAAAGAAACCTTCGCTGAAAATCCTGCTCATGGACAAGCTGCAGACCTCGTCGGGAGGCCTGCGGAACGACTGCAAGATGAATTTTACCTGGCCGATCGGCTTTCCCTTCGAGTGCTGGGACGAGAGGCTCGGCAACTTCTACCTCGAGCGCGTCGAAACATTTCTCAAGCCGAGGATCATGGAGAAGCGCAACATCAACATCTACGAGCAGCGCGCCGAAAAGATAGGCGTGAGCCTCCTTGATGTGCGCCAGTCGCACCTCGGCACCGACGGCGGGCTCGAACTCATCCATCAGCTCATCGCGCGGCTCTCGGAGCTTGGCGCGGAGATCAGCCTCGGCGAAGAGATGAGCGCCGCGGACGCGTCGAAGAAGGTCATCGTCACCACCACGCGGGAGATCGCGTACGATTCGCTCGTCGTGGCGCCGGGGCGGAGCGGTTTCGCGTTTCTCCAGCGGCTCATGGAAGAGCTCGGCGTCCAGTACCGCGACAATGTCGTCGACATCGGCATCAGGGTCGAGACGCGCGAGGAGCACTACCCCATCGTCCGCGACTACTACGATCCGAAATTCCTGTTCCCCAAGAAAACGCGCACATTCTGCACAAATTCGCGCTCAGCGCACGTCGTGCAGGAGCGCTACGGCGACGAGCGTGAAGGTTTCTGGTACTCGGTGAACGGCCACGCCTGGTCGGAACAGCGGGCCGCGAACGGGCTCGTCAATTTCGCCATACTGAAAACAGTCACACTCACCCAGCCGCTCGCGTCGGGCCAGAAGTACGCCCAGATGCTCGGCCGCCTCGCCGCCCTCCTCGGCGGCGGCCGCCCCATCATGCAGCGCATCGGCGACTTCCGCCTCGGCAAACGCTCTTTCGCGGATTCCTTCTCGGGCGACCTCTACGACTTCCAGCCGACGCTCGCTTCGTGCACGCCTGGAGACCTCAGCCTCTGCGTGCCCGCGAAAACCATGCGCGCGATCTGGAACGCCCTCAAGCTCCTCGACACCGTGGTGCCCGGCGTAATGCACCCCTCGACCATCATGTACTACCCCGAGATCAAGCTTTACGCGAACCGGCCGTCCTTCATTGACGACCACTTCCAGGTGCTGCCCGGAGTGTATTTCGCCGGCGACGGCGCGGGCACGAGCAGGGGAATCACGGCGGCCTGGGCCTCGGGGCTCAGGGTCGCCGACGGCATACTCGAATCGCGGTAAGCGCGGCATCGCCCGCAGAGGACTGCAGAATCATGGAAGAACGATCAAATATTTTAAAAAAAGCGAGCTGGATCGCGCTCTTTGGCAACATCATTCTCGCCTCGTCGAAAATTGTCGTCGGCCTGCTCGCGGGCAGCCTCGCCGTGCTCTCCGACGGCATCGACTCCGCCACCGATGTGCTCATCGCCGCGATGACGCTCGTCGCTTCGCGCATATCCTCGAAACCAGGCGACAGGGAGCACCCCTACGGGCACGGGCGCATCGAAACCGTGGCGACCGCCATCATCTCCTTCGTGCTCTTCTTCGCGGGCGCGCAGATACTCTTCAAGGCGCTGGGCGGACTCTTCTCCTCGACCCCCGAGAAGATGCCCTCCACAATGGCGATCTGGGTCACCGTGCTCTCTGTCTGCGGAAAACTTGCCCTCTCGTGGAGCCAGTTCCACTACGGCAAGAAGAGCGGCTCTTCCATGCTGATCGCGAACGGCAAGAACATGCGCGGCGACGTCGTGACCTCGGCCGCGGTCCTCCTCGGCCTCGGCCTCGCGTACATTACGGGCATCGCGGTGATGGACAAAGTGCTCGCGGCCCTCGTCGCGCTCTGGATTCTGAAGAACGCGGTCGAGATTTTCATGGAGGCGAACACGGAGCTCATGGACGGCACCGACAACCGCGACCCATACCGTGAAATCTTCGCGGCAATCTCGAAAGTCCCTTCGGTCGACAATCCGCATCGCGTGCGCTTGCGGCGTATCGGCTCGATGCTCGTCGTCGATCTCGACATCGAGGTCGCGCCGGAGATGACCGTCGCGGCGTCGCACGATATCGCGCTCCAGGTGGAGAATTCCATCAAGGAGACGCTCCCCGACGTGTACGACGTGATCGTGCACATCGAGCCCTTCGGCAATGTCGAGGAAGAGGAGAAATACGGCCTCACCGAGAGCGACCTCGGGCACTGAGCGGCCGAGGCACGCGAGACAAGCGGGGCGTGCCGCTGTCGCATGTGCCGCTGTCGTGCGCGCCGAAAAGGGGCGGCATGGCGATCCATGCCGCCCCTTTTCGGACCTAGTATTTCCAGACCTGTAACATCGGTTACATTCGCGATCCCCTTCCAGGCGCTATACTTAGGTCAAAGGAAGGGAATATGAGCGAACACTTTTCGATCGACGCGGAAAAACAGGAAAAACTCAAAAAGATCATACTCAAGCTCCACGGCGGCGCCTCTGTCGCCGAGGTGAAGAAGGATTTCGGCACCCTGATCCAGGGCGTGAGCGCGGCGGAAGTCGCGGAGATGGAACAGGCGCTGATCGACAATGGCATGCCGGTCGAGGAGATCCAGCACCTGTGCGAAGTGCACGTCGAGGTCTTCAAGGCCTCGCTCGACAAGGAAAAAATCTCGAGCAAGGTCGAGGGGCACCCGGTGCAGACCATGCTCGAAGAGAACAGGCTGGCGCGCGCTAAGGTCCGCGCCCTCAAGAAAACCGTGCTCGCATGGCGCTTCGCGGGCGGACCGCAGGAGAAGGTGCTAGCGGCCCTCGACGATCTGTCGAAGGTGCTCATCCACTACACGCGCAAGGAGAATCAGCTCTTTCCCTACCTCGAAAAAAAGGAATTCACGGGACCTTCGCGCGTCATGTGGGGCAAGCACGACGAGATCCGGGCGCTCTTCAAGGACGCGCGCGCCAAGGTCGAGCAGAACGACAAGTCGGCGATCGGCAGCCTTCACCCCCTCGTCGGCAAGATCACCAAGATGATCTTCATGGAAGAGCATATCCTGATCCCCGAGGCGCTGCGCCGCCTGAGCGATGAGGATTGGGCGCGCATCCGCATCGGCGAAGACGCGATCGGGTTCGCGTGGCTGAAGCCCGGCGCGATATACGATCCGCACCTGGTGCTCGTCGGCGCGGTGCGCATGGTGCCGAAGCCGCCAGTCGCGGGTGGAAGCGTGAGAAGCGCGGCCGCGAAAACCGAGCCTTCAAAGGTTGCGGCGACCGCCGCGCGCGCCGATTCCGAATCCGCGATAGCGTCCAGCACCGCGCCTGCAACGGCTGGAGCTGCCGAGGCGGCACTTGGCGACGAAACCTTGGCCGCGACCCAAGAGCCAACGGACGCTTCCGCGGAGGCCCTCATCGAGCTCGCGACCGGCCAGGTTCCGCGCGAACTTCTCTCCAGCGCCCTCGCCGCAATGCCGGTGGACATCAGCATCGTCGACGCGAACGACAGAGTCGTGTACTACTCCGATTCGCCGCACCGCATCTTTCCGCGCAGCCCGGCGGTTATCGGCCGCGCGGTTCAGAACTGCCACCCGCAGAAATCCGTCGCGACCGTCAACCGCATCATCGACGCCTTCCGCAAAAAGGAGAAAAAAGACGCTCGGTTCTGGCTCGAGATGGGCGGGCGCTTCATCCTGATCGACTACGTCGCGCTCTACGACGCGGCTGGAGCGTACGCGGGCACCCTCGAGTTCAGCCAGGATCTCACCGAGGTGCGCGCGCTGCAGGGGCAGCACAGGCTCCTCGACTGGGATTGAGGCCGATACGGGGAAAAAACCTGGAAAAAACATAAAGGGGCGCGCCTCGGTTTTGAGGCGCGCCTCTTCGTGTTATAGCGAAACTCGCCTGAACCGCGCTCTTTGGCGCATACCAGGTTCAGAACAGGAACGGCAGCGGTTTGTCCGGGTTTTTCCCAAAGCAGGTGAGCTGGTCGATATCCTCAATCTTCGAACCGTGGAGGAGGGCGAAGAGCACGCGCTCTATTCCGAGTCCGCCGCCAAACACCTGCGGGAAGAGCCCGCGCCCGCGCTCGTCGCGCATGTGCGCAACCGCGAGGAAGGGGCCATAGCCCTCAAGCTCAGCCATGTTGAGGAGATTTCCCGCAGCGTCGAAGCGGGGCGCCGACCGCAGTATACCGTTGTCGAGAAGCCTTGTGACGATCGCGTCGTACACCCACTCGCGCAAGCCTCCCGAGAGCACTTCGTAGGCCTTCCCGAGGGTTCCGTCCGTGTACAGCGGCGCGGCGCAGAGATCGTAGTTGAAGACGCTCTTCGACGCGATGCTCCCCTTCGCGGGCCGTGAGCCGTCTCGCTTCAGGTAGGGGTAGACCAGGTCATAGTTTTCCCGCAGGAGCCCGAGCACCCAGAAAAACTGGACTCCCGCCCGCTTCCCCAAGCGCTCCTCAAGCCCGGCGTCGTCGTGCCCATCTTGCTCATCCTTGTAGAAGCGCGGGAAGGGTTTCTGGGGCACCGCCAGCGTCACGCCAAGAGCAGCGAGATCGTCGGCCGCGAGCGCGAGCACTTTCTTGACGCTGTACACAATCAGGTCTTCGAAGAAATCGAGAGCGGCATCCCGCTCTCGCGCGAGCGCCTCAGCCGTCGCCTCGGGGCGGTCGAAGTAATCGTCCTCGCTGATGTAGCTGCCGCGCTTCAGCTCGATGTCCATCTGCGAAAAATCGATGAGATACTTGTGCCGCGTGGCTTTCGAGGGGAGCTCCAGCCTGATGTTCGGAGAGTCGATGTAGACGCCCGCGATCGACGGATTGATGCAGGCGAGCATCTTCGAGTAGATCATCGAGTGGGTCGTGCGGTAGGAGGTGCCCTGAAAGAGGATCTCCGGCACATGCTCCACGCTGTGGCAGAGAGGATCGGTGACGGGAGAGAGGGAGACGCGGTCGATGTTCAGGATGCCTCTCGATACGAGAAACTCCTGAAGGCCAAGCACGAGCGCGGTGCGAATCTTGAGAGAGTGCGCGAGCTCGTCGCTTGTCCATTTTTTCACATAGGCGCTGTCGACATACCCGCTGAAGGAACTGCCCTGTTCCGACATCGATTTCTGGAAACGCTCAAGAGAACCGCCGATCGCGGACGTGGCGATGTCCATCGCTTCAATAGATTTCATATATATGCTCCCCGTGGAGAAGATCGTTCAAACTCCGACACGCCTCGGCAACGCCGCCAGCAGTGTCAGCCGACTAGAACGATGCTCCATTACCACCGGGGACGCGGACTCTGTCCTCCATCCCCTTCACCTCCGTGTTCCGCCGATGGCGGTGTGCTGCCGCGAATAAAAAAAAGCCGGTTCCGAATCCGGAACCGGCTGGTATATCCGCGCGATCTGTGCGCTTATAGTTTCGGCTCCGGCTCCGCGTGTCGCGGATTATTATTATTGAGGAGATTGCCGTTATTGCCGAAAGAAACACGCACCATGCATATCTTGTAGCGCAAATGCATAAATATGTCAACCACTGCGCGCTCTTGACCAAGGCGGCGCATTTGGGACATAGTCCGCCGTATGGAGAGCATCGATTCCAAGCTGACCCGCGCGATTATGGCATGTCTTTTCGCAGCCTTGATTTCGCTGGGCGCCTACATCGCGATTCCCATTCCTGGCACGCCGGTGCCGATAGTGCTGCAGAATATGTTCATCATTCTCGCGGGCTTCATCTTGGGACCGTGGTGGGGGCTCGTGGCCGTGGTGTTCTATTTGATATTGGGGACGGTCGGCATGCCGGTGTTCTCGGGAGGTACCGGCGGGCTCGTGAAATTCGCCGGCCCCACTGGTGGCTACCTCATCGGCTATCTGCCCGCTGTCCTCATCTTCGGGCTGGTCTCGCGCCTCGGTAAATCGAGGTGGTTTTTCAATATCGCCGCAGGCGTGCTCGGCATGGTGGCGGTTTACGCGCTGGGAGTACCGAGACTCAAGGCGGTGCTCGGCGTGGACTGGACCAAGGCCGTCGCGACGGGACTTCTTCCTTTTATTCCTGGCGATATCGCGAAGATCATCGTCGCATCGATCCTCGCCCCGCCGATTCTGCGCGCGCTCCAGCACATCGAGCAGCGCGCCTCGAATGAGTGAGCTCTTTCGCGCCTCCGCGCTGAGGCACCGCTTCCCGGACGGCACATTGGGCCTCGATGAGGTGAATCTCTCGATCGAAGAGGGAGAATTCGTCATTGTCGCGGGGCGGAATGGCGCGGGAAAATCGCTCCTCATGCGGCACTTTGTAGGACTCTCCACGCCCAGCTCGGGCGAAGTGTTCTACCGAGGCGAGCGCGTCGCGGCGCGCATTCCGCTCATCCGAAGAGAAGTCGGCTTTGTATTCCAAGATACTGAGGCTCAGATTTTCGGCCAGACTGTGCGAGAAGACCTCGCGTTCGGCCCCGCGAATCTCGGCGTCGAGGGCGAAGAGTTAGATCACGCGATCGACGCGGCGCTCCGCGACGCGCGCATGGATGGAATGGCGGATCGACGTCCGCCCACCCTCTCCGGCGGCGAGAAGCGCCGACTCGCGATCGCCGGCGTACTCGCCATGCGACCGCGCTGCGTCATTCTCGACGAGCCCTTCGCGAATCTCGATTTTCCTTCAGTTCACGACATTCTTGGTGTGCTCTCGACGCTGCGTGCGGAGGGCGTGACCCTCGTCGTACTCACCCATGAGATCGAAAAGGTGATCGCGTTGGCATCGCGTCTCATAATCCTCGACGCTGGGCGCGTCGCGTTCGAAGCTGCTCCCCGCGAGGCTCCGAAATCGATATTTGCGGCGAGCGGGCTTGTGTGCCCGTACCGCGAGTGCTACCCATGGCAGATCGACTGACCAACCCCTTCGCGTTTGAGCCCGGAAGAAGCGCGCTCGCGCGATTCCATCCGCTCGCCAAGCTGGGCTTTTTGCTCGCCGTCAGTTCGGCGGTGATGCGCGCGCGACCAGCCTTCGCGGCGGCGCTCTTCGCGCTCGCCCTTATACTCTCAATCCGGATTCCGAGAGCGGGAACCGGTCCTCTCCAGGCAATCGTGCTGCTCGCGCTCTTCGCGGCGATAGTCCGCGGCATTCTTCCAGGAGATGGCAGACTCTTCGACGTCGGCACCCTGCCAGAGTCCGCCCTCTACGCGGCGCGCCTCTTCAGCGTCTACCTCTACTCCAGGATTTTTTACGCGACGACAAGGGTGAGCGAGATCGGCGATTGGTTGACTGCGGCGGTCCGCGCGGCGCGAACCGGATGGCGGCGCATCACCGCGCTTCTTCGACCGCGCCGCGCTCTTCCGCGGCGTGCCGACCGCGCCATGCCCTCCGCCGCGACTCTCCGCGCCGAATCCAGCATTCTCTCAGATCCCGGCATGCTCTTCTCCATCGTGCTTCTTTTCCTGCCGAGAATATTCGATGCGTACAGCCGAATTCGGGAGGCTGGCGAGATGCGGGGCATTTCCCTTTCGCGGCGGAACGCGCGGCGCTCGCTGGCGATGCTCGAGCACCTCATCGTCGAGAGCATGATGATCGCGTTCAGGACCTCGCTCGCGATGCGGGTTCGCGGGTATTCTCCTGAGCGGGGCTTGCGGCTTTCCGCGCTCAGGGGCTTCGATTGGGCGCTGCTCGCCGCGTCGGCCGGCCTTCTCGCGCTGCGGTGACAGCACCGAACCACGCGGCTACTTCGAAATGGTCCGCAGGTCTTCCCACGGATCTGGCCCGCCCCCCTCAGCCCCTAGCACCGAAGCGTCGAATTCAATCGTCCACAGCTCCACAGGGAGTGTCTTGCCCTGCATAAGGGCAGGTCCCAATTGTTTGAGCGCGATGCTCTCGCCATTTGAAAGTTGAAGGTTGAACGCGGGCGGCAGCGCGCGGGAACCTGACAGCATCGAGGATATCGCCACCGCCACCGTTTCGCCCATCGTGAGGACGAGGGTCCCTGTCGCCTTGTTCGCCGCCTCGAGCCGGCTCGCGACATTCACCGAGTCGCCGACCGCCGTGTACGCGAAACGCAGGCTCGAGCCGAGATTGCCGACCACCGCCGGCCCCGTGGCTACCCCGATCCGCGTGTGCGGCGCCATTCCGTACCGCGCCACAAAGCCGGGGCCGGCTTCCGCCAATTGCCGCTGAATATGCGTTGCGGCTGCGAGCGCGCGTATTGCGTGGTCCCTTATGTTCAGCGGCGCGTTCCAGAACGCCACCACGGCGTCTCCCACATATTTATCGAGCGTTCCGCCCTGATCGAGAATCTCGGCGCTTATGATGCCGAGGTACTCGTTCATGAAGCGCGCGAGCTGTTCCGGCCCCAAGCGCTCCGAGATCGACGTGAAGCCCTCTAGGTCCGAAAAGAGCACCGAAATGACGCGCGACTCGCCGCCAAGCCTGAGCTTTTCCGGCGCCTCTACCAGCGTCGAGATCACCTCCGGCGAGAGGTACTGCGCGAAGGCTCTGCGGAGATAGGCTCGCTGCCGCCCCTCCGCGCGATACCCCAGCCCGATTGCCGCGACGAACGAGGCGAGGCTGGCGATCGTTGCTGAAATTGGATTGAAGAATATCGAGTGCGGAAAGAGCAGCATCGACGCGGCGAGAGGCGCGGCGAGGGCGAGTGCGACGCCGGCCGCCGCCACTCCCCTCTTTCGGATGAGAGGGAAGGCGCTGATCAAGGCTGCCACCGCGAGCGCGGCGAGCAGCTCGATCCACCATGGCGCCCGGCTCATGAAGTTGCCCGCAAGCGCGTCCGCGATGAAGGTCGCGTGCACTTCCATGCCGGGAAGCGCGGGGTCGATCGGTGTCGCCTGCCGATCCATGAGCCCTGGCGCGATGATGCCCACCACGACGAATTTTCCGTTAAGATCGATGGGCGCGGGCGCCGGCGCGCTTGTGCCTGATTCAAGACCTGGTGCGGCGCCCGCGTCCGGGCCGCTGCCACGCATGGCTGCCGCGATAATCTGCGCGGCGCTGTAGCGCACGAAGGCCGAGCGCGGCCAGAATTTCAGCAGTTTCTCGGCGGAGGCGCCGGACACAGGCAAAGAGAAGCCTGCCGCATCGCCGCTAGGCGCGCCATTCAGTTTGATAGCGCTCCCAGCATCGGGCGCGCGCACGGTGTTGCCAACGCTCACTCTGTCGCGCGCGGCCACCTCAAGCGCCGCGAGCCCCAGCGCCGGCAGCTTCTCTCCAGCGCGATCGATCCACACGCGATATTTTCTGCAGATGCCATCGGGGTCCACGTCGGCGGCGACATGCCCGAGCGCGAGCTTGGCCGCACCGAACACCGGTGCCTTGTCGACGAGGGTGGCCAGTGCCACATTTCCCGCCTCGGACATCGCCGCCGCGCAGCGCGCGTCATCTTCGGGCCCATAGGTCGAGGTTTCCGTAAAGAGAATATCCCAAGCCTGGGCGCGCGCGCCGCGAAGATAGCCCGCCATCACGCCGTAGAGTTCGCGGGGCCAGGGCCAGCCGAGCCCCAGCTCCTTCTGGACCCAGTCCAGGCTCGTTTGGTCGATCGCGACAAGGGCGAGGGGCGGGGCGCCGTGTCCGGTTTCGCCAGCGCGCGCGCCACCGCCTGCGAGTTGCCAGCGCGTCTGCGCGTCGTAGAGGGCTAAACCCGCCCGCTCCGCGAGCCCGCTCCAGAGCGCGACAGCCAATGCCACGACTCCCGCCGCGAGCGCGAGCGTGAACCGTGTGCTTCGGTGAATCGTTGTGTTTGCGTGGAATGCGGGTTCGCGCGACGCCATGGTACCCCCGAAACAGATTTGGCGCGGCGGAGCTCTCAGAAAAGCGATCTCATCCTGGCAAAACGCTCGCGCCGAACGAGGGCGAGCGGCGCCACGCCTGGGCTATTATTCGACATTTCAGCGCCGGGCTCAAGCACACTCCGCTCCGACGCCGGATAGCCTGGGTCGAAGGTGTCGCCTTCCAGCCGGAAAAGCGCCGAATATCGCCTCGTAAACGCGAGCCATGCCTGGTTCGCATCGGCCTGTCCGTACTGCCGCTCCAGCGAAAGGAGGCGCGAGATCCGGTCTTCGGGGAGAGGGTGCTGGCTCGAATACTGTTTGACATTCTCATCCTTAGAGTTCCCCAAAACGCGGATGAATTCCTCAAGCGCCGACGGATTGTAGCCTGCCTCGTAGAGCATGCGGATCGCCTCGGCGTCTGCCTCGAACTCCATCGTCTGCGAGTAGCCCTGCACGGAGATCAGCGACACGAAGTCGTGCACCGCGGCGGAGAAGAGCGCGGCTGTCTCCTTGGTGTCGGGATTCGCATCCTGGGTGGAGAGCGCCGCGTAGTACATCGCCAGATCGCCCATCCGGTAGCTCGCCAGCGAAACGAGCCCGTGTCCGAGCGCCGAATGCGAAATCTCGTGCGCGAGCAGCGCCGCGAGCATGTCCTCGGAGCTGGCTAGTTTTAAAAGTCCCCTCGAGATGAGGACAAAGCCGCCCGGAGCCGAGAAGGCCAGCGCCTCATCGCTGTCCAAGATGGCGATGTGGTAGCCGTGCGGCAGGAGGGGGCGGGCCGAGAGGAAGGCCATGCCCTGTCCGATCCGATTGACATAGGAGGTGAGCTCGGGCTGATCGTACACCGGAAACTGCGAGAGCACCGCCGCCGAAACTACCCTTCCGATGGCGTACTCTTCCTCGTAGGTGAAGGGTCTGGATTCAGTCTGGAATGTCGTGGCGGCTTCGCGGATGAGCCGCGCCTGTTCGGGGGTGATCATCCCCTGGAGGAGCGCCTGGTTCAAAAAGAGCTGCAGCGCTTCGGGAGAAATGGTGCAGGAAAAAAATAGAGAACTCGCGAGGGTCAGCAGAAGGAGGAGGATGAGTGGGCGAAAGCGTGGCGAAACGCGGTGCACGTCACAGCGCCCCTGGCGGAGAGTCTGCCCCCTGGATGAACGCCATGCACTCTCCGAATGAGTAGTTCAATTTCTCCATCGCGTCGACGGCCGCAAAATTGAAGCTGTTCCCGTTTTTGAGCGATTCTTCGAGGCTTGAGGCGAAGCCTTTGCCCGCGAGCACGATTTCGCTCTGCTGAAGCTCGGGGGGAGCGCTCGTTGAGTCGGCGCTGAGGGTAATCTTCACCGGCGAGAGCGCGCTCATTGGGACATAGCCTGGCTTCGCTGTGCCCTGCGCGTAGCCGAAGGCCCAGTCACCCTCGATTCGCACCAGGGCAAAGGGCGTCTTGTACGCGGCAAAGGCGATAACTGGCGACACAAAAGAGGGCGAGGCCCTCAGTGCGGTCTTCTCAACCCTGAAGATCATGGTTGAATCGGGCGCGGCAACCTCGGCAAACACGAGGACGCCGACCGCCCAAAAGAGCGCGGCAATCAAACTCACACGGTATTTCATGGCGAACCTTCTCTACATAAGTATGCCGCATCCTGGCGATTTTTTCAGCCTCCGCGCACGCGCCCCAGAAGCGCCGGCGCCTGCGGTGACTCCAGCCTCACATTTCTCCCACCAGAGACTCGATCCGCGCCTTCCACTCGAGCAGCGCGCGCGTCATGGAAACTCGGGGATCATCGGGGCTCATTCCGCGCAGCCCCTCTTCGAGCCGAGCGTAATCAGCAAGCGCCGTGGCGCCCTTTTCGAGCGGCAGCTGCACCCATCCATGCGCGTGCTTCTTCCAAGATAAATGCTGCTCAGCCGTTAAAGTTTCAGGAAAATTGCGCGCGAGAAGCCTGCCGATCAGCGTGGGTATGCGCGGGTCCTGGTATTGGATGCGGAAAAATTCGTTCTTGGCGGCGTGTGGCCCACGCTCCGCGAGCACTTCGTGGAAGCGCTCGAGCTCGCGCTTATCCTCGGGTGAATAGAATTTTCCCGAGTAGAGCGCGTAGTCGGGGTCGAGATCCTCGCTGAACTTGCGATCGTAGCGGTAGGCGGCAATGAGGCGTGCCTTGAGCCCTGGCGAAGCCTCGATCGCGCGCAAGTTCGCACCGCAGATTTCGAGGTCGATTCCCAGCCGCTTCGCCGCCCGCTGGCCGAGCACGCTGATGGGCGCGAGGTAGGGGCAGGAGTTGAGCCTGATCATCGTCACTGGGGGGCGGGCTGGCTTCGCTTCAGCACGCTCGGTAAAGAGAAGGTCGCGGAGCTCATCCTCGGACATCGCCGCGAAGGGCTCCGGGTTCACGCGCAGGTCGTAGCCCACGAGCGCGTGGCGGTCGGCCTCGAGGAGCCCGAGCGGCGCGATCACTGTCGAGCAGCCGGCGGGGCGCGTGTAGAGCTGCGAAGTGTGCACCAGCATGCGGTGCGGCCGCGCGAGGTTCACGAGCGGCGCGAGCCTCTCCCGCCGACGGTGCTGAAAGTACCAGTCGTAGACCTTCGGATACTGGTGGAGCACCTTGCGCGCGAGGCCTATGGTCGCGCGCACATCGAAGAGCGCGTCGTGCGCGTTCTCGTGCGCGATGCCGTTCGCCTTCGCCAGATCCTCGAGCCTGAAAACGGGATTCCCGTCGTCGTTGGCGGGCCAGTTGAACCCGTCACCCTTGATGTCGTGGACAGCGCGCATCAAATTGATCGCGTCCCAGCGTGAATTGTCGTTCCTGTACTCCCTGACATAGGGGTCGAGGAGGTTGCGGTAGAAGAGCCGGCGGATGAACTCGTCATCGAACTGAATCGAGTTGTAGCCCGCCACCGTAGTGCCAGGCACGCTCATTTCGCGAAAAATCCGCAGCGCGAACTCGTATTCGGACAGGCCCTTCTCTTCGACCTCCTGCGGCGTGATGCCGTGAATGAAGCAGGCTTCTGGATCGGGAAGATAGTCGGGCGGAAGCTTGCAGTAGAGCACGATCGGCTCGGCGATCTCCTCGAGCTCCTCATTCGTGCGGAGAAACGCGGCCTGCGCGATGCGGTCGTGCTGGGGATCGCGGCCAAAGGTTTCGAGATCGTACCAGAGAATTGATGCGGGCATCCTCAATTTCCTTTCATTCGAGACTGGGCTCAGCCCTTGCCCGGCACCTCATTGATCGAGAACATGGCCGGGTCGAAGCCCTCGTTGCCGATCCAGAGATTGATCATCACCCCGCCCTCGGGAATACGCTCAATCTTGACGCCCTTGATCTGAAACCCGATGAGTTCGAGGCGGGCGCTGCCGAGAAGGTCGTGCCCTATCATTGTACCATAGTATGAGGCGAGTTCAGGCCTCTGGTGCAACATGAGGCTGTGCTCGATCTCGGAGAGTTCCTTCTCGGTGCGAGGCCTATCGTCGATTGCCGCGATGTGGAAACCGTCGGGTTCGAGGTGCATCGAGATGACCATTTTTTTAGGATTGCCGTGGAGTAGATAATTCGCAAGCTCGCTTATGAGCTGAACGTACAGTTCATGCCGCTTCATTCAAATGCTCCTTGTGCGCTGCCGGAAAGTCGACTCATGCTTCTCGCGCGGATCGGTACCACTCGATGATAGAGACGATCAGCGTGGCGGTGAGGCCCGCCGCGAAACCATTGTTGTACAAGTCCATGCCGCCATGCCAATTCCCGGTTCTGTCCACAATGACAAGGTGGAGGAATCCGGCAATGAAGCCTACCACGGGCCCGAACTCTCCGGCGAGGGGCGCGAGGGCCGTGCAGAAGAGAATCGCGAGCAGCGGGGCCGGCGAGTAAATATCCAGCCCGAATATGAGAATCGCCGCCACCACGCCGAGCATCACCGACACCACATTCCTTGGATGCTTTCCGAAGAACGAGAAGCCCACCACGGTGAAGAGCCCGCCGAGCACCGGGCCGTTGATGGGCGCGCGCAGAATAAGCATCAGCGCCCAGAACAAGAGCCCCATGACCGCCGCGTTGAGGAGCGCCCCGCGCGAAGAGACATAGTCCACAAAATCGCTCGGTAAGCGGCCGGTCATCTTGGTGATCCTCGCGAAATCGCCGAAAGCCTCCTTGAACGTCGTGCCTATGCTCTTGGGATTTTCCGCGACGAGACAGCAGAGCATGATGAGGGAGATGGCTGGAATGATCGCGATAAGGAGCGGCTCAGGGGAAGTGCCCCACATGGTGAGCGGCAGGATATCCGCTCCCGCCGCCTCGGAGAGCGATGCGGTAAAGAGCCCCACAAAGCCAGCCGAAAGGCCGATATTGTAGAGGTTGTAGCCCTGGTGCAGGCGCAGCATCGCGATGGCGATCGGCGGAAGCACCATCCCGATGCCCGTGCCTATAAGAAAAGAGCCCGGCAGCGCGAATATCTGGCGCATGCCGAGCTCAAAGGCTATGAACGTGATGAGCGGGCCCATCGCGGTGCCAAACATCGCAATGAGCGCGTAATCTCGGGGCTTTCTCCTCACAAGAAGCGCCGAGAGCGACACCCCCAGCAAAATGGGCACACAGTTGAAGACGGTTTTTCCGAAGAACGCGAAGCCCATCATGGTGAAAAGCGCCGCGAGCTCCGCCCCCCGCAATTCAAGTTTATTTATTTTCAGGAACAGGTAGCCCAGCGCTCCGACCGCCGCCACATTGACGAGCGTCGGCCCGACGCCGACCACCGCGGTAAAGTCCGTCACGAGTCGCGCCGGAGTTACCTGCAAGCGCATAAATCCATTCAGGGCAGGACCGAGCTGCCCCAAGACCATTCCCCCCACAAAGAAACCAAGCACCAAAACAACAATGAAAACATTCAGTGTTTTTGTTCCTTGCACCATCCACCTCTGGGCCCATCCTAAAGCCACGCGGCTGCGGGATCAAGCGTTTGCGCGAAATTTTGAAAAATTTTTGCCTTGACGAAAGTCAGGCGCGAACCCACAATCAACCAAAAGGAGTTTCACATGAACAACGGAATTTTCAAAATTCCTGATCCTGTAAATGAACCTGTGCTGAATTACGCTCCCGGATCGCCCGAGCGGGCCGCGCTGAAGGCTGAGCTCGAGGCGCTCAGGTCGCGGCAGATCGATATTCCCTGCATCATCGGCGGAAAGGAAGTGCGCACCGGAAAGACCGCGGTGATGCGCCGGCCCGATGCGCGCGGCGAAGTTCTCGGCGTCTACCACATGGCGGGAGAGGCCGAGGCGCTGGCGGCGATTGAAGCGGCGCGCGGCGCGAGGTCCGCGTGGGGGGCGCTGCCGTGGGAGGAGCGCGCCGCGGTCTTCCTGCGTGCAGCCGAACTGATATCGACGAAGCACCGGGCGCTGATGGATGCCTCGACCATGCTCTGCCAATCCAAGACCGCGCACCAGGCCGAGATCGACGCGGTCTGCGAGGTGATCGACTTTCTGCGCTTCAATCCGAAATATATGGAACAGATCTACACGCAGCAGCCTGAAAACGCGAAGGGCGAGTGGAACCGCGCCGCGTACCGGCCGCTCGAGGGCTTCGTCTACGCCGTGACGCCCTTCAACTTCACGTCGATCGCGGCGAATCTCCCCACCGCTCCGACGATGATGGGCAACACCGTAGTGTGGAAGCCCGCCTCCACCGCCGTCTACTCGAACTACACGCTCATGAAGATCTACATGGAGGCGGGCCTTCCCGCGGGCGTCATCAATTTTCTGCCGGGAAGCGGCGCGGCGATCTCAGGCGCCGTGCTCGCGAGCCGGGATTTCGCCGGATTCCACTTCACCGGGTCGACCGAGGTCTTCCGCTCGCTCTGGAAGCAGATCAGCGCGAACCTTGAGACTTACAGGGTGTACCCGCGCATCGTCGGCGAAACCGGCGGCAAGGATTTCATCTTTGTCGACCCGAGCGCCGACCTTGCGCCGACAGTCGCCGCCATCGTGCGCGGCGCCTTCGAGTACCAGGGCCAGAAATGCTCAGCCGCCTCGAGGCTCTACATCCCCGCATCGCGCTCTGAAGAGTTTCTCGCCGCGCTCGCCGCGGAAATTTCCTCGATTCCGATGGGCGAGATCACCGACTTCCGCAATTTTGTCGGCGCGGTGATCGACGAGGCCGCCTTCACCAACATCCGAGGCTACATCGAACGCGCACGCGCAAGCGGCCACGCGAAAGTGCTGGCCGGCGGCCGCTGCGACAGCACCGCGGGCTGGTTCATCGAGCCAACCCTCATCCTCACCGAGGATCCGCGCTCCGAAACCATGGTCAACGAAATCTTCGGCCCTGTCCTCACGGCTTACGTGTACGACGACCGCGACATGGAGGCGGCGTACAGTCTCGTGGACAGCACCTCGCCCTATGCCCTCACCGGCGCGATTATGGCGACAGACCGGCTGCGCATTAACCGCGCGCTCACGGCATTGGAAAACGCGGCTGGCAACCTCTACATCAACGACAAACCGACGGGCGCCGTGGTCGGGCGCCAGCCCTTCGGCGGCGCGCGCGCATCCGGCACGAACGACAAGGCGGGTAGCTACCTCAACCTGCTGCGCTGGGTGAGCGCCGTCGCGGTCAAAGAGAATTTCGCGCCGCCCGCGGCGTGGCGCTATCCCTTCATGTCCGGCGAGGATTGAGGACGGCATCGCCGCAAAAAGGGCCGCGCAAGAAAAAAAGCCATGCAAGAAAAAAGGGCCGCCCCTGCCGGGGCGGCCCTTTACGCTGACACACCCTCACGCACGCGCCGCGCGCTATGCCGAAACAGCCTTGCGCCTCTCGGCGTCGCACGGCTATTTCGCGATCGACCTCGCGCCGTAGGTGACACCGCCCGTGATCTCGAGGCAGGTTCCGTCGAAGGCCTCGTTCTCGACGACCATCGCGATGGCGCGCGCGATCTCTTCGGGCTCGATGAGCCTGGCGATGTGCACATCCTTGAGGATCTCCGCGAGAGCCTCCTGATTCATGCCCTTCACCATCGGCGTGCCGACGTAGCCCGGCGCGATGCTCATGACGCGGATGCCCTTGATGCCCTTCATCTGGAACTCGCCCGCGAGAATGCGCGGCCAGATCGCCACGGCAGCCTTGGTCGAGGAGTAGTTGATCTGCCCGACCTGCCCTACCTTGTTGACGCTCGAAATCGTGAAGAGCACGCCCTGCCACTTGTGGTCGACCATACGGCGCGCGGCTTCTCGGAGCGTGATGAAGGAGCCGATGAGGTTGACTTCGATCACCGCGCGGAACTGGTCCGACTCCATGACGCGCTTTACCTTGCCGGTCTCCTTGTCGGTGTTGATCACCACGCCGTCGCGGATGATGCCCGCGCAGGGCACCACGACATTGATCGCGCCGAAGTTCGCCACCGCCGCGTCCATGAGCGCCGCCACATCCGGGTCCTTCGTCACGTCGGTCTTGAGTCCGGCCGCCGCGCCGCCCGATGCCTTTATCTCTCCGACCACACGGTCGATGCTCTCCTGAACCACGTCGCCGATCATCACCTTGGCGCCCTGCGAGGCGAAATATTTCGCGACAGTCTCGCCAATGCCGCTCGCGCCACCCGTCACTACCGCAACAACTTCTTTCAGTTTCATATCTGTATCCTCCGTACTTTTACTGACTACAGTCATTGAACTTGGTTATTTTTACATGACTTTTCGCGCCTGTCAACAACAATTCTCATTGACTGCACAAGAAAATCCGGCTATCCTGAAACGCGAGAGCACAACCGATGGAAGAACAGCCCCCTCTCAGCAAGCGAAAACTCCAGGCGCGCGAAACGCGCAAGCGCATTCTCGAGAGCGCGCTCTCGCTCTTCCGCGAGAAGGGCTTCGACCAAGTTTCGATCGATGAGATCACCTCCTCGGCGGGCGTCTCCAAAGGTTCATTCTACACCTACTTCCAGACCAAGAGCGATATCATTATCGAAGAGTTCAGGCTGATCGACGGTTTCTACGAAAAAAAGGAAGGCGCGATCCTGCGCGAACTGGACGCGCGGAGCCGGCTCAACGCATTCACCAAGCACCAGCTCGACTACATCCACAAGAATCTCGGATTCCGCACCCTCTCCATCCTCTACATCAACCAGATGTCCACATTCTACGAGCAGAAGATTCTCCCCAACCGGGAGCGCACCCTCGTGCGGATCGTATCGAGGATCATCTCCGAAGGTCAGGACGCGGGGCAGATTCGTCCCGGCGATCCCATCGAACTCGCCGGGTGGATGAACCGCTGCATGCGCGGCTTTTTTCTCGACTGGGCGATCTCGAAGGGCGAAATCGACATCCGAAAAGAAGGCATGCGCTTTTTCACCGGTTTCGTGCTCCCCGCGCTCACCTTCGGCGTGAACGCAGGGAGCGCCAGCGAATAAGATCCGCGCGCCTTCGCTGCGCGCGATGGAGCAGGAGGCAGGCATGGCTCGGTATCGCAATCTCGTCTTCAAAGGCGGCGGAGTTCGGGGAATCGCCTACATCGGCGCCCTGAAATATCTCTACGAGCGAGGGCTCATGCGCACGATCGAGCGCGTGGCCGGCACCTCCGCGGGCGCGATCACCGCGCTCGGCGTCTGCCTTCACCCTTCGGATTTCCCGCGCTTCAAGGCGCTCGCCGACAGCCTCGACTACCGCAGGGTTCCCGCCGAAGACGATACCCGCACGCCTGCCATCACCAACAAACGCATCCTCTCCCTCATCGACCGCTCGCGCGAACTCTCGATCTTCAAAAACCTCCAGTGCTCGATTCGCCTGCTGCAGGAGAAGGGCTGGTTCTCGAGCGACTTTTTCTACCAGTGGTTGAGGTCGATCATCGCCGAGCGCTTTGCGGTGGCGAAGGAGTCCTATACCTTCGCGGACTTCGCCAATCCGGCGCTCCACCGCGACCAACAGCCCTTTCTGGATCTGTACATCACGGGCACGGATGTCACGAATCGCACGCCGCGCCTTTTCTCGCTCGAAACCACGCCCGACATGGAGGTCGCCCTCGCCGTGCGCATTTCGATGTCGATTCCATTCTACTTCGAGGCCATCCAATACCAGTACCCGGGTACCGAGGAACCGCAGTTCTACGTCGACGGCGGCATCATGTGGAACTACCCGGTCAATCTCTTCGACGACAAGAAGTACACGCGCAAGCTTGCCGATGGCGCGAACGATGAGACGCTGGGCCTCTTCCTCTACACGCCGCCCGAGAAGTCGCGCTACAAACCGATCAAGTCCATGATCGACCACATGGAGGCCATCTTCGAGAGCATCTCCGTGGTCCAGGAACACCTCGTCATCAAAACGGAAAAAGACTACTCCAGAACCGTCTTCATCGACGACAGAGGCATCGAGGCGACCGATTTCGACATCGAGGCCGACGACGCGAAGTACCGCAAGCTCTTCGAGTCCGGATTCTCGGCGACGAAGTCCTTCTTCGAGACGCGGACCGAGTGGTCCAAGTTCTTCAGCGCCCTCAAGGAACGGTTCGGCTGGAAGGACTGATCTCGCCGCACGCATGCGCGCGGTCACGTGGCGCCATCGCGCCGGGCTCCTTGAACAAGCTGGGCCGCGAGCGGTATTATGAACGTATGCTCAAAACTCACCCCTTCAAGGAGTAACCCATGGGACCTATCCCAGAGAAAAAACCGAACCCTTCCATCAAGCGCGTCATCGGCGTCGTGAGCGGCAAGGGCGGCGTCGGCAAATCGATGGTCGCCTCGCTGCTCGCCGAGACCCTCGCGTCGCGAGGCATCCGCGTCGGCATTCTTGACGCCGACATCACAGGCCCGAGCATTCCCCGTATGCTCGGCATCGACGCCTTCCGGGGCGAATCCGATGGCGAGCACCTCTTCCCCGTCGAGAACGAAGACGGCATCAAGGTCATCTCGATCAATCTCTTCAACGAAGATGAAGACGCGCCGGTGATCTGGCGCGGACCGCTCCTCGCCAAGGTGATCGATCAGTTCTGGTCGGACACGGTCTGGGGCGACCTCGACTACCTCATCATCGACTTCCCTCCAGGGACCTCGGACGTGTCCCTCACCGCCTTCCAGACCATCCCCTTCGCGGGGCTCGTCGTAGTGGCGACGCCGCAGGACTACGTGTCGATGATCGTACGCAAGTCGATCAACATGGCAGGCATGCTCAAGACACCCGTCCTCGGCGTGGTGGAAAACATGCGCACCATGGTGTGCCCGCACTGCGGCACCGAGACTGCCCTCTTCGACGACGGGAGCCAGAATGGCGCGCAGCGGATGGGCCTGCCCCTCCTCGCGAGCCTCCCCTGGAGAAAAGAGCTCGCGCAGTCGCGCTCGCTCCGCTGGTCGGAACTGAGCGAGGCGGTGAAAAAGAGCGCCGACGGACTCGCGAGCGAAGTTGAGCTCGCGCTGGCGGCGGCTGTCACCACGGCAGCTGGCAGCGCGGCAACGGGCACTGCGGCTCCACTGGCCGCATCCGCGGGCGTGGCCTCCAATTCCGCCGCGCCGCGCGCCTAAGCCATGCCCAGACCACGCTGCGTCCGCCGCATCATCTCGGAGATCCGCGCGTGTTCAGTCGTGCCGTTCGAGGGCGACGCCGCGCTCGCGCAGAAGCTCTTCGGCGGCGCCGAGCTCGTCACGCTCGAACCCGACGAAGTTGAATCGCTGCGCCTGGCCGACCTTGAGCACCGCTACCAGGAAGAGGCAGCCCGCCTCATGGGCGTTTCTCGGCCGACCTTCGGGCGCATCCTCGAGCGCGCGCGCACAAAGGTCGCGGATGCGCTCATCAACGGCAAGGCGCTGAACATCGAGCGCGCGAAGGCGCCCTGCCTGGAGCGCGCGCCCTTCGCCGA
>Ga0172369_10002892_pt1 | contig 23084 bp, 19 predicted proteins | sample LakKiv25m_FD_114539 | JGI IMG/M metagenome (GOLD analysis project Ga0172369, IMG submission 114539) | Freshwater microbial communities from Kabuno Bay, South-Kivu, Congo - kab_022012_11.25m | ecosystem: Environmental > Aquatic > Freshwater > Lake | place: Democratic Republic of the Congo...
ATTCGATACGTGCACGGGGTCTTTGACCGCGCGGGGTCCAAGAACGTCTCGCCATCACGACGTACTCGGTGTTGCCTTGCGTCATCCTCCACGACGTCGGCACCCCGAAAGGCCTCGTGCTCCCGCACGAGGGCATGGATTACGCGGCTCGATACCCGGCCCGCATCTTCCCCTGTCAACGCTTCGCCCCTGCCCTCACGGACAGCGACGCATGACTCGGAGCCAATGTGGCTGGCTAAACCTTCATTGTTTGGGACTTTCACCCTTTCACCTTGCCGGCTTTGACCGGCGCACGGAGGAACCCATGCTGTCTTCATGTCAAATCAATCGCATTTCTCGAAGCGGCCGCGTGGCGGCGATCACGCTGTGCGCACTCGTCGCCGTCTGTGCTGCGCGAACTTCGGTGCTCGCGGCACCGACACTCGACCAGCTGGCTGCCGATTTCGGCATCGCCAAGGACGACATCCAGCGGGTGCGCAGCGGCGAGATGGTCAACGAGAGTACCACGGCGACCTCCGATCGAGAGCTCGCGCTGATCATGATGTTTCTCGTCAAAGCGCCGGTGCAGGAACTGATAGGTTCCGTAAAGGAAGGTCCGAGCGCGCGCAACGATCCGCAGGTTCAATCGGTCGCCGAGATCAGCGGCGCCGGGACGCTCGATGATTTCGAGGCCGTGGTGCTGCAACCCGACGGAACCAAGGAGGCGCAACGCTATCTCAGCGCCGCGCCCGGCGACACGCTCAACCTCTCGATGCCGGAGATCGACGCCCTCGCCGCGTTGAAGACCAGCGGCGCGGCCGGCCAGGCGCAAGTCGAAGACGCCGTCCGGCGCTTGCTGCTCGGCCGTTACCAGGCCTATCGCGCACAGGGCCTCGCCGGCATCGCGCCGTACGCCCGCGGCAAAGACAAGCAATCGCAGGCAGCCGACGACTTGCGACGCGAAACGCAGGCATCCAAAGGCATCGCGAAATACGCGCCGGCCTTCCACGCCACCATGCTCAACTATCCGCAGGGAGTTCCGTCAGGGCTGACGCAGCAGTTCTACTGCATCCGTTACGCGATGAGCGGCCGTCCCAACTTCGTGCTCCGGCATCGCATGGCGATGCCGCTCGACGATGCGTACGTGGTCGTCGATCGCGATTTCTACGTGAGCTCGGGTTACAACGACACCCAATCCTTGGCGGCGTTCATGCCGGTCGAAAACGGGACTGTCGTGGTTTACCTCAACCGCACGACGACCGACCAGCTCGGCGGTTTCGGCGCCTCCGCCAAGCAGTCGATCGGACGCGGCATAATGGCCAAGCAGATCGGCGCGATCTTCGAGAAGGCGCGGGCCGGCTTCAAGAACTGACGAACGGGCGATCGGGCATCTACGCCGACGTTGCCGGTCACGGCTCTGATCGCGATGCCGCGCGCACGAAAAAGCCGAGGGGGGATGAGTACCCCCTCGGCTTTTTGCGTTGTCGTCCAGGGATGACTGGACTAGCGGAACATGTAGCGGATACCGCCCGATATCGTCACGGCATCGAAATCTTCGATGTCGCCGAAGGGCAGCACGTACGCGACTTCCGGACCGATCTGCCAGTTCTCGGTGATGTTGGCGTCGAGCCCACCGCCGAAGCGCATCACGAAGCCGTCCTCGTTACCGCTGCCGTTGCCCTGGCCGAAATCCGCGTCACCGGAAAGGTAGCCGAGGCCGACCAGAGCGTACGGCTGCCAGCGCCCGAGCAGAGGATAGACCTTCGCGTTCGCCGTCAAGCTCCAGGCCGAGAGATCGCCCGGACTCATGTCGAACTTCGAGTAGTACTCAAAGAGCCCCTCGACCGCCACGTTCGGGTGCACCCGGTAGCCGCCGCGGACGTTGAAGCCGTTGCTGTTGTCGACACCGCCTACGTCGAACATCTCGATGGCGTAGACACCGCCCGCACCCAGATAAAGGCCGAGCTCGGCGTAATCCCCGTCTTCGGCCCGAACCGTCGCTGCCGCAGCTGCGACTGTCAGTCCGAGCACACAGGCAAGAACGAACGTTTGTTTGCGCATGCACTTTCTCCTTTGTTTGTTGGTGTTGACCGCGCTGCCGTTGCCGCGCGTACGAAGTGAATCAGTCTCGAATGATGAACAACCGCGCCCGCCACCCTCGACAGTCAATCGCTGGAGGATAGTTAGCCGCGGAGCGGAAAAAGCTCAAGGGAGCGCCGCAACGAGTGATACCGACTTCTTCGCGGCGATCTCGTTCGCGTCGCGATTACGGCATCCGCGACCGGGGCGGCAACGGGATGTGGATTCCGGCATCGCGCAGCGCGCCGTGAACTGCGAGCGCCAATCGACTCGTTCGCTGCGCCACCGACTCGTAGTCTTCGTCAGTCCACGCGCGCAGTACGAAATCGAGAGACCCGTCGCCAAACCCTTTGAAAAGAGCCGTCGGCGCCGGATTCGTGAGCAGCCGATTCGGCGCGAGCGACCTCGAGCAGCAACCCAATCACGGTCTCGGAATCGGCACTGCAGCCCACTCCGACCGGCACCTCGATGCGGTACTTGCAGTCGGAGAGAGTCAGGTTGGTCACCGCTCCGGCGACCAGGTCGTCGTTCGGCATCACCACCTCGCTGCCGTTCCAGTTGCGCACCACGCTCGCGCGCATCCCGATCGAGAGCACGCGCCCGAAGACGTCTTTGCCGGGATCTGCACGGCATCCCCCACGTGCACACGCCGCTCGAGCAGCAGCGCCACGAGCGCGACGCCACCGAGGCGATGCGACGTCATCATCAAAGAGACAACCCGCCCACCCTCGGCGGAACCAACACCTGCGCAACGCTCACGTCGCAAGTCCCCCGGTCACAGATCCGCGACCCTCGTGGCAAAGTCGGTCAGAAGAATTTCTTCGCCACGCTCAGGCCGAGCACGTGCCCCTCGAAGCGGTCCTCGGCGGCAACTTCATAGAAGTAGTGAATGTTGAGCGCGCTCGCCCAGGCAACGTTGGTGAGACCGACCTGCCAGCCCACACCGTGAACCTGATCTCTTACGCTGTTCTGGGCGTCGCGGCCCGAATCGGAACTGACCTGCCAGGTGCTGTAGCCCGCCGGTCCCAGTTCGGTGAGCCAGTTCATGTCTTCGGTAAGCGGCAGGTACTGACTGATACCCCAATTGAGACTCAAGTTGTCGCCGGCCGTCAGATCGTAGTGCTGCTTCTCGCTGTTGATCTCGTAGGTGAGCGCCGCCGTCACGGCAGTGGCTTTGTTGGTCCACGGATACCACGCTACCGCGGCCTGAAACTGGTTGGTCCAGAAACCCAGGCCGATGTTGTCGGCGGCTTCGAACTTGCGCGGACCGATCTTCGGGAAGTCCACGGTCTCGACGTCGTACTCGCCGGTCGGTGCGTAGAACCCCCAGCCCAGCGACAGATCCCAGTGCTCGAGCGGCCACCCCAGCCACAACGGCTGCACGAACAGATCACCGACACCGAACTGTGACGCACTTGGATCCAGACCGCGGCCGGATTCGGTGTTGAGCGAGGCTCCCACGCCCGCGTTGGCGAAGGTCGGCGTGATGAAGGCCGCGTAGCGGGCTCCCAGGATCTCGTACGGCGTAACCCACATCAGCACCGGTGCCAGCACGTAGACGTCGACGTCGGGCTCGACGCCGATCGTCACTCCGCCGGCCGGACCGATGGTCACCGAATCGACCTCGTGTCCGTTGCGATCGTTGAGACGGTCGGTCTTGTAGTAGTAGTTGTACAAGACTCCGTAGATGCCGGGTTCGGGTACGAAGAAATCGCGGATGTTCATCAAACCGCCCGCGTAGTGCCCGATCTCGGCCGCGTTGGCCGCGTTCGCCGTCACCACCAGCACAACCGTCGCGACGAAGAACTTCTTCATTCTCAGTACCCTCCCGCCGTCGACAGAAGACGGCCGGCCCGGTTCTGTCAAGAAACGATGACTTGTCCAAACCCGTGAAAGGGGCCTGAAAAGCAGCGGGCGGCCACCAAAGAAACGTCGGGCGGGGGGTCCGGGTCCGGACGAAAAGCAGCCCGGCACCGCCGCGCTCGGCGCTCTTGGACTCGGCGCGGACCCCGTGCGACGCATGCCCCCCCATGCGCAACCTGATCATGGGAATTGTCGACTTCCGAGAGCGCCTGCTTCCGCAGTTGGCCGAGCGCTTTGCCGACCTCGCGCACAGCCAGTCACCCGACGCATTCTTCATCACCTGCTCGGACAGCCGCGTGGTCCCGGATCTGTTGGTGTCGACGGATCCCGGAGAACTGTTCACGATGCGCAACGTCGGCAACCTGATCCCCCCGGCCTCCGCCGCGGGAATCTCGGTAGGCGACGTATCCGAGGCGAGCGCGATCGAGTACGCGGTGCTGGCTCTGAAAGTCGCCAACGTCGTCGTCTGCGGACATTCGGGTTGCGGCGCAATGAAGGCGCTACTGTCGCGCGACCCGCGTCTGGATTGTCCCAACCTCGACCGCTGGCTGCACCACGCCACAGCAGCCGCTTTCCGTCTCGAACACGAGGGACCGCTCGATGCAGCGCTCGCGACGCACGATCAGCTCTCTCAACTCAACGTGCTGGTGCAGCTCGAGCACCTGATGTCGTATCCGATCGTGCGCTCGCGGGTGGCCGCGGGCGAGCTGCGTCTGAGCGCGTGGTGGTTCGACATCGCGACCGGCAACATGCACGCCTACGAGCGTGCGACCCGGTCGTTCGAGGTGATCGATCGCGCAGTCGCCGAGCGCCTGGTCGCGCGGCTCGCCGCCGCGACTGACCCGGATCGTAGCTGACGAGTCTCCAGAACTCGCGAGCGAAGCGAGGCACTACTTGCCGGCGAAAGCCTCCACGCCCGCGCGGTTGGCGGCGTCGAGGAGATCTTCGTCGAGCGTTGCCAGTGGCAGCCCCTCGCGCATCGCCAGTTCGAGATACGACGCGTCGTAAGCCGACAACTTGTAGCGCCGGGCGAGTTGCAGGGTGTTCCCGAGCGCCTGATCGGTGCTCGTGCCGTCGATTGTGATCGGCATCCTGCGCAGCATGCTCACGAAGGCCTCGCTCCTGGCTTCGCTCGCGACGCCCCTCGCTTCCGCGCGGGCGAGCACGTTGGCGACTTCGAGACCCCACACGGCCGGTACCACCGCATCGGTCGTCTTCATCGCTTCCAGCACGCGTGAGGCGTACCCGAGCGCGAGGGCGGAACCGTCGCCAAAGTACCACCGCATGGTCACGGAGTTGTCGAGCACGAAGCTCACGATCGTCCTTCCTCGATCAACTCCCTGATATTCACGCCGCGAATCGGGCTCTCGGCCGCGAAGCGCTGCATTTCCTCAACGGCTGCCGTGGCGTCGGAGCGTCCGGCGGCCCTGGCCGGCACCAGGTCGGCGATGGCATGGCCACGGTGGGTGATGGTGTAACGACGCCCCGACTGCACGCCGCGTAGCAATTCCGCGAGTCTGGTCTTGGCTTCGTAGGCGCCGACCTCGGTCTTCATGGGGGTCGTCCTCCGCCAGCCGCCGATGCGGCTCCGTTTCGATCAACCGACCAGTACACCGACCGGTCGAGGTGAGCAAGCGACGTCGCCCGATGTGAGACCGCGATGCCGCCTCCTAGTCGGCCGTCGGAACCCAGCTGTCGTCGGGATCGTAAGCTTTGATACCCGCGGCGGCGCTGCTCGTCCCGGCCCCCAGATCTTTCTGGAATACCAACCCCTGCTTGCCGACGATGAAGGTCATCACTCCGGAGCTTCCGTGTTTGGCCGGCCACGCGAGTATCGCGAAGCCTTGGGTCTGCAGTCCCTTGGCGTCGAGATAGCTCTTGGCGCCTCCGGGGGCGTTCCTTCCCTGCGCGGTCAGCGGCCGGTAGTAGTAGCCGTGGTAAGGAACCGGCTCAGCGCCGTGTTTCGAATACCCTTCGGCGGTCGCCTCGCCGATCAGCGGCCCGAGCGGGCTCTGCTTCTCGCCCGCGGCTGTCGGCCAGTAGAGCCCGTCGCGCTTGCCCTCGCTGCTGATCACCTGCTTGGCGTAGCACTTGGTCTTTCCGCCGTAACGCGCGTCGAAGTACTCTTTCTGCGCATCGACGATCGCGTGCAGCGTAGCGATCGTCGAGAGTTCGTTGCGGCCGATGCGGCGGTTGCTCATCTCTTCTCGGCCGGCTTCGGTATCGAAGCGCCAGCCGCCGCGCGCGCGCACCAGCGGGATCGGGAACTGCCACGCCTGTTTGCCGATCACTACGATCTTGGTCTTGGAGTCGAGGTCTTCGAACGTGACCTTCTCGGCAATCGCTTCCTTGGCTTTGAGAGCACCCTGACGGTCGGCGACATCGTCACCGGAGCGCAGCAATTCGACGCCGCCGGCACCGAAGATTTCTTCGCCTCTCTCGACGTCACCGGTACCGGCGAGATCGGAGATGGCCTGCACGGCTTTCTCCGGCGTTCGGAAGATCGTCTGTCGCGTCGTTGCGTGCCCGGTCGTGCCGGCAGCGCAGCCCGCAGTAACCAAACTCGCGGCCACCGCCAGCGTGACGGCCCAGAGAGGTCCGATGTTGCGTTGCGTGTGGTTTGTCATCGTCTGTTTCTCCTCTTCTCCTTAGCGCCGCCCGCCGCCGCCGCCGCGTCCGCCGCCGCCGCCGCCGCCACGTCCGCCGCCGCCGCCCGAGAAACCGCCGCCGCCACCGCGCGAGCCGCCGCCCGAGAAGCCTCCACCGCCGCCTGAGAAACCACCCGAACTGCCACGGCTCGACGCTCCGCGCTGGCTCGCCGAACGGTCGAGCCCCGGATTGCTCGCGCCGCTCCAGCCTCCGCCACCGCCCGCACCGCCGGGCCGCTGCGCAGCACTACCGCCGCCCGCACCGCCGGGCCGCTGGGCAGCACTACCGCCGCCCGGCCGCTGGGCAGCACTACCTGCCCCACCCGCGGGTCGCTGCCCGGCGCTACCGATGCCGCCCGGTCGCTGCGCGGCGCCGCCTGCCGCACCGCCGGGTCGCTGACCGGCGCCGGCCGCGCCGCCGCCTCCGTAGCCCCTGGCCTGATTGTTGGTCACCCGGTTGCTGCCGGCCGAGGCACCGTACTTCTGCGCGGTCTGCCCGTTCTTGTAGTTCACGCCCCCGCGGTGTTGCGGGTTGTGATTCCACTGGCCGTTGTTGCCGATGTTGCCTCTGTTGATGTTGCCGGTGTTGATGTTCGTGTTGCGGTTGAAGTTGTTGTAGCGGTCGACGTTGACGTTGACGTCGCCGTACCCGTAACCGTGACCCCAATTGCAGTCTCCCCACATCGCCGCTCCCACCGCCATGCCGGCACCGAACGCGAGCAATCCGTAACCGGGCGGTGCGTACATAGCCGGATAATACGGAGCCGGAGCCGGTCCATAGACCACTGCCGGTGAGTAGGTTGGAACGTAGACCACCTCGGGACTCGCCTGCTGGATGACGATCACCTGGTCGGCCTGCTCCTGCTGAACGACGACCTTCTGCTGCTCGCTGGTCTGCAGGTTCCCAGCCTCGTAGGCTTTCTTACGCATCCTCTGCACGGCATCCATGACGTCGGTCTTTTGCCCCAGGAAGGCGTCGCCCAAATCCTGGGTCCAGTCGAGGTTGTCGTTCATTCGCGCCAGCACGTCGGGCAACGTGCACAGCGACTTCACGCTCGGATCCCATTCCTGGTCCTTGAGCGCCGCGTCCAGCGCGTCGCCCTTCAGGCCCGCATTCTTCTTCGCCCAGCGGCTGGCCTCTACGATTTCGAGCGGATAAGTCGAGGCCATCAGGATCTGGGCCATCAGCGAGTCGGGGTACAGTGCGATCGGCGCCACCATTTGCTCTATCTGTTCTGCGCTGAAGTTGGAGGCTGCCGGCGCGGCGGCCTCCGCAGGCGCTTGGTCGGCGGCGTGTGAGAACTGCGGGCCGGCCAGCGCGAACGTCAGGAACGCAATTGCTGCGAATTTCCGGATTGCTTTCATGGCTGTCCTCCTGCCAAGGAGCCCGATCGTCAGGGGCGGCTGCCTGCCGGCGAGTGTAGCCCCACGAGCAGCGCCGCTGATGCTGCAAGGCCCGATAGCCCTGATCCGCGCGCTTCGCAATCGGGCAGCCAACGTGCCCGCGCCGACGCCAGACCTATTGACCTTTGCGACCAGTTGTTGGAATACGCGAACGACTGAGCAGGAGACTTGCAATGCTTGAAAATGATCGAAGCGCCCACTGCTCCCAGCCAGGACCGGGGCAGCGCAACGCGCTACGCCCCTTCAGTCGGCGGCACGGCGCGCTAGTAGCGGCGATACTCGCGGCGACGCTGGCGACCGGTTGTGCGGCCGCGAAGACACCGTTCGGATCATCGAGCAAGGACTCCAAAGCCGCGGCGCAGACTCTCTACGCGGGCCTGCAGGGCCTCAAGGTCTACAAGAAGCCGGCGCCGTCCTCCGAAGTACTCGGCAAGCTTTCGCTGCACCAGAAGGTCACCCGTTCGAAGGTCGATAACGGCTACGCCTACGTCAGAGTGCAAGGCGGCAAACTCGAAGGCTGGGTGGTGAACTCCAAGCTGCTGTCGCGAGTGCCTGCGGCGAAGTCCGCAAAGGGCGCGGCTGCCAGGCAAACACCGGCAGCGCAAGGCGAGAGCGCGACGCAAGCCCAGCCGGCGCCCGGCGAGGAACTCGCCCCGGAACCGGCGTCGGAAGCGGAACAAGCCGAACCGGCGCAGGCCGATTCGCAGGCCGAACAACCCGAACCGGCGCAAGCCGACACTGCCACATCAGAGCAAACCAATACCGCGAGTGAACCGGCAACGGCGCCGCGAGCCGAAGAACCCGCGGCAAGCGAGCCTCAGCCGCCGCCGGCTGAGGCAAAAACACCGCCGGCGCACAAGAGTCCGTCCGCCAACAAACCCGCCAAGGGCGTGACCCCCTCGGTCTTCGATCCCTACTGAGCCGCGGCGGCACCGATGCGCAACGCGGCGACGGATGGTCCCGGGACGAGCAACAACGGCGAGTCTCCGCGCGCGCGTCCTGGATCCTGGGCGCAGAACTGGGTGCGCGCGATCTTCGAACTCGCGTCAGTAACGCCCCAGCGACGCGCCGTAGTGCTCGGCGACATTCAGGAAGGCTCGCAGGCAACAACCGTCTACTACGTCTTGCTCGGACTGTCGGAACTGATCGCCGGCTTCGCGCTGATGATCAACAGCGACGCGACGTTGATCGGCGCCAACGTCGTGGCGCCGCTGATGACGCCGATCTTCGGCGTCGCGCTCGGCTTGATGAGAGGCGACCTGCGGCTGCTGCGCGCGGCACTGATCGCCGAGTTCGGCGGCGCTCTTCTCGGCGCGGTGTTGTGCTTCGGCATCGGATTGCTGCCGTTCACGCTCGAACCCTCGCGCGCGCTGTTGGCCCAGACCCAGCCCACACTGATCGATCTGCTGGTCGCCACGCTGGCCGGATTCGCCGGCGGACTGGCGATGATCGACGAACGCGTGAGTCCCGCACTTCCCGGCGTCGCGATCGCGACCGCACTGAACCCACCGATCGCCGCGATCGGTCTTTGCCTGGCGTACGGAGCGTACGAGGGGGCCTGGGGCGCATTCCTGCTGTTCTTTGCCAACGTGCTCGCGATCCTCGCGGTCGCCGCCGTACTGTTCGTGATTGCCGGCTTCGTCACCCGCGCGGAAATGGGCTCGCTGCGCGGGTTGGCGCGTCGCTTCGCGGCGGCGGCGATCGGGCTGGTGCTGGTTACCGTACTGCTGACCGGTCACCTGCTCGGCGTGATGCGCGATCTTCGCACCGACCGCACCATCACCGCCGTGCTCGACGACGAATTCGCCAGGGAACCCAGCGTCGCGCTGGCCGACGTCGAGTTCACCCGCGGCAAAGATGCCATCGACGTGCTGTCCACCGTGCGCACGCCGAGAGTGGTCGCGCCGGAGCGAGTCAAACGCATCCAGGACACACTGCGCGAAAGTCTGGGTGAACCGGTGCGGCTCTTCGTGCGTTGCAGCCTCACGAAGGACGTCACGGCGACCGGTTCGATCAATCTTCGTCCCTACCTGAGCCTGAACGGAAAGATCACCGAGGAGCCGATGTCGGCCGGCACACGGATTCTCCAGCAGGCCGAACAAGTGGGCCGCGAAGTAGTCGCGGTGCGTCCGAACATCGTCCTAAGCGACGTCGAATTGCTGCAACTTTCGACCGGCCCGGTGGTGGTGTTCTCGATCCAGAACCCGCGCGAACCGTCGGCCGAGAACGTCGGCCGCTTCGAGGCATTACTGCGCGAACGCCTGAACGAGCCCGGTGTGCGTGTCGTCGTGCGCGTCGTCGATTCGACCGACGTCACGTCCAAGGGACGCATCCTGCTCGGCGAAGCCCACTTCGGCGACCTCACGCCCGAGCAGCGACAGTTGCAGGCAACGGTCGAACGATCGGTGCTTGAGAATCTCCAGCATACCGCCGACATGTTCGTCACCGCCATCGACGCGGTCCACCGGGAAACCGGATGGTCGGCACGGGCGGAGGTGACCGGACCGCGTGTGCTGACCCCTGAAGAAGTGCGCAACGCCGAACAGAGCGCCGCCGCCGGCGTCGGCGAGCCGGTCACGATCGAAGTGCACGCACACACCGACCTGATCGTCACCGGACAGCGCTACCAGGCGATCGGAACCCCGCTCCCCGCAGATGCCGCAGCAAACTCGCCGAACACGGAACCCGCCTCGTCGGATCCGCCCTCGGCAGTCGAAACGCCGGACCTGCCGCACTGAACGCGGCGGGCGCGGCGCTCGACCGACGAAACCGGCCCGGAAGCCCAACGCGCGACGCGACCGACGCGTGCTTCAATCCGCTTCCGGAACCAACCGGTACGGATAATTTGGCTCACGATAATCGCCGGGCTCTTGGCGTATCTTCCCCGTTTCCGCGCGAAGTCCTTCGCAGGCAAGTTGCGCAATCGTCAACGGCCGCGCAACCGAGGTAACCTTAGCCCGGACGGTTCTTCGTGAACGCTCGTAGCGAGAGCGCCAAAGCTGCGCCAGCTCGGGCCGCGCGCAGCGATGAACGACACAGGCGTACTTGCAGTGCGTCGAGGAGCGAAGAGCCAGCACGGCCCGAGGTGGCGCGCATTTCGCGGTCGTAGTAGAGGGTTTTATCAGTAGTCCGGGGTAGTCACACCCTCCAGACTCGCTGTTGGTCGCCGCCCTCGGTACGAGTACGACGAATGCTGTCGAGACTTACGTCCAACGCTGCCAGCCGCCCGGAATCGATGGATATTCTCCATCTGTCCCGGGTTTGGTTGAAAGCCGCGGTAGTGTAACGTACGGCACTCGGATCGCAAGCACACTGACTTCGTCGAAAGAGAAGAAGGCAAAGAAAGACGAGAAGTAACGCCGCCGAGGAAGCGCCATGGAAAAACCGGAAGCAACCGCGAAGAAGGTGAACAAACCAGGACCGGCAGGCGACACCCGGCGTCGCCTGCTCGCGGTGGTCACCGACACTCCGGATGCGACACCGGCCGCGCTCCCGCCGCATCCCGTAAAGGATAGCGACAACCTGTCGGCGCCCGAGTTCTATCTGAACCGCGAACTCACCTGGCTCGCGTTCAATTCACGGGTGCTGCACGAGGCCGAAGACCAACGCACTCCGCTGCTCGAACGCGTCAAGTTCTTGGCGATCACCGGATCGAACCTCGACGAATTCTTCATGAAGCGCATCGGCGGGCTCAAGCAACAGGTGGCGGCCGGAGTCGTGACGCCGACGGTAGACGGCCGCACTCCGCAGCAACAACTCGCACACTGCTATGCGGTCGTACTCGAGCAACAGCGCCGCCAACAGACACTGGTCGGCAAGCTGCAATCGCTTCTCGCGGACAACGGCATCGAAGTTCTCAGCTACGACGAACTGTCCGCGAAGCAGGAAGCCTCGGCACGTGAGACCTTCGCGCAGAACATCTACCCACTGCTCACGCCGCAGTCGATAGACCCGGCGCATCCGTTCCCCTTCATATCCAACCTGTCGCTCAACCTGTTAGTCACGGTTCGTTATCCCGGCGACAGCGAACGCTCGGTGGCACGCGTGAAGGTTCCCACCGGCGCGGGAACGCCGCGTTTTCTGCGGGTGGGAGACAAGCCGCGCTTCGTGCGGATAGAAGACGTGATCGCCCACAACCTCGACCTGGTCTTCCCGGGCATGGAAGTGGTCGATCGGGCACTGTTTCGCGTCACCCGAAACGCCATCACCGAGAAGAGCGAGGAGCAGGCCGACGACCTGCTGGCACTGATCGAATCCGAACTCCAGGACCGCCGTTTCTCACCGATCGTGCGCCTGGAGGTACTCGAGGGAATGAATCCCGGCGACCGGGGACGGCTGACCGCCGAACTGGGCCTGGAGGCGGAGGCCGACGTCTTCGAACCCGAGACGATGATAGGACTCCGCGACTTGATGGAACTGGCGGTTCTGAACCTGCCGGAACTCAGGGACGCACCGCAGTACCCCGTCGAGCACCCGCTGCTGCAGGACTCGCGCAACATCTTCCACATCGTCCGCGAGTCGGGGCCGATCCTGCTGCAGCACCCGTACGAATCCTTCACCAGCACCGTCGAACGGGTCCTGCGAGAAGCGTCGATCGACCCCAAGGTGCGCGCGATCAAGATGACCCTGTACCGCACCTCGGCCGAGAGCGGGATTCTCGACAACCTGATCCAGGCTGCCGAGAACGGCAAGCAGGTCGCCGTGGTCGTGGAGATCAAGGCGCGCTTCGACGAAGAGGCCAACATCAGGCTCGCCGAACGAATGGAGGAAGTGGGCATTCACGTCACCTACGGGGTCGTGGGCCTGAAGACCCACGCTAAAGTGCTGCTGGTGGTGCGCCAGGATTACAACGGCCTGCGCCGTTACGTGCACGTCGGCACCGGCAACTACCATCCGGGGACCTCGCGTGTCTACAGCGACCTCGGCCTGCTGACCCAGGACGAGGCGATCGGCGCCGACGCCACCGAGCTGTTCAATTACCTGACCACCGGCTTCACGCCCAAGCGCGACTACAAGAAACTGCTGGTGGCGCCGAAACTGCTGAAGAAAGGCCTGCTCGACAAGATCACACGCGAGGCCGACCGTCACCGAGGCGGCCAGCCTGGACGCATATTCTTCAAGCTCAATGCACTCGAGGACATCGACGTCGTACGAGCGCTGTACGCGGCATCGATGGCCGGCGTGCAGGTCGACCTGCTGATACGCGACAGTTGCCGGCTACGGCCGGGAGTATCGGGGATTTCCGACAACATCCGCGTCGTGTCGATCGTCGGGCGTTTTCTCGAACACTCGCGGCTGTACTACTTCCGCAACGGCGGCGACGAGGAGTACTGGATCGGCTCGGCCGACGCGATGAAACGCAACCTCGAGAACCGTGTCGAGGTCCTTGCCCCGGTCGAGGCTCCGCGCCTGAGGCAGGACCTTCGCACGATGCTCGACACGCTGTGGAACGACCAGCGCAGCGCCTGGGACATGCGCTCGGACGGGACCTACGTTCAGCGCCGGCCCACAGCCCAGGCCGAGACGCGCAGTTGCCACGAAGTTCTCATCGAGATCGCGGAGAAGCGCCTGAAGGAAGTCACCCGCCTGAAGAAGCGGCGTTCGACGACGGTTATCGGCGGGCGCAACCTGGTCTGAACGAGTCACGCCGAAGGCGGCAAGGCGCACTACTGATCATGAGCGACGTCCCTTTGGAGTACGTGCGTCCCGCGTCGCTGGGAACCGGCGATCTGTGCCGCGTGCTCGAGACTCTCGAACGAGTGCGTCACCACCAACCGGCGAACGTGCGTCGCACGTTCCTGGATACTTTCGACTGGCGGCTCTTTCGCGAAGGCCGCGTGCTAGAAGCCTGCGGCGGCGGCGACCGACGGCGCCTGCTGTGGCGGCGCTTGCGCGGTGCGGCGCTGCGCCGGATAGAGACTCGAGCGCCGCGTTTCGCGTGGGATCTCGCCGATGGTTCGTTGCGCGCGGAACTCGAAACGATCGCCGAGATGCGCGCGCTGGCGCCGGTAGCGTGGGTGCGCACCCGCGGCGAACTTCTCGAACTCGTCGATGCCGACGACAAGGTGGTGTGTCGCGTGTACCTGGAAACGCACCGGACCGGTGCCCCGAACCGGCGCAAGGCGACCACGCTGTCGCCGCGGGTTCGCGTGGAGCCGGTGCGCGGCTACGACAAGACGCTGGCCGCAGTGCGCGGCGCGCTCGCGCAGCTCGCGCTGCAGCCGCTCGATGCCGACGTGCTCGAAGAAGCACTGACCGAACTCGCAGTGACACCTTCGGAACACTCCACCAAGGTGCACGTGGAGTTGCAGGCCGAACTGCCGGCGATCGAAGCCGCGCGGCGCATCATGTTGCGGCTGCTCGAGACGCTCGAAGACAACGATACCGGCACCCGCGCCGATCAGGACTCCGAATTCCTGCACGACTTCCGTGTCGCCGTCAGGCGCACGCGTTCGGCCATCGGACAGCTCGAGAAGGTGCTGCCTACGGCGGTTGCCGAACGGTTCCGCGCCGAGTTCGCGTGGCTCGGCCGCGTCACCACGCCGACCCGCGATCTCGACGTTCACCTGCTCGACTTGCCGCGCTACTGCCGCTGCCTGCCCGACGACGTGCGCAACGATCTCGAACCGCTGCGCGCGTTCCTGCGAGCCCGACAGCGGCGCGAGCAACAGGTTCTGGCGCGTGCGTTGAGTTCGCGGCGTTACCACAAGCTGCGTCGCGATTGGCTCGCGTTCCTGACCGCACCGGACGCGCCGTCGCCCGACGCCGCGCGAAGTGGCCTGCCGATAGCTGAGCTGGCGCAGAAGAGGTTGCGCAAGATGTTTCACCGCGCGCTCGCGGAAGGCGTGACGCTCGGTGACCACTGCGGGCCGGGTGACTTCCACCAGCTGCGTAAGACGTGCAAGAAGCTTCGCTACCTGCTCGAATTCTTCCAGTCGCTGTACCGCGAAGAAACCGTCGGCATGCTGGTCGGCACGCTCAAGGCGCTGCAGGACAACCTCGGCGAGTTCCAGGATCTTCACGTGCAGACCGGCGCACTGCGCAGGTGGGCTCGCGAGATCGAAACCGCGCGGCTCGCCGGCGGTTCCACCCAACTCGCGATCGGAATGCTGATGGAAAAGCTGCTGACCCGCCAACGCGAAGTCCGCGGCGAGTTCGCCACGATGTTCGCGGCTTTCAGCGACCGCGCCAATCGCGAACGCTTCGAGAGTCTCTTCGCAGAGCAGCAAGCAGAAGTCGACGCCGAGGAGGCACCCGCGCCGTGAAAGTCCTGGCCGTCTACAACAGCAAGGGTGGAGTCGGCAAGACCGCAGCAGCGGTGAACCTGTCGTTCGCGGCGGCGCAGCGCGGCGCCCGGACGCTGGTCTGGGATCTCGACCCGCAAGGTGCCGCGACTTTCTATTTTCGCGTCAAGCCCAAGGTCAAGGGCGGCACGCGCAAGCTGCTCAAGAAGGACACCGACCTCGGCGAAAGCATTCGCGGAACGGATTTTCCGCAGCTCGACTTGCTGCCTTCGGACCTCTCGTACCGTCACATGGACATCATTCTCGACGATGCCAAGAACCCGGTGCGAAGACTCGCGCGGCTGCTCGAGCCGTTGGCCGAGCAATACGACTTCGTCTTTCTCGACTGCCCGCCGAGCGTGTCGCTGCTTTCGGAGGCGATATTCGGCGCCGCCGACGCGCTGCTGGTGCCGATCATCCCGACCACACTGTCGCTGCGCACGCTCGAGCAGTTGCTCGCGTTCCGACAGCAAAACGCCTTCGGGCAGGTGACAGTGCTGGCGTTCTTCTCGATGGTGGACCGGCGCAAGAAACTGCACCGCGAGATCACCGAGACGTTGCCCGCGGAGCGGTCCGAAATGTTGGCGACGAAGATTCCCTACGCCAGCGACGTCGAGCGCATGGGCATCGAGAGAAAACCGCTGGCGTGTTATGCCCCCGCCAGCCCGTCGGCCAGGGCCTATGCGACGCTGTGGAGCGAGATCGTCGAGCGCTTGCAGCGCGAGAACGCGTAGGAGGCGGGGCGATGGGTAGCGAGATCGAGCGCAAGTTCCTGGTTGGCGGACACGGGCTCTGGCGCGACGGCGCCGAGGGTGAACTCTACCGGCAAGGATATCTGGCGGTAGACCCCGATCGCACCGTGCGCGTCAGGGTGGCCGGCGATCGCGGGTACCTGACCGTGAAGGGAAGAACCGAAGGTCTGGTGCGTGCCGAATACGAGTACCGGATCCCGGTCGCGGACGCGGACGAGATGCTCGACCGCCTGTGCCTGCACCCGCTGATCGAGAAGACCCGTTACCGCCTCGAATACCACGGGCACGTCTGGGAGATCGACGAATTCGCCGGCGACAACCTCGGGCTGATCACCGCGGAGGTAGAACTGGCCGACCCGGCCGAGCCGGTAGATCTGCCGGATTGGCTCGGAGCCGAAGTGTCGCACGACCCGCGTTACAGCAACGCCAATCTGGTGCGTAATCCCTATTGCCGCTGGTAGGATGTTGCGGCCACCAAACGGCCTGCGATCGGCCTCTTCAGTGCAGGCGCCGGGCGCGCTTCACTGAACGTTGTACCCACGGCCCATCATGCACGAGCGGAAGGCCTGGTCCAGGGCCTGATTCTGCTGTGCCTGCTGCTGTTGTTGCTGCTGCCCGGCCTGCACGTTGGCACGGCGCTGGGCACCGGCGCCAGCGACCGCACCGACCTTGGCTGCATCCTTGGCCTGCTGCTGGCGGTACTCCTGCTGGGCGCCCTCCGGCGCGCGGTCGTAGGCCGCGCCGCCTGAATGATTGGCGGTAGCAGCGCCGACAGCCGCGCCACGCGCGGCACCGCGCAGTGCACCGCCGCGTTGCGGCGCCGCAGCTGCCGGCGGCGGCGCGGGCGCCACGTTCTGCTGCGCGATCGAGGTACACGCAGCCTTGTCGGCCTCGACCTGCTGGGCGCTCTGTCCCTTGGTCGGCGTGATGGTCGCAGTCTGAGCCTCGCCTACAGCGACGAGCAAAGGAATGGACACGAGGCAGCATAGGATGGACAGCGATCGTTTCATCGGACAACCTCCGGTTGTTGTGGTGCGGGCGCGGCCTGGGAAGCTTCGGGAGCCGTCGGCCAACCGCCGCCGAGGGCCTTGTAGAGTTGTATGAGCGAAACCATCTGTCCGGCGATGGTCTGCACTTCGTCGAGTTCCGCCGAAAACAGCGAGCGCTGCGCGTCGAGCACCTCGAGGTAGTCGGCGACGCCGCCTTCGTAGCGCACCTCGGAGAGCTGGACGACCTTGCGCTCGGCTTCGACGCGGGCGCGCTGCGCGCCTCGCTGCTGCCCGGTCTTCTGATAGGCAACGAGTCCGTCTTCCACTTCGCGTAGAGCCTGCAGCACGGTCTTCTCGTACTCGTAGAGGCTCTGGCGCATCTGCGACTGGGCGATTTCGACGCGGCGGCGGTTCTTGCCGGCGTTGAAGACCGGCTGCAACACACCGGCCGCCACCGACCACGCTTGCGCGGAACCGGTGAACAACGCGTCGAGTTCGGTGCTGGCCGTGCCGTAGCCGGCGGTGAGCGCGAAACGCGGGAACAGCATGGCCTTGGCGGCGCCGACGTCGGCGGTAGTGGCGTGGAGCTGCTGCTCCATCGCCAGCAGATCGGGCCGGCGGTCGAGAAGCTCCGAAGGCAGACCGGCGGGTATCTGCACCGCGACCGGGAGATCGGGCAGGTCGCGGCCGCGCGCCACGTCGCCGGGGCTGCGTCCGATCAGCACCGACAGTTCGTTCTCCTTCTGGCGCACCTGACGCTCGAAATCGAGAACCGAGACTTCGACTCGGCGGTACTCGGCTTCGGCCTGGCGCTGGTCCTTCTCACCCGTGAGGCCACCGCGAAAGCGCACTCGCGCCAGATCGAGCGACTTGGCACGCGAGACCAGAGTGCGCCGGGCGATTTCCAGCTGCAGATCGTACTCGCGCAGTTCGACGTAGGAGCGCGCCACTGACGCGACCAGCGAGATCGCCACCGCACGGCGGCCCTCTTCGGTCGCGAGCAAACGCGCGCGTTCGGCTTCGGTGGCGCGACGGATACGGCCGAACACGTCGAGTTCCCACGACAGGTCGGCCGAGAACTGGTACAGCGCCGAGTTGTTGTCGCCGGGCTTGGGAATGCCCGGGAAACCCTCGCGGCTCTGCTCGAAGTAGCTGGGGCTCGCACCGACGTCGAGTTTCGGGAACAGGTCGGCGCGCGTGTAACCGACCCGCGCGCGGGCTTCGACGATGCGTTCGACCGCGATGCGCAGATCCTGGTTCTCTTGCAGCGCGATCTCGATCAACGCCTGCAGTTTCGGATCCTCGAGCAGTTCCCACCACGGCGTGTTGGCGAGCGTGGCGGGATCGGGCGCTCCGGCGTCGCGCCAGTTCTGCAACGTGGGCAGCGTAGTGGAACGCTTGTAGTCGGGCCCCAGAGTGCAACCGCTCACCAGCACGACCGCGGCGACCGCGGCGATCGAAAGCAAGGCGCCGATTACCGGGCGGCAAAACACACGCGTCATCTCAGTGGCCTCCCTTCGGCGCCGGCGCGGCCGCCGGCGCCGCGCCCTGGCCTTTGTGCTTGCCCGCACTGCGGCGTTCGATCAACACGAAGAACGCCGGCGTCAGCAACACGCCCAGGAACGTCGCCACCGACATGCCGGCCACCACCGCAGTGCCCATCACCTGGCGCGAAGTCGCACCCGAGCCGGTCGCGGTGGCGAGCGGAATGCACCCCATGATGAAGGCGAACGCGGTCATCAGAATCGGGCGCAGGCGCAGACGCGCGGCTTCGGTGGCCGCGGTCAGCACGTCGTCGCCTTCCTCCACGCGCGCTTTGGCGAACTCGACGATCAGGATCGAGTTCTTGGCCGCCAAACCGATCAGCGTCACCAGCCCGATCTGCACGTAGACGTTGTTATCGAGGCCGCGCAGCCACACGCCCAGCAACGCTCCGAGCACCACGCTCGGGGTCCCGAGCAGGACCGCGAACGGCAGCGACCAGCTCTCGTAGAGCGCCGCCAGCAGCAGGAACACGAACACCACCGCCATCACGAAGGTCGGTGTCGACGACGGCGCGGTCTTCTCCTGGTACGACATGTTGGTGTAGGCGTAGCCCATCTCCGCGGGTAGCACCTCGCGAGCGGTCTCTTCGAGCGCAGCCATCGCCTGTCCCGACGAGTAGCCCGCCGCCGGCACGCCGCTGATCTCCACCGAACGGAACAGATTGAAGCGGTTGGTGATCTCGGTCCCGGAGGTCGGATTGATCGCGAGCAACGTCGAGAGCGGAATCATCGCGCCGGTGGTCTTGCTGCGCACGTAGAACGTGCCGATGTCGGAAGGCTTCTGGCGGAATTCGGGCTCGGCCTGAACGTACACGCGGTAGAGGCGGCCGAAACGGTTGAAGTCGTTGACGTAGGCACCGCCCAGGATCGCCTGCAAAGCCGTGAACACGTCGTTGACCGGCACGCCGAGCTTGCGCGCCTTCTCGCGATCGAGTTCGACTCCGAGTTGCGGGACGTTGGGGTCGAACGACGTGAACAGGTTGGCGAGTTCGGGACGCTTGCGCGCAGCGTCGAGGTAAGCGCGGGTGTAGCCGCCCAGATCCGCCACCGACAAGGTGCCGCTGCGGTCCTGCAGCAGGATGTTGAACCCTCCCGCGGCGCCGAAACCCGAGATCGTCGGCGGTGCGAACGGGAACGCGATCGCTTCGGGGATCGCCGCCAGTTCGCGTTGCAGCTTGCGCGCGATGCCCTTGAGTTGCAGTTCGGGAGCCTCGCGCTCTTTCCACGGCCGCAGACGGCAGAAGAAACTCGCGTAGTTGGCGCTGAACGAGTTGGTCAGCATCCCCAGCCCGCCGACCGCGTTGCAGGTCTCCACTCCGTCGGTCTTGGCCAGGATCGCCTCGATCTGCGTCACCACTTTGTCGGTGCGCTCGAGCGAAGCGGCGTTGGGAAGCTGGACGTTGATCAGGAAGATGCCCTGGTCTTCGTCGGGCACGAAACCCGCTGCCAGCGACTTGCCGAGCACTCCCGACGACCCCGCCACCACCGCGATCGCGATCAGCGCCAGCACCGTCCGCCGCGTCAGCACGCTGGCGACCGAGACGTAGCCGGTCGTGGTGCGGTCGAAACCGCGGTTGAACGCGCCGAAGAAGCGCCCGAGCAAACCCTTGGAGCCGCCGTGCACGGCGGGTTTCAGGATCATCGACGACAACGCCGGCGCCAGCGACAGCGCGCTGAACGCCGACAGCAGCACCGAGATCGCGATCGTGAGCGCGAACTGCTGGTAGAGCCGCCCGGTCAGGCCGCCGACGAACGCGACCGGAATGAACACCGCCGCCAGCACCAGCGCGATACCTATGACCGGCGCCGACACTTCGTCCATCGCTTTGACCGTCGCCTCTTTCGGCGACAGCCCTTGCTCGATGTGGTGCATCACCGCCTCGACCACGACTATCGCGTCGTCGACGACGATGCCGATCGCGAGCACCAGCCCGAACATCGACAACGTGTTGACGCTGAAGCCCAGCAACGGGAAGAACATGAACGTTCCGACCAGCGACACCGGCACCGTCAGCAGCGGAATCAGCGTCGCCCGCCAACTCTGCAGGAACACGAACACCACCACGATGACCAGCACCACGGCTTCGAACAACGTTTCGAGAATGCCCTCGATCGAAGCCTCGACGGCCGGCGTGGTGTCGTAGGTGATCCGGTAGGCGAGATCTTCGGGGAACGAGTGCGAGAGTTCCTCCATCAGTTCGTAGATGCCGTCGGCGGCCTGGAGTTGGTTGGCGCCCGGCAGCAGGTAGACCGCGACCACGCCGGCCGCTTTGCCGTCCAGCCGCGCGAACGACTTGTAGTTCTCGCCGCCGAGGTCGACACGGCCGATGTCGCCGATGCGAACCTGAGCGCCGGTGTCGGTGGTCTTGACGAGGATGTCGTTGAACTGCTCGGGAGTGGAGAGTTTGCCCGGCGCATTGACCGTGTAGGTGAACTCCTGCCCCGGCGGCGACGGCGCGGCGCCGATCTGTCCGGCCGGAGCCTGGATGTTCTGTTCCTTGATGGCCGAGAGCACGTCGGAGGGCGTCAGGCCCAGCTTTGCCAGCTTGTCGGGCCTCAGCCACACACGCATGCCGTACTCGGCGCCGCCGTAGAGGTCGGCCTGAGCCACGCCCGGGATGCGCAGCAGCGCGTCGCGTACGTTGATGGTCGCGTAGTTGTTGAGGAACAGCGAGTCGTAGGTACCCTTGGGCGAGTACAGCGACAGCACCAGCAGGATGCTCGGGTTGAGCTTCTTGACCGTGACGCCTTGTTGGTTGACCTCCTGCGGCAGGCGCGAGGTGGCCTGCGAGACGCGGTTCTGGGTCAGCACGTTGGCGGTGTCGAGGTTCATGCCGACCTGGAAGCTGACGTCGAGCAACATGCGACCGTCGCTGGTGTTGAGCGACTTCATGTAGATCATGTTGTCGACGCCGTTGAGCTGCTGCTCGATCGGCGTTGCCACCGACTGCTCGACGGTCTCGGCGGAGGCGCCCTGGTAGGTGGTTTCGACGCGCACGCTCGGCGGTGCCAGCGCCGGATACTGCTCGATCGGCAGTCCCGACAGCGCGGCGAGTCCTATCAGAACGGTCAGGATCGCGATGACGATCGCGACTATGGGTCGCCGGATGAAGAAGTGCGCCACCGGCTCACTCCTTCGCGGCAGGCGCGGCGGCCGGCGTCGCGGGGCGGACTGCGGCGCCGGGCGCTGCGGTCGCGGCAGCGGCCGCAGCGGCTCCATCGACGATCGCAATCGTCGTCGACTCGACCGTCATGCCGTCGCGCACCTTCTGCAGTCCTTCGACGACCACGTTCTCGCCGGGCGCCAACCCACTCTCGATCACCCACAGCGAACCGGTTCTCTCTCCCGGCTTGACGGTGCGCAGCGAGATCTTGTCGTCGGCCGACACCACCGCCACGGTGTAGGTGGCTTGCAGTTCCTTGACCGCCCGCTGCGGAACCAGGATCGCGCCCTTCTTGAAGTCGACGGCCGCGCGTACGCGGCCGTACTGCCCCGACCTCACCAGTTTCTCCGGATTGGGGAAGGAAGCCTCGAGCAGCAGGGTTCCCGTGGTCGGATCGACCACGCGGTCGGCGAACACCAGGTCTCCGCGCTGCGGATGCACCGAGCCGTCGGCGAGGATCAGCTCGAAGCGGCCGGCGTCTTGGGTACCGGCACGCTCGGACTGTGAGCGCGCGAACTTCAGATAATCCTGCTCGGCGATGTTGAAGCGCACGTGTATCGGATCGATCTGCGAGACCGTGGTGAGCAAGGTGTTCTGCTTGCCGCCGACCAGGTTGCCGGCCTTGACCTCGGTCTTTCCCACCAGACCGTCGATCGGCGCGTAGATCTTGGTGTAGCCGAGATCGATCTCGGCGCTCTTCGCGGCCGCCGCGGCCGCGTCCACCGCCGCACTCGTCGCACGTTCGACCGCCACCGCGGTGTCGTACTGCTGGCGCGGAATCGCGTTGAGCGCGACCAGCGGCTTATAGCGCGCGACGTCCTGACTGGCGCGCGCGAGGTCGGCCTGCGCGCTTGCCAACTGGCCCTTGGCCTTGGCGAGCGCGGCCTCGAGAGTACTCGGATCGATCGTGTAGAGCAGGTCTCCCTTCTTGACGAAGGTTCCCTCCTTGAAATCGACGGTCTGCAGAAAACCTTCGGCACGCGCCGTCACTTCGACCTCGACGGAACCGAGAGTCTGGCCGATGCTTTCCACAGTGATGGGAACGTCGCGCTGAAGCACGGTCGCGACCTGTACTTGGGGTGGAGCCGGCGCCGGCGGCGCAGCCTTCTCGCATCCCGACGCCAGCACCGCAGCCGTCATCAGAGCCATACCAATGGCTGCACGACACTTCATCGATCGACCTCCTGTCGGTTTCCGTGCGTCACTGTCGTCCCCTCGCACACGTCGGCCGGAAGCTGATCCACGGCATCGACACGACTGAAGCCTCTGCCGGGCTTCTGTGTCGAGGATCAAATAGACTGCGGTCACCCAACAAAGCGGACGGGTAGCCGAGACCGGACACTAAGACAAAACCGACGGCGGGCGAACACCGTATGGAG
>Ga0172369_10002893_pt1 | contig 23083 bp, 12 predicted proteins | sample LakKiv25m_FD_114539 | JGI IMG/M metagenome (GOLD analysis project Ga0172369, IMG submission 114539) | Freshwater microbial communities from Kabuno Bay, South-Kivu, Congo - kab_022012_11.25m | ecosystem: Environmental > Aquatic > Freshwater > Lake | place: Democratic Republic of the Congo...
CCAGTCTTGGCGCTGCGATTAAAGCTGGATTCCGACTTTCGTCGGAATGACAAATCGGGTGTTTGGATTTGCAGTGTTGATTATCGTTACCCACACAAAATAGGGCGATGTCATTATATAATTGTCAAATAGTATATTAAGCGTGCTGCAGACTCCCTGTAGTCTGCAGCAAGTCTATAATATATTGGTAATTGGCGCAGGGTGCAGGGACCCTGCGCCACTTCTAATCGCGTCCTAACAATTATATCTGGACACTATCTAAAATAGCGAAGAACCATAAAAGCGGATAAAAGCAGATAAAAACAAAGCAGAAGCTTCACAACGGAGACACAGAGAATAAAGAGTTTCACAGAGAATAACAGGCGGAAACATGAAAAAACTATTAATTATTTTAACAGTTATTAATTTCTCTTCGAGTTCGATTGCCGCTTTGGAACCAACAGAAAATCCTATGAAAAAGAGTTTATATGTGGTCGCCACCTCGCATCTGGATACGCAATGGCGGTGGACGATTCGGCAGACTATCGAGGAATATATTCCCTCTACTTTGGATGATAATTTCAAGCTGATTGAAGCATATCCGCACTACACTTTCAGTTTCGAAGGCGCTTTTCGGTATATGTTGATGAAGGAATATTATCCGGATAAATACGCTAAACTAAAGGAATATATCGCTCAGGGCAGATGGCGGGTGGCGGGTAGCTGGGTGGATGCGGTGGATGTGAATATTCCTTCGCCGGAATCGCTCATTCGGCAGGCGCTGTACGGCAACGGATATTTCCAGAAGGAATTCGGCAAGCAGAGTCTGGATATATTTCTGCCGGATTGTTTCGGTTTCGGCTACGCTTTACCGACCATTGCGAAACATTGCGGGATTAAGAGTTTTTCCACACAGAAACTGACTTGGGGATCGTCGGTAGGAGCGCCTTTTAATATCGGGATTTGGCGGGGTGTCAGCGGGGCTTGTTTATTTGCGGGATTGAATCCGGGGAATTATGTCAGCCAGATCCGGGGCGATTTAAGTTCGGACAGCGCAGCTGTCGCTGCGGTGAATAATTTCGGCGATTCTACCGAAGTGTATGTCGGCTACAAGTATTTCGGCACCGGGGATATCGGCGGAAGTCCGGATGAAGAATCGGTCAAATGGCTGGAGAAATCCATCGCCGGGCAAGGACCATTAACGGTAATTAGCAGCAGTTCGGATACTTTAGCGACGGTTTTTTCCGGCGCAGAAGTGGAAAAATTGCCTTATTACACCGGGGAATTGTTGATGACCGATCACGGCACCGGGTGTTATACTTCGCAGGCGGCAATGAAACGGTGGAACCGCAAGAATGAACTAATTGCCGATGCGGCAGAAAGGGCGGCGGTGATCGCCGACATCATCGGCGCGGCGGAATATCCAAAGGAAGATTTTCGCCAGCACTGGATCCGGTTTTTGTGGCATCAATTTCACGATGATTTAACCGGCACCAGTATCCCGCAGGCTTACGAATTTTCCTGGAACGATGAATTATTGACGATGAAAGGATTCGCCGGGATTTTGGAACATTCCATTGTCGCCATCGGACAGACAATGGATACTCAGACCGAAGGAATACCGCTTCTGGTCTATAATCCTCTATCCTTCGAGCGGGAAGATATAGTGGAAGGAATTGTAGAATTCGGCAAAAAGCCGATTGCGGTGAAAGTTTTCAATCCGCAGGGGGGGGAAGTTCCTTCACAGTTTGAAATTATCGATGACACAAAAATTAAAGTGATTTTCCCGGCGAAGGTTCCGTCTATCGGGATTTCCGTGTATGAAGTCCGGCCGGCGGAGGAAGGTTATAAGGGGAATTCGGAAGTGCAAACCGGTGAAAATTTTCTGGAAAACACATATTACCGGGTGAAAGTGAGCGATCAGGGGAATGTGTATTCCATATTCGATAAATTAGCGGATAAAGAGATGCTATCGAAGCCGATCGCATTGCAATTGCTGGAAGACATCCCGGAAGAATGGGCGGCTTGGGAAATCGATTATGCCGATATGATGGCGGCGCCGAAGGCGGTAGTGGGCGGGGAAGCGGAAATTACAATTGGGGAAAACGGTCCGGTGAAAGTGACGCTGGAGATTAAGCGGCATTACGGCGCTTCGGATTTCCTGCAGACCATAAGCCTTTTCGCCGGGGAAGCGGGGCGGCAGATTGTTTTCGATAACGAAATCGATTGGTATGAACGAGCGACCTTGTTAAAAGCGGCGTTTCCCGCTTCGGTTGCCAATGATTCCGTCACTTACGATTTGGGCTGCGGCACGATTAAACGGGGAGTCAATACTGCCAAGTTATATGAAGTCCCCGGCCAGCAATGGGCGGATATATCGACGGAAAATAATCATTACGGGATGGCGGTGTTGAACGATGGCAAATACGGGTGGGATCACCCGGATAAGAATACCATCCGCTTGACTTTGATTCATACACCGGGAATTTCCTCACCGAGATGGGAATGGGTGGGCGATCAAAGGACGCAGGATTTTGGTCATCACCGGTTCAAATACGCAGTGATGGGGCATAAAGGCAGCTGGCAGGACGGCGGTATCCCGGCGGAAGCGGCGAAGCTGAATCAGCCTTTGCTGGCTTTCCAATCGGAGAAGCATCCGGGAATTATGGGAAAGGCTTTATCGATGCTGGAGGTCGAGGATTATATTAAAGGCCGACCTTATCCCACCAAAGGAATATTAGTCAAATCGGTGAAAAAAGCGGAAGACAGCGATGAATATATAGTGAGGCTGCAGGAATGCGAAGGGAAAAATATACACAATGCCAGATTGATGTTCAATTGGAATTTGCAAAATGCTTTTACTTCAAATGGTATGGAAATAAGTACTGGTAATCTCCTCGAAGAATCACAGAATCCTGAATACAGCTTCCGGAATTATGAAATAAAATCGACCGGATTGAAGGTGAAAAAGCCGGATTTGAAATTGCCGAAAATTAAATCCGAAATATTGATTCTGCCTTATAACCTTGACGGTATCAGCGGCGATGACGATTATAGCGACGGCGATGTGGATGGAGAAGGCAATACCATTTCCGCCGAACTTATACCGGAAAAAATCGTGCATAATGAAGTGGAATATACAATCGGCCCCCAAACTCCGGGCGTTTTGAATACGGTAAAATGTCAGGGGCAAACCATAAAAATCACCAAGGGAGAAAGACGCAAACTGAATTTATTGGTAACTTCCACCGGAAAACCATGCATAGCGGAATTTAAAATCGGCAAGAGAACATTGATCTGCAATATCCCGGAATACCGGAGGAAAATAGGGCAGTGGAACAATCGGGTGATAAACGGAAAAATCACGGATGATAAAGATAATATTTTACCGGCCTATATCGATCCGATTACGGTGGTTTGGACGGGGACGCATCTGCATAATAAGGATAAAGGTAATATCGCATACGAGTACAGCAATTTGTTTTTATTGAGCTTCGATTTGAATAAAAAGGATTCGCAAATAGTTTTACCTAACAATCTCAATATCAAGGTTTTTGCCGCAACTATTGTCAGCGATATTCCGCCAAAAGTAAAGCCGATTCAGTCATTGATGGACAATGAAAACAACGCTTTCACTTTAATCGAAGCGCAACCGGATAATTTTGTCGATAGGGCAGTGGTAAAAATGTCCAGTCCTTTCGCCGGGGCGGAAATACATTACACTTTGGGTGGAACTAATCCGGATTTATCTTCACCGGTATATACTGAACCGTTGGAAATTACTCAGACAACCACCATTTGCGCGAGGGCTTTTGTCGCCGGAATGAACGATGAACATATCACTAAGCTGACTGTCAATAAGCTGGTGCCTTTGGAAGCGGTTGAAGCGCCGGATCTACAGTCGGGGATAGCCTGCAAGTATTACGAAGGCGATTGGGAAAAATTACCGGATTTCGACAAATTGGAAGTGAAACAGCAAAGTGTGATGGATACTATCGCTTTCCCGGAATATATTTCGAAAGAATATTTTGGTTTAAAATTTACCGGATATATCCAGGTTCCACAGGACGAAGTTTATAAGTTCTACTGTATGTCGGACGATGGCAGTGTATTATTTATAGGTGATAACAAAGTCATTGACAATGACGGTGTGCACGGCGCTTGGGAAGAACCGGGGGAAATCGCTTTGAAGGCGGGACTGCATCCGATAACGGTAGTAATGTTTCAGCGGAAAGGGGGGAAAGCATTGCAGGTGTCGATAGAAAGTCAGGATTTGAAGAAGCAGGTGATAGGGAAGGGGATGTTGTGGCATTAGGTTATGGTGCGAGTCAGGCGGGGACACCTGACACTAAGCGGAACAATGAAATCAGAGAGAGGGTGGATTCTGTGGAGGTGGTGTCGACTACAGAGAGTCGACACCACTTGTATTGGGCCGGCTGCAGAGAGCCGGCGCTACTTGTTATTTGTTATTTTCCTGCATCCAGCATTTTCAGCGCTTGACTACGGCAGTAAGCCAGGTTGATGTCGTTGAGCGAATTGAAATTGGCGGCTTGGCTGAAGTACTCTTTGGCTTTTTCTTTATCGCCTTGCCCGGCATAGGCTAATCCCAGACGGTAAAGATTATAGGGATTAAGTTTATTGGCTTGATCCAGTTCGGCGATGGCGGTAGTATAATCCTTTTCGGCTAAAGCGATCAGTCCTTTCAGTTCGTGCGCCAGCCGGATTTGGTTAGCGTCCTGAATGGATTGAGCGGCGGCGAAGAATTCCTCGGCTTTAATTTTAGCAGCTGCGAGGTCTTTTCTGATCAAAGCAGCGCGCGCCGAGTTGTTGATGAAGCCGCGTTTGGCGGCATCTTTGATTTCCGGGGCGAGATTCGATTCCAGTATACTGTTCAAACCTTCCTCGTATTTTTTCAACGCCTCATCAGCATCGCCCATCTCCAGCAGGGTGTTGCCTATAGTAAATAAAACTCCGTTTATCCCCGCCGCATCATTTTCACTTCTGTTCAGTTCTAACTGCGTATTAAAAGTTTCAAAAGCTTTGTCAAAATTTCCTTCGAAGATATGGGAAATAGCCATTGCGAACAGCGCGGCTGATTTTTCACCGTTATTGCGGGCGTTAGCCATCAGTTTATCCAAAGTTTCCCGCGCTTTGCCGTATTCGCCCATTAAATTATAATCTGTAGCAATTCCCAAAAAGGAAGCGACAAATTGGGGATTTTGCTGAAGAGCTTTATTGTAGTTTTCAATCGAAGCGGTATAATTCCCCATTTTTAACAATAATTCGGCGTAGGAATCGTAGGGATTAGGATCGTTGGGGATAAGTTCGATATATTTTTGGAAAGCTTTTTCAGCTTCGGCGTATTGATTGGTAAACCGGTAAGCGTAACCCATTTGATTATAGGGCTGGGAAAATTCCGGGGCGATGGCGATGGATTTTTGAAACTCGATAATAGAAGCTTCATATTCCTGCTGGCCAAAATAGTTCAAACCGAGCAGATTATGCGCTCGTTCATCGTTGGGATACAAATCGACCAATTTCTGGTAATATTCTCTTTGCTTCATAGGGAGTCCATTGACTCCGGCGTCGAAACCGAGTATCCAGAGTTTTTCTCCTTCGGAGACTTTATCCGTCAAAGCTTTGGCTTTATCCATATATTCAAAGAATTCCCGGGCAGTGGATTGGGCGAAAGATAGGTACAACATCGCTAGGGCGAAATCGGGATCTTGTTCCACGGCTTTTTCCAGATAGGCTTTGGATTCCTGCGCCTGCAGGCGGTCAGCGTAGCTGCGGCCTTCAAGGAATGACTGACGGGCTTCTTTGGAACTAGTGGTGATGGGGATTTTACCGGCATCTTTGTTAGCGCAACTTAAAGCGAAAGCAAGGATAATTACCGATACAAGTAACATCCCCAATTTAAAGGACGATGATTTGTGCATAATTGTACTCTCAAACTTTGATTGATAGAATATGGTATTGGATTGATTTTAGACGGAGTTATTCCTTCGCCGAGTGTGCTTACTGCGATAGATTAGACTTTGATAGTGCGATTTTAGTTGTATTGGCAGGAATTTCTTAGCGTCTTTATGGAAAACCCGGCAATAAACAATGATTAAATTTTCATCTAAATTATTGAGAAAATTGACAAATTGGATTTAAGGGTTTAAATTAGAAGTATCGGTTTGACAGAGTTAAAATGTGATTTATATGCAAATTTTCCTGTAATAATTTAGCCTGCATTATTCATAAAATCGTAAAATTATAGAAAACTTTATAGTAATTTGTATTTGTAGGGACGAGACCCTGTCTCGTCAGCATTTTAGACGAGGCGTTGCCTCGTCCCTACAATAAAAATTTGTATAAATTTGTGTTATGATTTGACAAAAAAATTATGAATTAATCAAGTTAGCCTGCATTATTCATAAAATCGTAAAATTATAGAAAACTTTATCGTAATTTGTATTTGTAGGGACGAGACCCTGTCTCGTCCGCATTTTGGACGAGGCGTTGCCTCGTCCCTACAATAAAAATTTGTATAAATTTGTGTTATGATTTGACAAAAAAATTATGAATTAATCAAGTTAGAATCGACAATAATCCAATAATCCAACTCTGAAACTGCAACGGAGGCATCATGGTAAGCCAACAGTTTAATTTGTGCGGATTCATTCGCCTCGAGAAAATGTTTCATGGCAGCGGTTTGCTGAATCATTTTCACAAATTGGTATTTGTTTTATTGCTTGCATTAGCGGCGCAATGGTCTTTCGCGGAGACCGTGCAGATAAGACCTTCGGAAAGGAATTTTTCCGCGCAGTCGATTAGTAATTCAGCAGAATCGACTACATTAAAATTTTCCGTCGATAGTTACGGTAAACGGGATATTTTTATCGACGGGAAAAGTTTTGTCCTGCTGGAAAAACCTGCTAAAGAAGGGACGATTGAAGAGAAGGGAAATCCCCGGCTGCCGCGGATTTGCCGTTCTATCGTCATTTCTGATGAAGGGATAATGGGAGTGCAGGTAATATCGGCGGAATTCATAGAATTAACTGACATCGATATAGCGCCTTCCAAAGGGCATTTTTCCCGCGATATTGAGTATGCGAGCGTGCCTTACACTTTCGGAGAAGCCTATCAGCGGGATGAGTTTTTCCCGGTGGAATTGGTGGAAACCGAGGCGCCGCACATTTTGCGGGATTTGCGGGGGATGACGGTGAAAATCAACGCTTTCCGTTATAATCCGGTGAAGCGGATACTGCGCATCTATACCGATGTTACGATTGAAGTTAAAAAGACTGCACCCGGCGGGGAGAATGTCCTGCGCAGGACGAAACCATTTAACAAAATCGATCCACAATTCGATAAAATTTACCGCCGGCACTTTATCAATTATAACCAAATGGACTATCCGACTTGTTTGGAAGGCGGCGGGATGCTGGTGATTTGTTACGATGATTTTATGGATGAAACGGCGCCTTTGGTGGAATGGAAGAATCAGAAGGGACAGCCTACTGAGATGGTGCCAGTTTCGCAGGTAGGTACGACTTCTACCGCGGTTAAAAATTTTATCCGGGCTTACTATGAAACACATGATTTAGGGTATGTGCTATTGGTAGGCGACGCGGCTCAAGTGGCGACTCCTGCAGGCGGCGACAGCGATCCGCAATATACGCAATTGGCGGGGGGCGATAGCTATTCGGAAATCTTTGTGGGGCGGTTTTCCGCGGAAAACAGCGCGCAGGTGGAAACGCAGGTCGAACGCACTATCAATTACGAAAAATTCCCCGATCCCACCGGGACTTGGTATTCCCGAGGTTTGGGCGATGCTGACGCCGACGGCCCCTGCAATCCCGAAGAATACGATTATCAACATATTACTATATTGGGGAATAAGCTGCTGCGCTGGAATTATACGCAGGTGGATTCGGTTTACACTATTTACGGCGGCACCACCAATATGATTATGAATTATATGAATCAGGGATGCACCGCTTTCAGTTACGCCGGGCACGGCTGGGTGAACGGTGTAGGCCCGGTGAATTTTACCAGCACCAACGCTAATCAATTGACTAATGATAACAAACTGTTCCATTTTACTGCGGTAGCTTGCCAGCCGGGGAATTTCGCCACTAATACCTGTCTGGCGGAAGATTTACTTAGGGCGACCAATCATACCACCGGCGCTCCCACCGGGGCGATTGCGGTGTACTTATCGGAAATCAGTCAATCTTGGTTTCCACCGTATGATATGCAGGATGAAGGTTTCGATATCTTGACCGAGGAAGAGATGCTGACTTTCGGGGGGATGTGTTACAATGGCGGAATGATAATGATCGACCTTTTCGGCACTCAGGGGATCAACGAATTCGACGCCTGGACGCTGTTCGGCGATCCTTCGGTCTATGTCAGGAGTATGACACCGTATGCTTTGACGGTGACACATAATCCGCAGATACCTATCGGAGTGGCAAGTTTTGAAGTGACGGTGTCGGGGCCATCAGGATTACTTCCGGGAGCTATGGTTTGCGCAATGAACAGCGAAGTTTATGCTGCTGGAATTACCGACAACGCCGGGCATATAACTTTAACTTTCAATCCTCCGCCGCAATTGCCGGGAGAGTTGACTTTGACAGTGACCACCAGCAATGCTATTCCTTATATAACGGAAGTGGATATCATTTCGGTTACCGGGCCTTATATCGTTTTCAATAGTTGTGTCATTCAGGACGCTTTAACCGGCAACAACAACGGGCAATGGGATTTCGGTGAGACGACTCAGCTGGGGATAACTTTGGAAAATGTGGGGATGGCGGTTTCCGGCGAAGTCAGCGGAATATTGGACACGGAAAATCCGCTGGTGACAATTTTGGACGACAGCGCTTTCTTTGGGCAGATAGAGCCGGATTCTACGATGACGCTGGACGGGGCTTTTGAAGTCCAAATTTCTTCAACGGTGGAAGACGGGCAGGCAATTATTTTCAATTTGGTATTGAATGATGGTTTGAACAATTGGGAGTCTAATTTCAGCGTCATTGCACATGCGCCGGAGGTTGTTTTCGCCGGACTCGACATCGACGATGCCTTCGGTGGGAATGGCAACGGTTGTTTGGATCCGGGGGAAACGGCGGATCTGCTGGTCACTTTGACCAATAGCGGTTCCAGCGGTGTGTCTGCAGTAGAAGCCGAGCTTTCTTGCGCCGATCCCTATATCACTATTACCAGCGCGGTCAGCCAGTGCGGGAATATGAATGCGGGGGATTCCGCCGAAGCAGTATTTCACATCCAAGTTTCAGTTTCATGCCCGCAAGATTATGATGTCGATTTTGACATCGACATTAGCGGCGGCGGGGGATATACCGATGAAACCGGATTCACCACGACAGTGGGGAATATTTTGTATATGCCGACAGGGCCGGACGCATACGGATATTATGCTTATGACGATTACGATTTACCGCAGACCAATCTCTATCAATGGGTGGAAATTTCTCCCGATTCCGGCGGAATGGGAACTCTGATTCCATTCACCAGTGACGATGAGATCTTATATGCCGCTTTGCCTTTCGCTTTCCAATATTACGGAATAGATTACGACAGCATTACTATCTCTTCTAACGGATTTATCACGCTGGGGATAACCACCAATTCCGATTATTCCAACAGCGCTATCCCCGATTTAGATGGGCCGCCGTCGATGATTGCGGCTTATTGGGAAGATTTGTCGCCGCAGCGGCCGAATTCAGGGAAGGTATGGCTGTATTACGATGCGGTGGAATGCGTTTATATTGTGGAATACAATCATATCGAGCAATTCAGCCCTACCGGGAATTTTGAGACCTTTCAAGTCATTTTCTACGACCCGGAGGAATATTCGACTTTTACCGGCGATGGCAAGATAAAGGTGCAATACAAGAGTATGTCGCCGATCGCTCAGACTGAAGGCACCATCGGGATAGAAAACGATACGGAAACTATAGGGCTGCAGTATTTGTTCGATGGAGATTACGATATTCACGCTTTCCCCATTGCCGATGGCAGCGCGATTTTGTATTCGACTTTGGATCAGGCTCCGGCGTTTGCCGTTACTTTGACGCCGCAGGGATTGCCGATTGTCATTCCTCCGGGCGGCGGGAATTTCCAGTATAATGTTACAATCGCCAATTTCGGACCAGCTATCACTTTCGACGCCTGGATGGAAGCGGTGCTGCCCGGCGGGACGGTTTATGGGCCGATAATACTGCGGGAAAATCTTACGCTAAATCCTGGCGGGCAATTGACCCGGGATATGACGCAAAATATCCCCGGGGCGGCGCCGGCGGGAACTTATATTTACCGGTGCAAAGCCGGTAATTACCCTGAAATCGTCTATGATATGGATGAATTTGAATTCAGCAAATCCGGAATTGATGGCGGCGGAAACAATCAAGGATGGGAACTAATTGGCTGGGACGGTGAAGTTTTCAATACCGCGCCGGAGATTCCCGCAAATTATTTCTTAGCGCAGAACAGTCCTAATCCATTCAATCCGGTGACGGAAATCGTATTCGGATTGCCGGAAGACGCTCGGGTGGAAATTAGAGTTTTCGATATTTTGGGGCGGGAAGCTGCGGTGTTGGGTGAAGGCTGGATGACGGCGGGAATTCATAGCGTGACTTTCGAGGCGGGGAAATTATCCAGCGGGATATACTTCTATGCGCTGCAAGCTGGAGAGTACCAGGCGGTGAGGAAGATGGTGGTGGTGAAGTAGGTGGGAAGTGTTCAAGTGGGCAAGTGTGCAAGTGAGCAAGTGGAAAGCAAAAGCGAAGGAGCTGGGGGTGGGTGTTGGGTGTTGGGTGATGGAAATATTGTAGGGACGAGGCAGCGGCTTGTCCAAAATATCCCAAATGCTGATTATGTCAGGCATGATAGCAGTATTCTTCGTAAGGGCAATTCATGAATTGCCCTTACAATAATAACAGCTAACAAACAAGAAGTTTAAATCCGAAGGGAGAAACAATGAAGCAATTTTTATTTATCATCACGGCGATTATTACATTTTACGCTGCGGCGATAGCACAGCCGGATACGCTGTGGACAGCATTATTAAGTACGAGATTTGATGAAAGAGCCAATGATATATTAATTTGTGACAATGGGAACCTTGTATCTATCGGCGAAGTGACCATAAATTCAATTTATACACCGGAACTTATTAAATTGACTCAGGATGGAACGATCCTTGAAGTTATAAGGTATCCGGATGTTGCTCCGGCAATTGGGTACGAAGTGGCTTTAACCCAAGATGGAGGATTTTTTATTAGTGGTCGTTCCGATATGTTTGGGATTCAAGTTCCGTATTTAATTAGGACCGATTCCATCGGAAATGTCACATGGCAAAGAGTATATGAGGAATTACAACTGCATGTTTATGAAAACATGAATACCACAAATGATGGCGGAGTAGTTATCACGGGATTTTTAGGATGGATGACCGGATTCGATATTTTCTTAGTAAAAGTGGACGGAAATGGTAACATTTTATGGCAACAGTCTTATGATTATGGTAATAATGATTTCGGGCGCACAGTAGTTCAATGTGATGATGGTGGATATCTGATTGCGGGCAGTTCCAGTTCTTTCGAACCCGGGAAGAGGGCTTTTATACTAAAAACTGACGAATTAGGGACCCAAGAGTGGTATATTTGCTACACATCAAGTGTTCAAGTGGATTTATATGATCTTGTAAAATCGGGAGATGGAGGATATATAGCAGCCGGTAGATACGAATATACGGTAAACGACGATGATTTTTATATTATGAAGATCGACTCCATTGGTAATAGATTATATGAAAACATAATCGGGGGAAGTGATATTGATGAATGTTTTGCGCTTATGAAATGTCAATCCGGCGGATTTTTAATGGGAGGTGTAACCTACTCTTACGGCGCTGATAGCGGAGATTTATTGTTGATTAAAGTCGATGATTTTACTAACGAAGAATGGCATTATGTACTTGGCTGGGAATTTTGTGATTTTGTCAATGGTATAGTTGAAAATAATTTGGGAGAAGTTTTTTGCGCAGGAGCTTCTCTTTCTAATATAGTATCATATGATTGCTTATTTATGGGATTTGCTTATCCGGTTCAGGATGTTACTAGTTTTAATCAGGAATTACCTAAAGATAATATAGTGTTGAACTGTAATCCCAATCCCTTTAACCAGCGATTGGCGCTTGAATATGTTCTGCCTGAGGCAGCGGATATGCATTTGGCGGTGTACGATATTTTGGGCAGGGAAATCCAGTTGCTCGCCAACGGTCACTCGTCACTCGGCAAACACACAATAGTATGGGATGCTTCGGAGCAAAGCAGCGGAGTGTATTTTATCAGGTTGATGGTCGATGGTAGATGGTCGATGGTGGAGAAGGTGGTGTTGGTGAAGTAGGGGGGAAGTGTTCAATTGGGCAAGTGGGCAAGTGTTCAAGTGAAAAGTAAAAGTTGGGGGTGAGGGGGATTAAACTTTACTACATTATTATCAACCATTTGGGACGCTTATGAAAAGCTTAAAAGTTCTGCTCATCGCTCTTTCCGTGGTTACATTGTTTTTCAATGTCTCAGCCGATGAAAGAGCGGCCGTTTCCGCAGATCACAGCAGACAAATCGGCGTGTATCAGGTTTCCGCCGGAGCGGTGGACATTTTGCAGAATATGCAGGTCACGGTCCGGCATGGGAAAATGGGGGGCGATTTCATCGCAGAGTTATCGGCGGAACAGGTGGAATATTTAACGGCGCAGGGATTCGCTCCGGTCAAGCTGTTCAATTCTTTGCGGGAAGAAGATGATTTCTTCCGGGCGCAGGATGAATTCCGCGAATTTCATACATATACTCAGATGATCGCAGGGATGAATCAATATGCTGCAACTTATCCCAATATTGCGCAGGTGGTGGATTTGGGGAATTCGGTGCAGGGGCGGGAACTCTACGCTATCAAAATCACAGACAATCCTTCGGTCGAAGAAGACGAGCCGGAAGTGGTGTTTTGGGGCTGTATTCACGGCAACGAATATGCGGCGGCGGAAATGCCGTATATGTATATGATTTACCTATGTGATAATTACGGGATATTGCCGGAAGTGACGGAACGGGTGGATAATACGGAAATCTGGTGCGTACCGATGATCAATCCCGACGGCCGGGTCAACGGCACGCGCAACAACGCCAATAATATCGACTTGAACCGGGAATTCGGCTATAATTGGGATGGGTGGGGCAGCAGTCCTTATCCTTTTTCCCAGGTGGAAAGCCGGGCGGTGCGGGAATTGGCAATGACGAACAATCTCAGCATTTCCATTTCCTATCATTGTTCCGGGGACGAATTCTATTATCCTTGGGGGTATTTTCCCAGTAATGCGCCGGATTATCTGGTGTTGACCAGAGTGGGGCAGAGGTATGCGGCGGCGGCAAGTTATCAGATGATGAGTTCGTACCAGAGTTATCAGACTCACGGGGAAATTTTAGATTGGGCTTACGGCTGTTTGGGCGGATTAAGTTACACAGCGGAAATTAGTTCTTCTTCGACGCAGGTTCAGACCACTTTCGACCGCAACCGTCCGGGGATGAATATGTATATCGATTTTGCGGCGGAAGGATTGCATGGCTATGTCACCGATGAAGTCACCGGCGAGCCGCTGTACGCGATGGTGAAATATGCCGGCAATTCCATTCCGGGATATACCGATCCGGTTATAGGGGATTTTCATCGTATAGTAATGCCGGGGACTTATCAGGTTTACATTTGGGCGAGCGGTTATTTACCGCATATCATCACCAATGTGACGGTAAGTTTGGGCAATCCCGGTGAATTTACCGCGGAATTGACTCCCGGCGGGGGAAAATACGCTTTTCAGGTGACATCGGTGAATCAGGAAGATCCTAACAACGCTTATGCCAATATAACTTATCCTGCTTATGCTTTAGGAGTGTCGGATAATTTTCCCTGTTCGCTGGGCGCGAACGGTTTTATCGTGCTGGATATGGGGCCGGGCAATGAGATTGTCGATGAGCCGGGCAGCGATTTCACGGTAGTGGAGGCGTTGGTCAACCATGATATGACTCCGGAAAGTTACCGAGTTTATGCCGGTGACGCTTATGCGCAGAATACGCTAATCGGCACCGGACTTGGGACGACCGCATTTGATTTAAACGCGGCGGGAGTGGATTCCACCCGCTATTTGAAAATTGTCGATCAATCGGGAGCAAGTCCGAATTTGCCCCTCGCGGGGATGGATTTGGATGCGGTGTGGAATGCGCACGGCGGCGATGTCTTGGGCGGCGAGGCCATTGCGGCAGCAGTAGTTCCGGCCAATTTTAATATGAAAACTTATCCCAATCCTTTCAATGCGGAAACGATGATAACTATGACTTTACCGGAACGGTCGAAACTAAAAGTGGAAGTATATAATCTGCAGGGGAGTTTAATCGATCTGATATATGATGGTTGGAAAGAAGCGGGAACTGCGGAATTCCGTTTCCATGCTGCCGATTATGCCACTGGAATCTATTTCTGCAGAGTGGCGGCGGAAGGTCTGACGGGCGGTGGCAGGTTTGAGATGGTGGATAAGATGATGCTGGTGAAATAATACTCGGAAGATGCGAGATGCAAGATGCGAGGTATGAGTAAAAGCGTGATGTCTGAAGCTATCGATGGATAGCGTATAACGCTAATTCTTAAGTGTACTGTTGCTTAAGGTTATAGCACACCTATAGCGTCATTGCGAAAGGCTGAAAGCCTTGAAGCAATCTCATCAATTATATTATAACTTTGTGATCGATACACTTAAGCGCCTTCGCCTGGTCCGGGACTAAAGCCCGGAAGAGGCGGCTGCGCAGTAATAATCAAGAGTTATTTGTTCAACCCTTTCAGGGTCGATTTATACATTGTGATTCATTTCCGTAGGTTTCACCTACGGCTATTCACATACGATCCTTTCAGGATCGAAGACAGAAATAATCAAGATTGTCGACAATTTTTTGTCGAGGTCATAGCGCTAAACGTCCGATGTATTTTCATTATGACCTATTCCTTGCGGAATGCAGAAGGCGTTTTTTGGAATCCGGGAGTTTTTCCAGCGTTTGCAGGATGGATTTAATTTTAACATAGCGGCGGATTTCCTGCAAAGCGGCAAAGTAATCGTTCAGCAGTTTTTCCACATTGCCGTTGCGGGAATTAGTCATAATTTCCGGCTGCAGGCTGTCCAGCGGACGCATAATTTTTACCAGTTCTTCATATTGCGGGGTGAAGGAAGCGATTTCCTTTTCCCAGCGGCGAATTACATTTTCATCGAAACCGGAAACCTGAAAGCAGTCGTTAATAAGTTCCGGGTGCATTTCCACATACTGCACTAAGTTGGAATTATTGTTATCTTCGCGCCGGATATAATCGTCCAGCGTCATATAATGTTCGTGCATTACGCGGGCTCCTGGGTTGAACATTACCCGCATCCCTTTTTGCCACAGTCTATAGGCTAATTCAATATCTTCACAGCCGTATTTACGAAAAGATGTATTGAATCTGATGTTTGGGTCAGCGAATAGCGCTTTGGGGGCGCATAAATTGGCGGTAACGAAATAATTGTGGTTATATTCCTTCCCTTTGACAGTCCCCACCAGAGGAAACAAGAGATTATTTCTTTCAATCACCATCGACAGAAGATACTTTTCCACATTTTGTGTAAATTTTACCGAACCCAAGGAGGCGATATGGCTTTTGCCGATTTTTCGGTGAAAAGCGAGATGCTGCCTGAGACAATCCGGTTCGGGGTAAGTATCATCGTTGATAAAGAGCAGCAATTTCCCGCGGGCGTCTTCGATAGCCGTGTTGCGGGCGGCGGCTAAAGCGCGGTTGACCGGATGCTGATGGTAGCTGCCAGGCAGATTGCGTAATACTTCCCGCATTAATTCCCCGGTATTATCAGTGGAACCATCATTCACGCAGACAATTTCGAAGTTATCTGCAGATAAAGTTTGCCGTTTTATTGCTTCGAAGAATTTAGGGAGTTTTTTCCCGCCGTTGTACGAGCAGAGCAAGACAGAGATTTCCGGATCATTTGCCGTTTTTACAGAAATTTTTGTGGATGCTTCCTCCACAGGAATTTCCTCTTCAATTTCCTCATAATTCCTGCTTTTCTGTGGAGTTAAATACCCCAAAGCTTCGAGGATTTTTTCCGCCGCTGGATGGCTTCCCAGAGACATTATTTTTTGCGAGAATTTGACAATGTCGGACATTTCACCATACTTGATGATCATTGTCAGCGCTTGCAATAGAGCGGGGATGGAGTCGGGATCAGCGTTCAACCAATTTTGAGTACAAGAAAGTTCTTTTTGCGCATCGTTATTTTGTTTGCTGACATTAATAAGCCATTGCCAATATTCATCATTCTGCGGATTTACAATATGAACCGGGGGGAGTGTTCGAATATAATCATCGACGATACTATCGAGCATTTGCTCGAAAGATGAAGGGGATTCCAGCGCTATTTCTTCGATGTCTGCAGGCCTAACGATTTCCCGGACGATTTTATAAGCAGTGCGGTAATCGGCGAAAAGGGCGTGTTTTTGCGGATTTCTGACAGCTTTAGCTGCCGGAGTCTGCCGGCGGTAACAATCCATTACCATCCATTTGGGATTGCCTTCGATTTCGCCGGGACCTTGGCACCAATGGCATTTACGCTTTTGAATAAACTCATCGACTTCATAGGCGCGCTCCGCGTTTAAAATATCTTCCAGACTTTGTTCTTTGATATTACCCAGAAACAGTTCCTTGCGGAACACTTCGCAGGGATAGACGGAGCCGTCGGGATTGATGGCTAATCTGCGTTTCAGAGCTGGGCAGTCGAAATAATCGGGCAGGTCTTCCACCATTTTCAAGCGTGGAAGGATGGATTTAGGCCAGTCGGCGTAAACGCTGTCGACTTCATCATAGCGGGATGATTGCCGCACCCAGGCGATTTCCAGAGGCAATCCCCGGGTTTTGCAGAAGAGCCGGATAAAGGGGAAATCGTTAATTGTATGCGGCATCATACTGAAAGTAGGACAGGTTTCGATGCCGTTTTCCAGCAATTTGTCGATTAAAGTAACGGCTTTATCCCAGGAGCCTGACAGACCGCGGGTGCTATCGTGAGTATGTTTCATACCGTTGAGGGAAACCTGCAGCTGCACCCTTATCCCCATCTTTTTAATTCTAATCGCCCGTTCCAAAGCTTTGCTCATCAAGATGCCGTTGCTGGCGCCGGTGAGCATACTGGCGGGGATGTGTTTGTGCATAATAGCGGCTAATTCCACCACTTTATCGGAAATATAGGGTTCGCCGCCGGTGACATAGCAGGAATTGAGGCTCTTTAACTGTGCTGCCCGGAAGATATTATCGAAATCCTCAGCGTTAAGTTCAGGGCCATTTTTATTCTTCCAGATGGTGCAGTAGGTGCATCTGCCGTTGCAGAGCGAAGTGTAATTCAGGATCAGTTCATCGATTTTAAAGGGAGGCTTGGCAGCGGAATTTATTTCGGGTTGAGCTACGGCCGAAGGTCGATTAAAGTAGAATTTTATTTCCTGCGAATTATCGGTAAGCATATTTGAGCCTAATACGAAGAGAGATTTGCGTGACTGATAATGAGATTTATTTTGAATTACAAACCGATTGTGTGAGCATTGACGATTGAGGTAATTCTTGCCTGAATGCTTAGCAAATATTACCCGGAGACGATGTCAGGATCGAATCGATGGATAATGCAAATGAACATGTTTGAATTAATAATATTTGTTTATTAAGGGATTACAATTATAATGTGTAAAATATACTTAAAGTATAAGTTTAACAATAGTTATGCTTTTATATTAAATATGCAATTTTTATACCCATCAGCTAAAGGTAAGGAACGGAGTTCACCTGCATTACTCATAAAATCGTAAAATTATAGAAAATTTCACAGCATTTTGTATTTGCAGGGACGAGACGAAGGCTCTTCCACATTTGGACGAGGCGTTGCCTCGTCCCTACAATAAAAATCCGTATTTATTTGTGTTGTGATTTTATAAATAAAATTTATGAATTAATCAAGTTCGATGTATCAACGAGGAAATTTTTTCGATTTTCGATATTATTTGATAATGAAATTTATATTTCGTAAATTAGAAATTTATTAAATATCCTGGTGATATCTTATCTTGAAAATAACTTTGAACAGACTTTAGTCCGAACCCTAATACGGCAATCCAGCGCTGCAGAGTCCCTACACTTTGCAGCATTAAAACTCGCATCTCGCATCTCACATCATCTTTTTATGCTAATTTGTAGAGGGGCGCAATCTAAGATTCTCTATAAGGATTTAATGTGAAGATAGCAATTTCGGGGAAGGGTGGAGCGGGGAAATCCACTTTAGCGGCGATGTTATGCCGGTTAGCGGCGGAAGCGGGCAAAGAGGTGTTAGCGGTGGACGCTGACCCGGATGCTAATTTAGCTTTCGCTTTGGGGATACCGTTGGAAGAAATCGACCGCATCATCCCCATTTCCCGGCGAATCGATTTGATTGAAGACCGTACCGGGGCCAAGGTGAAACAGTTCGGTCAGATTTTTAAGCTTAATCCTCAAGTCAGCGATGTCGCGGATGTTTTTGGTCATAAATTCGGCAATATCAATTTGTTAGTTTTAGGCGCGGTGGAAGCAGGAGGTTCCGGCTGCGCCTGCCCGGAAAATGTGTTTCTCAAAGGATTGTTAAGCGAAATCATCCTGCATCGGGATGAATTGGTGATTGTCGATTTTGAAGCGGGGATCGAACATTTGGGGCGGGGGACGGCGAAAGGTGTGGATTTGATGTTAGTGGTGACGGAATCTACTCCGCAAGGAGTGGCGACTGTAAAATCGATCGAAATATTTTGCCGGGATCTGGGGCTGTTTTCGATAAAGTATGTGGGGAATAAAATTATTTCACCGGAAGATATTAAGTATTTGCAGGATGAATTGGGAGCGGATAATTTTGTCGGTTTTATTCCTTATGATAGGAAAATACTTGAGTTAGAACGCAGGGGCGTCGCGTTATTTGAAAGTATTGATGATGAAATGAAGCAAAATTACTACAAGGTTTTTAAGAAGTTACAATTACTTTATTCCTGAATCCTAACCCGGACAAGCCGGAACCAAAAAGGACTTAAGACTTTAGACTTTGGACTTTAGACTTTAGACTTTAGACTTAAAAAAGCGCCCTTAAGTCAAATGATTTAATATAAGATAGAAAAAACTTTTAACAAAAAAGCAACAATTTCAGAACTAAGGTACTAAATGTATTGACCCATTAGGTTATATTACGATAAAACAAGAGATTGCCACAAGCCTTCATCAGCTGTACCAGCCTGTCTAAGAATAGGAAAAATCGTAACACATACAATATTATGAATATTGTAAGCGCTGTTATAATAAGAACCTATGGATTCCCGCTTTCGCGGGAATGACGACTTTTGGGAGTTTTTAGACGGCTGGTACGGCTGATTCACGCTTTCGCAATGACGCATTGGAACTAACCTCAAAGAACAGTACACCTAAATCCTAAATCCTAAATCCTGAATCCTAAATCCTAAAAGAAGTGAAATTCTTCGATACACCATTAGCGGCGGGGGCGGTCGGCAGTTTTCCGCATTTGGATGCGGCGGAAGCCTGTAAGATTGTACTGGATAATTTCCCGGAAATGCCGATGTGGCCGCAGCTGCCCCGCATCAGTCTGCTGGAACAGATGGAGATCCAGTACAGTCAGGGACTGCCTTGCATCGTCATCGACCATGAGCGGTCCAGGATGTATTTCGACACGGCCAGTGACAATACCGCCGAGTTGGAAAAATTTTATGAGAATATTATCAACGATAATGTCGATTATTTTGCCTTATCCCGGGAATATTCCCGCGGCATTTATGCGATGGAAGAGGCTTTGAAAAAGGCGGATTTGAGCGAAGTCAAATATTTAAAGACGCAGGTCACCGGCCCGGTAAGTTTCGCTTTGGCCATTGTCGATGAAAACAAGCGCGCGATGTATTATAACGAACTTTTTCGAGATGTGATTGTCAAAGGTTTGGCGATGAAAGCGAGGTGGCAAATCAGGAAATTCGGTAAATTCGGCAAGCGGGTGATTTGTATCATCGACGAACCGATTTTATCCGCATTCGGATCTTCGACTTATATTTCCGTGCTGAGGGATGATGTGGTGAGTTTGATTAAAGAGATGGTGGAAGCGATTCATTCCGAAGGCGGTATCGCCGGGATACATTGCTGCGGCAATACCGAATGGACGATTCCTATCGACGCCGGAGTGGATATTATCAATTTCGACGCTTTCGAATACGGATATTCCATCGAACTTTATCCCGAAGAGATAAAAAAATTCCTCAGTGAAGGCGGAGTGTTATCTTGGGGAATTGTGCCGACTTCGATGAAAGTCGATCATTATACTTCAGTATCGTTAATGTATGTTTTTGAACAGTATATCGATAATTTGGAAGCTAAAGGCCTCGACCGTAAACTGCTACTCAGAAATTCTATGCTCACCGCCAGCTGCGGCACCGGTTCCGTGCCTATCGACCGGGCGGAACGGATCGCGCAATTGACGCGGAAAGTGACCGGTCGGATAAGGGAAAAGTATGCGGAATACCTTGTTTAATTAAAAATTAAAAATTAAAAATTAAAAATTAAAAGCTCAGAGTAATAACTCACAGATCACAGCTGATAGCGCACAATTAGCGGTCATCAGCCATTAACCATCAACTATCGACTATCAACAGGATTGAATTGAAAGAGATATTTTGCCGAATTGAACGGTGTTTGGGATGTAAAACCTGCGAATTAGCTTGCGCGGTGGAACATTCGGCGGGGAAAAGTCTGCTGACCGCTATCCGGGAATACCCGCATCCGGCGGCGAGAGTATTCGTGCAGAAATGCGAAATTGCGGAGGGCAGGACGGTTTCGCAAGCTGTAGCAGTGCAATGCCGGCAATGCGCCGAGCCGATGTGCGCTGCAGCTTGCATCGCCGGAGGTATTGTCAAGGATGAAGTCACCGGTTTGGTCCGGTTCAATCATGACAAATGTGTGGGCTGCTGGTCCTGCACGATGATATGTCCGTTCGGAGCAATCGTGCGGGAGAATTGGTGCAGTAAAGCGGTGAAATGCGACCGGTGCGAAGGCAGAAGTATCCCGGCTTGCGTGGAAGCTTGCCCGGTGAAAGCTTTGGTCTATTGGGAAGTGGAAGAATTCGCCGCGTATCAAGAGGAGGCGGAAACCGTTATATGAAATATCTAATTATCGGCAACAGCGCAGCCGGGATGGGGGCGGTGGAAGGTATCCGGCAATTCGATAAAATCAATCCGATTACTATCATTTCCGCGGAAAACTATCCTCTCTATTCAAGATGTCTATTGTCTTACTATCTCTCAGGTAAATTAGTCGAAAATGGGCTAAAAATCCGCCCGGATGATTGGGATAAAATCAACCGGGTGGAAACGGTTTTAGGTAAAACTGTTGTTTTCGTTGAGGCAAGTAAAGGGTATGTAAAATGTTCCGATGGCAGCAAATTCGATTACGACAAATTGCTCATTGCTACCGGTGGTTCGGCGAAAATTCCCCGCAATATACCCGGCGGAATTGCCGGGATATTTACGCTAAGGACTATCGAGGACGCTAAGAAGATCGAATCCGCAATCGGACAAGGCGGGGAAGCGGTGGTACTGGGCGGAGGCTTGATAGGATTGAAGGCGGCTTTTGCGCTGCAGGCGCGGAAAGTTAAAACTACCGTTGTTTTGAAATCGAAAAGTGTATTATCCCAGATGGTCGATGAAACTGCGGCGCAGATGGTGATGAAAAAGATGGCGGATTTGGGAATTGAAGTTTTAAACAGCGCGGATGTCACGGAAGTTTATGCTGAAAGTAAAACTTTAACAAAAGTTAAAGTTGAAGGTAAAAACGGCGCCGAGGTTAAAAAATGTGAGATTTTAATCGCGGCTAAAGGGGTGTCTCCCAATATAGAATTGATCGAAGGCGCGGGAATTGAGAAACATTGGGGGATTTTAACCGATGAACATTTGCAGACAAATGTAGAAAACATTTACACCGCCGGGGATGTGGCGGAAACTTATGATGTAGCATTGGAAGAACGGTCGGTCAATGCGTTGTGGACTTGCGCAGTACAGCAAGGAAAAATCGCCGGCGTCAATATGGCCGGCGGAAATAAAAGTTATGATGGTTCGGCGGCGATGAATTCGCTGAATTTTCCCGGTATCGATATCATCTCGTTTGGCATTACTAAAGCTGAAGAAAATCGGGGATATGAAATTTATCAAACCGGTACTCCGACAAAAGATGTATATAAAAAAGTGATTATCAAAGATGACCGTATTAAAGGGATGGTTTTAGTGAACGCGATCGACAGCGCGGGGATGCTTTTATCATTGATGGGGCGGAAGGTCAATGTAGGGAGTTTCAAAGGTGAATTGCTCAATGATAGTTTCAATTATGGGAAGATTCTAAGTTACGGCGGCGGCAAAGAAAAGAATAGGTTCTGGCATATCGGACACCGAGAGGGAATATAGCTCACAGCTCACAGCTCACAGTGCACAGCTCACAGCTCATAGCTCACAGCTCACAGTGCACAGCTCACAGCTCACAGTGCACAGCTCACAGCTCATAGCTCACAGCTCACAGCTCACAGTGCACAGCTCACAGCTCACAGCTCACAGCTCACAGCTCACAGTGCACAGCTCACAGTGCACAGCTCACAGCTCACAGCTCACAGCTCACAGCTCACAGCTCACAGTGCATAGCTCACAGTGCACAGCTCACAGTGCACAGCTCACAGTGCACAGCTCACAGCTCACAGCTCACAGTGCACAGCTCACAGCTCACAGCTCACAGTGCACAGCTCACAGTGCACAGCTCACAGCTCATAGCTCACAGCTCACAGTTTAAAGCTAAAAAGTCGATCCTGAAAAAATATTTAACTATTTTATTATCAAATACTTGACTTTGTCATTTTAATGTATTATATTGCAGGAAATTGCCAGAAATTCACAAAAAACCTGCAATATTATGACCCCAA
>Ga0172369_10002896_pt1 | contig 23051 bp, 19 predicted proteins | sample LakKiv25m_FD_114539 | JGI IMG/M metagenome (GOLD analysis project Ga0172369, IMG submission 114539) | Freshwater microbial communities from Kabuno Bay, South-Kivu, Congo - kab_022012_11.25m | ecosystem: Environmental > Aquatic > Freshwater > Lake | place: Democratic Republic of the Congo...
ACGTGTTTTGTCTTTTCCGAATGCTATCCCGGGAATTAAAAACAAATCAACGTCCCGTGGATTTATGCGTGTGCAGGTGTCAATTGGTTCCTGTATGCCAAATTTCCCTACGCATAAATCTGATATCGATGTAATTTCATATAATTGAATAATCTGAGAATGAATTTTGGGGACGATAATCCGTTTCCTTTGTAATAATAACTCAGACTTAATAAGTTCGATGGTATCAATTTCATATTCAGTAGATACGTACGTACAGATAATTTGGCTGTGATCATATTGAGACAGTTTTGTGAGTGCTGCGTTAATTTTTATATCTGCTTCCTGTCTATAGATTTTGGAGAGAGAGAAAACCTTTTTTTGTGCTTCTTCACGCACAGTTTGTTTATCAGAGGATGCAGGTAGTATCATGGGTCAGTGGGTGGACGCTTATCGAACCGTGTGTCAAAGTCTACCCGAGTTTCCACCTCCTATTATACACGAGCGCATACAATCATATCATCAACAAGTCTAGCTCATACTACTGCCCAAACTCATACCCGGTGTTTTCAAAAACTGGTACCCCCTGATGACCTCCTATATAGGATATGTTCAGTTGCAGCCAATGAGTGAGGATTTTCTGGCAATCTTCAGTTGCTTCAGTTGATTCAGTAATGTAGAAATCAGATATTTGCATTTGAATAAGAATTGTTATAGTTCATTTCAGGTGTATAATTAAACAGATGAATAGAAAAATAACAATACGACGTACCAGCTTTATCTTATGGCTAATTTCTTGTTTATTAATTGTTATTTTTTATATTTTTGAAAGTTATACGAACATAGGCACAAAGCTTTCTGGATCAATAAAAGAATTTTTTTACATTTTTGACATTTTATTCGGAATTGTTGTTTTTTTAGTATTTATTGCATCTTTAACTTCTACAGGCACTCAACCAATTCCTCTTAAAAAAATAAAAACTGATAAGCGCCATTCTGCACTGGGAACGATATTTTTAACGATTATTGGAACGTTAATTGTAGTTGCTTTGGCTTATTTTGGAATCGATTATGTAAATTTGAAGACGAAAGAAGATATTGTTAATCCTACTCCATTCCCAACTCATACTACCACTCCAACACCGCTACCTACTGTTCAAAAACCTGTTTATGTGGATCCTGATCCGATTATCGATTGCGAGTCATCATATCCAAATTGTAAAGGAAATTTTATACGAGTCAGAAAAAGCCAGTGTCCAAATATTACTTGTTGTGGATTTACTGATGGTACTTGGAGAATTTATGCATCCGTTGACCAGTGTAAAAAAGATCAGTCTGCAAGTTCTGCTAAACCCGCAACTCAAACTACTAAAAAAATTCAGGAAACCTTTGTGCCTTACAGCATTGATACGGATCCGTGTTATACAGTTCCAAAACAGAATGACGCCTCTTGTGAATCATCATGTAAAGATCAATCAGATTATGATGCTGCTGCATGTAAATATGCTTTTGCATTTGGCGGTCCGGAACAAAATAATGATAAATATGCTCAGTGCTTAAAAGAATCAGGCGATATTTACGGAACATGTTTAAACAAATGCTTTGACCAATATGTACAAGATACCAGAGTATGTCAAAAATAAAGCGAATCATCAATTTAATTTACTAAACCTAATTCTCTGTAAAAAATTCTATTTCGTTTTTAAAGCTCTCGATTTAAAAATTTCTCGGAATATGATTTCGTATGCGTGATTGATGCGCTGTTGATACTCCTTCTTCTGTTCCTCTGTTGCAGTATCCCAGAGACTGATATATTTGATTTTCAATTTGTTTTTCTTCATGAAGACAATAGTTATTGAGTTATTTCTCAAACTGCTTCACTGCCTCGCGGTATTTGCAATAATCACAATCAGGACCCGGGTCCGGAAGGGTATCTTGTTTCAGGCACATGATGGCATCATGGATCGCTCCTTCCACCCATGAATCGTCACCCACATAGGGAATGATCTTGATATCAAATTCCAATTTGCCGTCAAATGCCTCCTTATCAGTATTGCCGTTACAATACACAAAATAGCCTGTAGAAGACACAGAAAAGCCATTCTTCCGGAACAACCACTGATAGATTTCCATCTGGCGTTTATAGCCGATTTGCCAGTCCGCATCGAGTGTTACCTCATCTTCCTTAGCTGTAGCTTTATAATCAACAATTAGATATTCACCGTTAGGTTTCACCCATACGTCATCTACTCCACCGGTTACGACGACCTGAGTTCCTTTTATTTGAAATGTAATACCGGCACGAAGGGAATCCCGCCACTCATCGATCTTTTTATGTGCCAGGGGTACGGCATCGATATTGTATGTCTTCATAAGGGGATGTTGTGTCCCTTTTGCCCGATGAATATCAAATTCCTTTTTCAAAAGTTTATCAACAGCAGAATTAAGAGAGAAAGGATATCCGGGTGGTTGGGCAACTCCGAGTTTCCGATCCAGATAAAAACACCGGGGACAGTTAAGGAAAAGATCAATTTTCGACCGGCTTAAACGAAACAGCTCAGGAGACTCAGCATCAAATTTATTTTTTGTCCGATTTGGATTGTAATATGAACTCATATCTGTAGTATACACTCTAAGAATTTTCCTGAACAATTTTTACTGACTGCATCTTGGCATACGCTGAGGAGTCAAAATCACATGTTTTATCATCCGACAAAATAAACGGGTCATCTCCAAATCCTATAAATGATTCATATAATTGTATTGCCGTCATATCTTTTTTATAAGAATTTTTGAGACAGTCATCTACGATTTGTTCACATTCGGAAATAGCACTCTCGCATGTCGTATACAATCCATGAAATATCCGTTCGCTCTCGTCCATGTAATGAAAATTATCATCAATATACACTTTATACGTTGGCGTCATATTATTTTGTTAATTCGAGTAGTTTTGACAGTTCTGTCTGTAAATCAGGAAGCAATGGATTTTCCGGCCACGCTTTCGCAATTTCCGGTATAAGTTTTTGATATCGCAAGAGCGTATCCTCCTTCGACGCATTAAATGAGCTAAAAACCTCTGCTCCACGATTTTCAATATCTTCATTGAGTTCCGACAGATTATGGAGTACATCTGCTGACTTCACGAGAAGTGAATCGTGTTTCATATCTTTGATGTGATCGAGAGCCGCCATCTTTCTCTCCATCCATGACAGTGTTTTATCCTGCTCTGTGACATCATTTACCATGCGCGCAACGTTCGTGTTAAATTGTTTCTCGAGATATTCTTTGGTGATCGATCCATATGGCTCACAATCCTCAATAGTGTCGTGAAGTATGCCTGCAGCGATAATATTTTCATCAAGTGACACGCGGCCTAAGATCAAGCCGACTGTGAGGGGATGCGTGATGTATGGAATATCTTTCCCTTTCCGTTTCTTATGCGTGTCTAATTCGTGAATACGGGTTGCCAGTTCGCACGCTTTATGGATGAGTGGTGAAAAAAACATAGTGTGTCCTTCCTTAAAATTATTATAATGCATGTTCTTTATCCTCCAGAAATTGTTTGAATTCAATATTTTTTCGTTTTATTTTTTCTGCATCCGGTACCTCATCAGAACTGAAATTCATCATCTCATATGTACCGTCTTCGTTTTTATCCACCCGTACATAAAAATACCTGTCCGGCTTATCCTGAAATTGAATGTTAATATTTTTCCCTCCGGTGTCATTATCATTGATCGTCAGCACAACAAATTTGCTTTTGTAATATGCTTTGTCAAAAAAATCCAAACCATATATCAGGCCGTGATTCGTTTCTGTAGTAAGCACCTGTTGATTAACTCCTTTTACAGTCTCTCCCGCCAAGTAAGAATCAAGTACGGTACGGATATGCATGACAAACGGATCTTTGTATACCAAAGCATAATCATCCATTTCACTTTCTGTGATAGGTAGCGGATCTTTATCAAATAACGGATCATCATATTTTGGCAACAAATTCAGCTTCTTTGCAAAAGGCGTAATTTCATCTCTAAAAATAGGACCCATCCCTATTTCATCAATAATCTGCAGAAATAATCGGTCCGCTTCCTTATAGGCAGTATTCTTGTCTTCTTCCATCGGATCAATAATTGCAGCCCTCCATGCTCCATAAATCGGCATAAACTCTATATTCAGTCCTCGTTGTTCAATTTCCTGATATTTGATGTCCATTTCATCTTCAGGTACTGAGGCATCGAGGATGAGAGTAGCCATGTCGATCACACGTTTCGTTTCGAGTGCAAAATAATCTTCCATGTCTTCCGTAAGGTGCTGATCTTTGCGCATCTCATCGAGCGTCTTTTGAATTTCTTTACTAAGTGCAATCGCTGCGTATAATTGAACGGAAATAGTATTCGTATCGACACTACTTAATGTATAGATCCTTGTCTGTGCATCATTGAGCTTGATAAGGAGATCAGCAATCTGCTTCTCCAATGTTTTAATTTCATAAAATACTGTAAATGAGCGTGTATACGCGTCAATCCAATTCATTTTTAATTGATGATACATTTGATATCGTTCGGGGAGAAACGGAATTTTTGATTGTGTGGTGAATGAATCATTCATTGCGCTAATGCTTTGCTTCTGCTTTTCAAAAATTTGCATATATGCATCTGTCATTGATAGTGCGTCGTCATATATCAATGCCGGAGACACTGCGATATTCCGTTTCCGTTCAATGAGTGCATCAATATCATCGGACTGCTTGGCAATTATCATCATCTGAGTAAAAGATGGATATTCCAAATAGTTGTACGCAAATTTTGGAATTTCCTCACCTTTGAAAATAAGAAGCAGGAGAAGCCCGGTTCCTGCGATTATCCCGGCAATTTGTATATACGGACGGAAGCGAAACGGAATTTTTTGATACAACCGGACGAGAAGAAACGGCGATGGAGGATGTTTGGATCTGAGAAAGGTAATGATGGAGCTGATAAAAAATGAGATAAGATAGGGCACTAAAAATACAACGACAAGTGTAATCATTCCTAATGTGGTGGAATCGCTGAACACACAAAGAAGCAAAAAGGAAACAATAGTAAGAAGCGATACCGTAAACATCGGCAACCGCTCCGTCTTTTTCCCGGCAAGTGCTCCCAACACAAAACCGGACCATACAAAGCCCGATCCTATCAGCGAAAACAGTACTCCCTCTAAAGACATCTGTTCTGAAACAAGAAAGATAAGAATTGCGATGATACCAAATGGTATGCTATGCAATAGAAATGTTCTGGATTTCAAAAATAACTTAAGCTTTTCGAGAAGGGATACATAAAACACGGCACTTCTTTGTTGTCGAATTTTTTTTCGTGCTGTCATAGTATGAGTATACTACGGAGCTCGTTTCATCGTCGAACGCATTATATTGTGTTATATTGTTTTCCTTCTCCTGTTTGAAGAAATCGTGGATCTGGAGTGATTCCTAGGCGTACTAAATCCAGTCTGTCTGCATCCCAACAAGTGGCAATAGTCATATCATTTGTTTTAATCTTGCTGTCCGAATGAAATTTACAGGCATGCATCAGTTGTGATAATTGCCGGGTAGATATATTCAGGACTCCTTGTTTATACAGCTCTTCACAATAAGCAGCAGCTCTCTCCCCATGGCCCGGATCTTCATCTTCGTTTTGCCGTTTTGAATCATGAAGATACGAAAATAAGGAAACAACGACCTTGTCTGCCTTCGTAGAGATAGCCAGGCGGTGTCCTATCGCTTCTACTCGATTCCAATGGGGAAATCCATGTATCGAATACAGTGAAAGTTTAAAATTTGATGTTATTTTTTTGAAAAGATTAGTACTGATCACAGCGTTACTAATAATAATATTATTCTGCTAGAATATCACCAACGTTAGTCGCAACTTTATAATTTACTCCTAGCGCATCGAAATGGGCATTACCACAGCGTATCTTGCGATTTTCACTGTCTCTTCTGTCTTCCGGTTCATATGTACTTTTTGTCTCTCGTACCAAATACAGTTTATTCTCTTCTCCTACAACTATCGCCCAATCTGGATTATATGGCCCTAATGGTGTAGATATTTGAAACCAAGAAGGCAATTTACAATAAAATTTCACATTTTCATCTGAATCAAGCAGTTCCGCAATTGTTTTTTCTACACCGGATTGATATTCAATATAATCATATGGTGTTCTATTATCAGAACTCGATATTTTATATAAATTCTGTAAATATGTTTCCATTTCTTTCTGTTCAAATCTACGCATGTCGTACCATTGTCCCGGTAACGGTTCATATTTGATCCCGTCAATAATTAATTCATTTAATGCACGGGTAATAAGCCGTGATACTTCTGTCATAAACATGACGGGATTGACGCAAAAATCCTGAAGTCTTCCAGATTCATTTAATATCTGGACTATCGTACCGCGTGTTAATTCCGTTTCTTGTTGTAAGAAGGAAATAATATCCGGCAATAATTGAGTAGAGGAAATAGTATACATACGATTGCTTGTAATTTTTTCAGCGACCACGCCTGATTCGGTGACATCTATCATTCTTTTTGTAATCTCAATTTTTGACTTCCGTACTGACTCCATCTGTTGAATTTTATTCACCGCCCTCTGTACTAAATCCTTCGTTTCGAATAGTACAGAGTACTTTGTTTTCTGTTTGATTTTATCCCACAAGAGTTTGAAATCTTCATTGAGTTCAATTCTTTTATTGTATGTAATTTTTTGTCTTTTACGTGCGTCTCTCACAAATTCACGCGGTACTATTTGCTTTAACCGTTCTAGTACCGGCGTTTCAAGACCTGCATAATTTTGTGGCAGTGTTATGGTAAACCCAGGTTCTCCTGGTTGGAATTTTTCAGTAAAATCTCCCTTTTCGTCAATTAAATCAATTGATCGCAAATGATTCCATATGGCTACAGAATCCTCCTGAGATAAGTACTCCGTTCCTGTAGTGTTGAGCACCTTGGTAAAAGCTATTTGTCCCACCCGTCCGAATCTAAAGGCTCCACTTGGATCAAGTGCTGCTTCTATATCTGATTGAAGACCTTTTGCATAACTTTCAAATGTTTCATTTGCTATAACAGTAAGCCTATTCACCTGTTCATCAAATATTCTGTCCCCATTTTGATTAACGGGTAAACGAAGCCCTCGACCGATTGTTTGACGGCGCTCTCGATCAGATCCGATATCCCGAAGAGTACAGATTTGAAAGACATTTGGATTGTCCCATCCTTCTCGTAGGGCAGAATGACTAAATATAAATCGTAGTGGTATGCTTGCATCGAGTAGTCGTTCTTTCTCCTTCATAATGAGCTCGTACGTTTCATCATCTTTCTGTGTATCTCCTTGGGTGTCCAATTCCTCTACAATTTTTCCCTTTTTCCGGTCAGCAGAAAAATATCCGTTATGTACCTCTTCTGCGCTGAATGGAATTAATCCTTTGTATCGTTCTTCACTGCCTATTTTTGTATAAATTTCTTCAAACCACTGGGCAAATTTTTCCTTCTGCATGTTTCCGGATTCATCGTAGGTACGATAACTTTTTACGTGATCGATAAAGAAAAGTGATAGCACTTTTATCCCTGTTCCTTGAAATTTCTTTTCTTTTATAAAATGCTCTGTGACAGTTTGAAGTATTTGATTTTTTAGTCGTTCATCGTTGGTTCCCTCAATGTCATGATGGAGTTCTATGACTTTACCGTTTTGAAATTCAATACACTCATTTCCGGGTTTAGCGTTAATATTTGTTACTAAATACCCTTCATAGTCACTGCGTTTTGTGAATGTCATCAAATCTGCACCGCTTTTTACCGTGATCTGTATTTCTTTTGGTCCGTTTGGACCGATGTCATATATTGAAAGTTTCGCCTTGGGATACGTAGAGGTTTTCGGCCAATACCCGACAGCATCCAGACGGAGAAACGTTTCGTTAAAATCTTGCCCACCGCTCGCATCAACCACTTCGATCTGCTTGACAATGCGCATATCATACGCTTTCACAGGATCGAGTTGATAGAGGAGATTATAAGGATTTATATGGGTCGCTGAATACCGAAGTGCAAATAACGGATTGAGATTCGTTATGGCTTTTTGAGATTTTTCTGTCGAATCTACACTTTGTGGTTCATCAATAATTACAATTGGCTTCGTCGCCTGAATAAATTCAATCGGACGTTTGCCTCCCGGCATTTTATCCTGTTCACGGTTTATGACTGCTAATTTCTTCTTTTGGTCTTCTGATAAAGAATTATAGTCTACTCCTTCACCGGCATCCCTTTGAAATGCTTGAATATTTATCACCATGATTTGAATTTCGTTGTTTACGGCAAAATCACGCACTTTATTAATATCTTTTGATTGATAAACAAAATGATCGAATGCTACATTGTCGTAGAGCTTCAAAAAGTGTTCTTTCATCGATTTTATCGACGATGTGACTCCTTCGCGAATAGCGACTGATGGGACAACAATAATAAATTTCTTATATCCATACAGCTTATTGAGTTCAAATATAGTTCGTAAATACACGTACGTTTTTCCTGTTCCGGTCTCCATTTCGACTGAAAAATTTGGAAAGGTATAAACAGAGTTGGTGGGTATAAGCTGTAATGATTTAGGAATAATGTTTCGTGTCTGAATAGATTGAACATTTCGAAGTATTTGCTCATGGGAAAGAAGAGTTGAGTTTCCAGACACAATAATTTCTAAAAATGTTCCATCTTCTGTACCAAAATCAGTTGATACACCGGTAATATTCTTGGGGAGTCCCTCAAAAATATCCGTGACACTTCGTATAGCATTCTGCTGGTATGGGAGATTTGAATCGAACTTGAACTTCATGATGTATTATATGGTTTTAAAAACGATCTTTTCTTCGTTTTCTTTTCCTTGGTTGTATGATTTAAATGTCTCGACTGCATTTGCTTTTAATTGATCGTTTCCTTCAAATGCACTATCGAGACAAATAAATTGCATAGGTCGAAGAGCAGCAACATTTTCAATCAATTCTTTCGTAACAGTGGCTTCAAAACATACAAGCAGTAGTCCATCGGATACTGAGAATACCTGTTTACCTGCTATTTCTTTCTTTTCAATCTTTTCCGTTGGTAAAAACCCGGCTTTTATAAGAACTTCAAAAAGTAAATCCTCTTGTGACGCCGTTTTGACTACATGCTCTACATGAAGCTCGAGCTGTTCACTGATTTTCTCCGGCTTCGTATCCGGTGACAACGCTCGCCACTGTTTGAAGTTCGATCGATCAAGCTTCAACACCTTAAAACCTCGATCCTGTTTTTTCCCATCTCCAAGCTCCAGCTTACCACTATCCTCGTCATTCAGCTTCTTTATCACTCGTCGTATGCGCTCTTTCCCTATGTCCGCAATCGTTTTATATCCCGCTTTGAACGCTTCACTATCTTCTGCGCACGGCTCAGGAAGCTGTACAAGAATATAGTGATTATTCTCTAATTTCTTAGAATTCTCTTCAAGAATAGCATGGGCTGAAGTGGACGCTCCAGAAAAAAAATCTAATACTAGATTATTCCCTTTTGTAGCTATTCTAAGAAGTGCTCTTATTAATCTAGTTGGCTTAGCAGTATCAAAAATAATTCGATTATCGAATAATTCTTGAATTTCTTTTGTGCCTTCTGTAGCTGTTCCATAATTATTTCCGTCAAACCAAGTGTCTTCAACTTCGCCATATACTTTTTTTTCATTATAGAATACTTTTAGCATTGGACCTGAATTGCCTGATTTACCAAATAGAATACGGTTATCATTAAGTAGATTAAGATATTTAGCTTCTTCAGTTCTCCAACACCTACCCCTTGGTGGGAGATATTCTTGATTTGTAGTTGGATTAACTATTTTATATGTTAAATTTGCACGAATGTTTGGAGCGTCAAAAGGATCTGCTTTCCAATCTCCCCTTTTATCATTATCAGGATTCGAAAACTTTTCTTTATTTAGTGGCATCGGATATGCAGCAAATTCTTTAATTTTGAACCATTTATCAAAATTGCTCTCCTTCAATCTTCTATCAATATGACGTCTTTTTTTAGCATATATTAAAATATATTCATGATTAACACTTAAATCAGTGTCATTTTGAATAGATGTTCTTGACTGCCATGCAATCGAAGATACGAAGTTATCCTCTCCGTAAATTTCATCACATAATTTTCGTAAGTTAGTAACTTCGTTGTCGTCTATGCTTATAAAGATAACGCCATCATTACGAAGAAGATTTCGCGCGAGATAGATACGTGGATACATCATATTAATCCACTTTGTATGGAAACGACCTTCATTTGCTGTGTTTGTTAAAAACTTTTTTCCATTACTATCAACAAGTCCTGCATATTCGAGATACGTATCAAGACTCTCTGTAAAGTTGTCTGGATAGATAAATTCTTTGCCTGTATTGTATGGCGGATCGATGTAAATCATCTTCACTTTGCCGTAGTAGCTCTTTTGAAGAAGTTTGAGCACTTCGAGATTATCACCTTCGATAAATAAATTTTCAGTAGTATCAAAGTTTACTGATTCTTCACGGCAGGGCTTGAGCGTCGCGGCACTGGGAGTTTGGATGAGGCGCAGAGCCTCTTTTTTCCCCGGCCAATCCATACCATAGTGTTCGCGCTTGCCTTCGTAATATTCAGAAAATGTTCCCAGTTCTGCTTTCAATTTATCAATATCAATGGTTTCTACAATTTCTCCTTTTTCATTTATTGTTTCAGTAAATACCGTTGGAAAAAGTTGTCGTAATTTATCTTTGTTTTCCTTAGATATATCTAATGACGTACCTGATATTTTTTGATTTGTATCATTTTTCATACTACCCTCCATTGTATCGTAAAAAGCGTTTTTATATCTATGTGTTGCTTCAAGCGTTTCTCCATATGATTCAGCAATTCATCTTTTTGTTTATCCACATCTTTAGCAGCTTCATCATATTTTTTCCACGCTGTGTCCCGTTTCGCATTGAGATCTCGAAGTTTTTTCTGGATATCTAATTTTTCCGGTAAATTACTGGCAAGTCTAGATTCTTTCTTGAGTGCTTTAATTTCATCATCAATGATTTTTAAATCCTCTTTAAATGATGTACGGCGATCATCTGTCCATTTATCCAGTTTCTCTACTTCTTCTTCAAAAAATGCACTGTTGCGGTCAAGAATCGTCGATGTATGTCTTTGGATTTTTATTTTTTCTAGTTGGAGAAGTTTGGCATCATGTATTAAGTTACCATCAGTCGCTGTTTCTGCCTCTATAGTGAATAATTTTTTGACAACTTCATCATCGACTTCTGTACCATCATCTTCTAAAGCACTATAAATCAAAACATCTTCTGTTTCAAATGAATCGATAGTTATTTGTGACACTCGAAGAGTTCCTGACTTTCCTACAAGTCCTTTTAAAGGAGTAATGATCTTTCCGTTATTTGAATAATCAAATGTCATAGTAGCCGTCGGTGTATCTAGGCTCTTCACTTTTTCGAAAATTTTTTGCGCAAGCGAATGTCCTGGCCGATATATGTGTGCGTCTTCGATATTTTTTCCTATCCTATATGGCCCGGGGTCGATCGCTTCATTTGGAAATGGATTAACTTTTAAGGTGAACGAATATTCCTGCTCAGAAAAATCAGCCTTGTCACCAAGATAATATCTCGTTACATCCCATAGCCATTGATTATACGTATCCAAATACATAGCACTTTCTCTCAAATTTATTTTTAATTTTTCATGAACCTCTGTATCGAAATTTTCCAGAAGTGTTTGCCTCGTATCAGATAAATTATGTTGTATGCTTTCATCCATTTCTGCCTGAAGTCGGTCAAACGCTGAATTTATTTCCTCTGTAGTACGACACTGTTGATAAATCGAAGCAATTCGTTTTTCAAAATCCATACCTGATTCGATCGTACCGAGAACTTCATCACTTGCGCCAAATACGCCTTTAAAAAGATTGAACTTTTGATCCAAAAGATCGTACACGCGACTATCCGCTGCGTTTTTCCGATTGACGAAGTTGATAACCACGACGTCATGCTTTTGCCCATATCGATGACATCGTCCTATACGCTGTTCAATTCGCTGTGGATTCCATGGAAGATCGTAGTTAATAACCAAGGAACAGAATTGTAAATTGACTCCTTCTGCTGCAGCTTCTGTAGCAATCATGATCTCTGCCTCATCCCGAAAATACTCAATAAGTGCGGCACGTGTATCAGCTGTTTTAGAGCCGGTAATTTTATCCGTATCTTTGTGTTTTTCAAACCATTGTGCATAGATTTCTTTTGATTGCGGATCAGTATTTGATCCGTTAAACAACATAATTTTGCCTGCATAGCCACTTTCCGGAAGTAATGTTTCTGCAAGATATTTTTGTGTGATGGTGGATTCAGTAAATATGATTGCCTTTTGCATAGCGCCAAGCTGTTTTGTCATCACAAATCCCTTTTTTAGAGCTTCAAGGAGAGCATCACCTTTCGAATTTTTAAATATTGCCTTTGCAGCGTCTCTAAAACGCTCAAGATCTGCTTTTTCTTGCTTCATGAGAGGAATATCCTCTTGAGTGTATACTTTCTTTTTCTTTTTGCTCCCATCTTCATCAGTCTCTTCTTCTTCGGTATCCACCCATTCTTCAGATATCTCGTCAATGGATTCAAAATTTTTAGCAATGTCAGAAGTATCAAGTTGTTTTGGTATGACCTCTATCGCTTTTTTTGTTTCTTCGATCAAATATCCGAGCTTGATGATAAGATTATTGAGAGTGCTGGCAATCGCATATGACGATGAAGCGAGAAGCTTGCGAAGTATCATCGTCATTAGTTGTCGTTGACTTGAAGGCAAAGCGTACAGTGTCGGTCGCTGTAAGTACTCAGACATCCCATCATACAGTTTGATTTCTTTATCAGTAGGTACGTAATCCTGTGTGATTGCTCTTCTTTCAGTATAGTTGATGTATTCCAGAACTTGTCGTCGCAATGTCCGGATACATACGGGTTTCAATCGCGTCCGTAAATCCGTAAAAAGAAGTTGCTTTGGATCGATTATGTCTTCTTCTTTAGGTTCACCAAATTCTCTCGTCACAATTCCTCGTCTGTTATCGATGTCATCAGACCACTGAATATCCTTTATATGACTTGTAAATTCTTGTTCTTTTGGAACGTGGGAGTAATTTGCCTTAAAACTTTTTAAATCTCCAAATATATGATCATCTATGATGCTTATGAGTCCATATAATTCTAAAAGAGAATTTTGAAGTGGTGTAGCTGTAAGCAGAATCTTTGAAACATTTGACAATGATTCTTTAATCTCTCTGGCGATTTTACTACTGGTTTTATAGACGTTCCGTAGTCTATGAGCTTCGTCAATAACCGCAATATCCCATTTTGTTTGTTTTATATATGCTGATTTTGTTCGAGCAAAATTATACGAACAGATCACAATAGAATCAGCTTGGTTAAACGGATTTAGATTTCCATCTTTTATATGTTGATTAAATGATTTTGCTTCTAAAATTGTGGAGGGTAGAAAAAATTTCTCTAAAAGTTCTGCATTCCATTGTTTGCGAAGATTTGCCGGTACAATGAGAAGAATTTTTCGTTTCCGTTCTGCCCATTTTTGCGATAAAACTAATCCTGCTTCAATTGTTTTTCCTAGACCGACTTCATCGGCTAGAATTGCTCCCTTTGATAGAGGCGACTTAAAAGCAAATAGGGCCGCTTCGATCTGATGAGGATTGAGATCTACTTGTGCGTTTGAAAGCGTTGAGGAAAGTTTTTCAAGGCTGTTTGATGGACATCGTTTCGTTAATTCGTATGCATAATACTTTGCATGATAAGGAGTAATCATAAATAAAAATCTATTCAAATTCTTTCATAAACACATTAATTGCATCGGCGATTGCTTTGCGTCTATAGACAAGAAATGCCTGAAACTTATCAAGTTCCCACAATGATTTTTCCAGAGGAATAAGTTGTGAAGACAACGCTTCTTCTCCTCGTTTTGCTACGACTTCTTTTTCAAGATATTGAATTGGTTCTTTATTAGTAATTTGACGGTTGGTTTTTCCGCCAATAAAGGCAAGGTTTGCAATTTCATTTATCTCGTTTCTTTCATATCTATCCTTCAATAGGGACTTAGGGAAAATATGGTGCCACTGGATCGTATGGGCAGCACCGGTGAGTTTTTCGGACAGTCGTAAGCCGGACCACCAATCCTTTGCTCCGTTATGACGTAACACCAAATACAACATGGAGAAAAATGGGCTTCGTGTACCACGATGGTTGAGATCTGATTCGTCAACCTCAAATTTCTTGACATGGAGGAATAACTGTTTTGTGAGTTCATCAAGATTATTCGTTTTGAAAAGTATGCTCAGATCGGCATCAAGAATTGATTCTGACGAACCAATGCTGTAATGTCCCCGCATGTGGGCATAGTAAAACCATCGGAGTAATCTCTTTTCATCTTCTTCTGTAAGTACGTCATTTTTCTTTAAGTACCAGTACACCGCGATAGGAACCAGAAGAAATGGTGATGAGAGATAGGAAAGAGAATCAATACCTGCGTTTTCACGAAGGAAATTGATAGCAAAACGAAGACCTTCTTTTGCATCACTCCATGATGTTTCTAATTTTTCATTACTAATTTTATTGACTGTTTTAAATTTGCTTTGATGCGTCGCCAGCACAACAAGCATACGAACGGGTAATCCTGTTTCAACTATGTAGTCTCCATCATCTTTGAATTCTTTAGCAAATTCATCAATAAGATTCAAAAATCCCTTCCATCGTGAAGAAATTTGTGCAAGTGCAAGATCGGAACCACGGAGTTTAATACCGAGGGAATTGACTCTGACAAATATTTCTGTAACCTCTTCATATGTCATCTCCCTTGTTAGAATTTGTATCCCGTATTCATAGTTTTCAATATTTTTTACTTGCTGCAGTCGTGCTGAATATTTTTTATAGCGGGGATCCTGTAATGATGTAATACCAACATTTCCAAGTATTTCACTCGGATCTTTTGAAAAGATATCAGTAACCGGTACCCATAACGGATCGTTTTGGAGCGATCTACTTGCCACAACAAATGTTCTTTTTTTTAGTTCTTCTTGAATATCTCGTTCTGTTTCTTCTTCGTTTTCAACGTCATCAACATCTGTTGTAAAATCATTTTCTTCTACTTCAGTAAAGTCTACCGGTGGACCTTCCGGATGTTCAAGGTTGAAAAGGATATCGATTGGCCGTTTACGATTCCTAACGAAAACAGGTTGTCCACTCAGTATTGCAGTCAATGATGTGATTCGTTGCTGACCATCAAGTAATAGAAGTTTACGGGATGTAGTAGGTGTTTTAGTTGCCTCAACGGCTAAATCTCTTGTTTCAATATCTTCATCAGTTTCCCAAACCAAAATGGTACCAGAGGGATAACTTCTATAAAGGGAATCCAGTAGATCTCTTACGCGAGTGGATGTCCAAACATATCGACGTTGCATTTCCGGGAGCGTTAAATCACCGTGTTGAACCTTTTCAGCCAGCCCACGAACCGATATATCCGTTTTTTCCATATTCATTTACATTTACTCATCACCTGAAGGATGAGGAATATGCGACTATTGTACTCCTTTTTTATCTCTTCCGGCAATCGCAGTTCCATAAAATTTGTATTGTAGACAGCGACGTGGTATATAATACAAAATATATGAAAATGAAAATGCTTCTCGTATGTGCTGTCATTGTTCCTCTTCTAACAAATGCCCCTTCTGTTTATGCCGCATCAAATAATAATACGTGGTTCATAGAAAATATTTTTAATCGGATGATAGGAAATAAAATCCGTGTAGGAGCAACCGGCGCCACGGGTGTAAAAGGAGCCACCGGTCAAACAGGTCCGGAAGGAGAAATAGGCTCTACAGGACCTACCGGATTAGTCGGAGCTACCGGTGTCATGGGTATGACTGGTCCACTTGGTCCAACCGGCGCTACCGGTATTATTGGACCACAAGGCGCAACCGGAGAGACCGGACCGCAGGGACTTATGGGAGCAACCGGATCAGCAGGTCCAATTGGAGCCACTGGATTCGGTTTAAAAGGTGCTACTGGTGAAATTGGACCAGAAGGACCAAAAGGAGCAACAGGAGTAGGAGTATTGCCTCAAATTGAAGAAATTACACTGTTTACTCAACAGCAATTATCCAATAACCAGCAATCATCAGTAACGGATGTAAATGACCATAGACAGATCGTCATGGATGGAAACGCACAGACGAATCAAGGCGGATTCAAACTCATGTATTCAAACGATCAGTCAACATGGACAGAACAGGGAATTATTCGTGTAAGCACAAACAACGCTGATGCACAAAAGGTATTCCCAATCAAAGGGAAATATTATAAAGCTGTCGTTTCTCTTTGGTCAGGAGAATTCATAGGATCTGCAAAGATGGTTCTTTATTAAATTGGTTTTATAGGACTGCGGTTGCTTCGTTGATTTACTTCTAAAAACGTCATTTTTGCCTTCATTTGCTCAGAATTTCTTCTATAAATTCGTATATGTACTATGCTACTACCCCAAAAAATGAATTCAAATGATGAGAAAAGACGGTATTTGCTTTCTTTTTTGCATAGCTTTTTCAATTTTATACTAGCATATGGGCATAAATTACATATTATGAGCTATTTCTGTACTCAATAGGAGTGTGGTATATTGTGGGAGATGAAAAAACGAATGAAGATGAAATCATGGGATCCTACATTAATCGCCTCCAGTGGAGAAATATTGCAAATTAAATACTCCCCGGTTATCCAATCAAAAGATGATTATCTCCCACAGGATTATGTAATGGCGTGTACCTTAAAATGGGTGCAGTCATTTGTTGACAGAATAGTAGAAGCTAGGGAAGAAATTTCTCTCGACACTCTTATCACGTATCCGAAAAACCCCAGTTATGAACTGATACAATCGCTTATCGAACTAATTACTGATGCTAAAGGAGACGCATTAAGAGTAGCTGTAGCAAAAATTGCAAGAGTATATCATCTTGCGGATCCATGGAAATTAAGTATACAAACCGCGATTCTAACAGGTGTGCTACTTGTTCCTCATAAAGAAGGCCTAGGTATAAAATTTGAGTATCCGGGCGACACGGTGGGCCTGTCTGCAATACTCAAACGTCAGCAGTATCCGAGTATATATTTTACTAAGAAAGTGACTCTCAAAGCATTTATTAAATGGATTACTGATTATCAGGAAATATTTGATGCAATGGTATTTCACCTGCCTGAATCTGAAACGAGAGAGTTTCGAGGTGGTGAACCAACGATATATTGGGGACAAATTGCATGGATACTTGTCAGTGGAAGAGAATCTGAGTTCCAATGGAAAGACATCTGCAAAAAAATTGATGAATTTATAATGAATGATAATAAAATTCATCCGGAGAACTATAAAGAACTCAATGTATATAACGATACTCCAGAGGCAGATGAATTGCAGCGATATTATGAAAGATTTTGCAAATCAGTCGATAAATTGGCGAACATATAGAAATTGAATTGACCGTTCTATCAATATAATCACCACTTTTATACTCCTGAATTAACTAAAAAGCCAATATTCATCATACTCGACTTATCACAAACAAACTGTGGTAAGAAGATATGTCTATTGATGAACAAAATTCTAAATTGGCGTTCGAGACATCCGACTTTCTTTTGGCTTCGTGTCTCCTGTCGTTAGGATTCTATCTTATCCGTTTAAATTCTGAAAATCCAAAACGAGTAGTATTCTGTTTTAAATCTGCTACGAAATTACATTCTGCAGTCGAATCCTTCTGGTCCCGAGAGCTACGACTTGATCCTTTTCTTCTTTTTGAAAACCTCAAACATCTCAAATGTCGGCTTCGTGAGGAATTAAATAAAGGAGCCGCATATGTTGAATGACATTGAGATTCAACAGTTTGGAGAAATATTTCACAGGTTATATGGTCGTGTACTGTCAGAAGTAGATATGAAACACCAGGCAGAAATGGTCTATCGGCTCGTAAAACTAATTTATGAACATAAAAATATGAAAATGAAAGGAGAATCTTATGGAAACCAAACAATGGTTCCGGGAACTGGGAGCCGGTCTTAAAACGAAGTACCCTGAAAGGAATATCATCGTTCCTGCTGATGAAGAACAAATTGAGACATTTCGTAAAAAACATAATAACTGTGGTGTTTATTCCTCAATTTTTGAATACGATAACGAAAATATTCGGAAAGGGAAAAAGCGCGGTCCTCTGTATTTTGATTTAGATGGACCGTATGCGTTGGAAGATGCCCGCTCACTTATTGAGAATCTTCAATCCTTTGGGTGTCCGATCGAGTCGATACGACTATATTATTCCGGAAACAAAGGTTTCCATGTCGTTATTCCTTTTGAATCCCTAAAAATTGAACCGGAAGAACATTTAGAAGATAAATATCGTGCTGTCGCAGAAAATTTGGACCGATATCTATATTTGTCATCTTTGGATTTCAGTATCTATGACCGCGTCAGATTGTGGAGAATTCCAAATTCTATTCATGAAGAATCCAAACTTTATAAAATTCCACTGAGTATTTCAGAATTAGCGCAACCACTTGAGAATATAAAAAAGCTCGCGACTACTCCACGGTTCGAATTTGAATACCCGGAATGGAAAATTTGGGAATCATTTCTTACTTATTTTGAAAGTGCTCAGAAACCACGCAGTAAAGCTGAAAAATATTCCATATTCGACCCGACCGGTGAAGGATCACGGAACAAAAAAACATTTCTTCGCGCTCTCGCATACAAAAAAGAAAAATATACATTCGACGAAGCACTTACCAAATGCAAAGGAATTGCTGATGTGCCACCACTTCCCGAATGGGAGATCGAACGGACGGTCTATTCTGCTTATCAGGAAAAATACCAAATTTATGAGGGATTGTACAAAAATATAAAGAAAGTAGAACAAGGAAATATGATATCGACGAGCTTCTTGCGAGATAAAGAGACAATGTATGAGGAGATATATGATCCCGAACACGGAGAGCCGGTATTTGCTGCGTATAACGGCAAGGAAGTTTCACTTGTTCCTAGTGTTGTTGTGAATGGAAAAACGATTGTACCTATAAGTAGCGATATTGTAACGACAAAAACAGTATTGTTTCCGTCTGGAGTCGAACCGTATGAGAGTGACTCTATTCTTCTTGAAGAACTCATTTCTTTTATTCACACATATGTCGATACTGATTTTTTTTGGAAAAAATGGTCGGCGTATTACATACTGTTATCATGGCTCTATGATAAGCTTCCGGTTATTCCATATATATGCGCTTTGGGGCCTTCCAATACCGGTAAAACACGTTATATTCAAACCATTGGCACATTATGCTATAAACCCTTTTTTGCTTCAGGATCGATTTCATCCGCCGGTGTTTTCCGTGTCTTAAATCAATTCCGTGGAACGCTAATTATTAACGAATTTGATTATATAGCTTCATTTAACCACGAATTAACCACCATTTTAAATAATGGGTATGAAGCGAATCTACCGGTTGTGCGTATTGAGGGAGACCAAGATAAAGTTGTCAAAACGTATTGGGTGTATGGGCCTAAACTGTTTTCTTCAAGAAAAAGAAAAAATGATTGGGCGTTTGAAAGCCGGCTTCTCACAGTTCCGATGAAGGAAACACGAAGAAAGGATGTACCTCCATTTCTTCTTGATGAGTTTCATCTTAAAGCACTTCATCTACGGAATAAACTGCTCATGTATCGTTTTAGACATTATTTTGATACTCCGGTGTTACGGCATGATTTGTTTCCCAATGTTCATGGGCGACTACGACAAACACTTCTTGCTCTGGTCTCAGTAATAGATGATCAAAAATTTCTCGATTCTGCAAATACTTTTGCTGAAAAACTTTCAACAGATCTTCAAAGAACGCAAGAGTTTGATTTCGATGTCGTTGTTGCTCGTATTATTACGGATAGTTGGAAAAATGGAAATATACGAGTTTCTTTTCAAGGACTACTGCAAGAAGTTCGGCAAATTTCCGGACAAGAGTATATCTCGTCAAGAACATTAGGAGCCATATTACGGGATGAACTTCGTTTGATGGTTAAGCGTTCAGGACAAAAGGGAAACTACGAAGTATTTTTTACTGAAAAAGACATACAGACCTTTATTGATCGATACGGTTTTTGTCCTACTGAACCAACTGAAGAAACTGAAGTAAAAATTGAACATACCCAAGAAAGGAGGGCTCATGAATAATGACGTCCAAAAACAGATAGAAAAATTTGATGAGCTCCAATGGGAGAAACTGGTGAAGTGGAGGGAATATAGTAATTTATCATTTTCACCTCCTCTTATTCCCATATTCGGTAAATTAAGAATGAAAATATTTCAAAGGACAAAATTGTCTAAGAAATCAAAATTAGAAAATATTGGTCAATTGGATGAATGGAGCATTAATCATAAAGAAGCTTTTTCTAAAGCTGTATTGAATAGTGAATTATTTTGGTCAATTAGTATAGAAAAAGGAAATTGGACGACAGAAATTTCAATATTACGAAGTATATATGATGATCTGTTGCCCTATTTAATTACCATAGATCATACTCATTCTGATACAACAACAGAACGATTGTATATAAATGAATCATTACGTTTGCAATGGAAGTATGTTCCATGTAAATTATTTGATTTTGATCCTGAATACAAAGCAGAAATTGATCTTTCAATGACTCATATAAAAGGTTGGCACATAGTACAAGGGAAAGAATGTAATATAAGCAAATACCGTCCAATTACTGAAAATGGTTTCTTTCTTCCTAATATAAATGACATTTTGTGTAAGATTGTAGAGGCGATACCTTCAAGGACTCCAAAAGGGGTTATTGTTTCAAAAAAAATCAGGAATGAAGTATTCTAAAATCATATTAATTTATGAATAAAATGTTATAATATTTTTGCACTCAGAAAATTATTAGGGTTTTTTAATACCCTCGTTGGACAGGACCCTAATAAGTTCTGAGTGCACCAGCGGGGGTATTTCTATGGACAAATACATCGTTTACCGACGTAAAAGTACAGATACTGAAGACAAACAAATATTGTCTCTCGAATCACAGGAGAATGTATTTAGAGAAAGTATTCCTAACTATGACAAATTGAATATTGTAGCGAATTTTGATGAAGCAAAATCAGCTAAGTGTCCGGGGAGAAAAAAATTTAATGAAATGTGCACCATGTTAAATGATGGTAAAGCAAACAATATTATTTGCTGGCAATTAAATCGTTTGGCAAGGAATCCAATAGATGGTGGAGCTCTATTGTGGTTTGTCCAAGAAAAAGGAATTAAAATTGTTACTCCTTCAAAAATCTACGATCAAAATGATGTTTTATTGATGCACGTCGAATTTATGATGTCGAATCAGTTTATAACGGATCTTCGGAAAAATACAGTACGCGGTTTAAATGACAAACTTCGTATGGGTCTGGCTCCGCAGCTTGCCCCTGTTGGATATATAAACGATAAAACAAAAAAACAAGGTCTGAAAGATATTCTTGTTGATTCTTCACGGTTCCATCTGGTACGAAAAATGTGGGATTTATTGCTTACTGGTCAATACACTCCTCCACGTATTCTTCAGATAGCAACTGATGAATGGGGATTGAGGCAACGAACTGGAAATTCGTTATCTCGATCAAAAATTTACGATCTGTTTCGAAATATATTTTATACAGGGAAGTTTTTGTACAAAGGAGAAATCCATCAAGGGAATCATTATCCAATGATTACCATGGATGAATACAACAAAGCGCAAGGAATAATGGGGGTACGTGGTTTTCAAGGGGTTTACCGGCATATTTTCCCCTTTAAAGGATTTCTCCGATGTATGTGTGGTGGAACAGTAAGTGCATACGAACGTTATAGAAAAATCTGTCCGGGCTGTCATCATAAATATAATGCAATGTTGAATGAAAGTTGCCCAAAATGTAAAACACCGGCACCTGAGAAGATGTCCTATTTTTGCTATTACCAATGTATCAATAGAAAACAACCTGCTTGTATGCAATCTGCTATTCGTTCAGACGAACTAGAGCGGCAACTGGATACGATACTATCAAATGTGAGTCTTCCACAAGAATTTATCAATTGGGCGCTGGAAAAACTCCGATCTGAAAGTCAAAAGGAACAAACAGATAGGCAAACATCGACTAATGAAGTGCAAAATAATGTAAATGCAACAACCCGGAAGCTGGACATGTTATTGAATAAATATTTGAGCCCGGAAAATAAACAAGGAGAATTGTTTACTGATGAGGAATATAAACACGAGAAGGCAGAATTGATAAAAGAAAAGACAAGGCTGGAGGCATCTATATCAAATCTGAGCAACAGACAAATGACATGGATGAATGTAGCAGAGATGGCGTTCAACACGGCCCGGGACTGTCTGGAGATCCTTCATACAGGGACCAATGACGAAAAGATTGAGATGATGTATTCTCTTGGTTTGCACCTGAGAATCGAAGACAAGATACTGCGCTATGACTGGCCGGAACCGTATAAGACTATTATTTCTGCTTCGGAGAAGCTACAACAACGGGAAGAAAAGTTCGAACCCGTAGAAGAGATTGCTACGAAGCGCCAAACATTCTATTTTGACGCTCGAAATCCTGTTTGGGGTGACCGACGGGACTCGAACCCGCAACGCCCAGCTCCACAAGCTGGTGCACTACCATTGTGCTACGGTCACCAATATCGCTTCTTTAGTATATCGTATTTAACAATAAATCGGAAGAATTACCGGGCCATTAGGATTTGAATAACGCGGCGTGGAGGGAGAAAAATAAGAGCGATTATATCAGCAATTGTTAAAGTTCCGTCTTTGTTAAAATCAAATGGATACAGTCTTCGAATCAACCAATTATTTGTTTGTTCATTCATTGTTATATATTCCTGGCGGGGTAAATAATACGAGACAAGGACAACAATGCGATATTGCCGTCCTGGAATGACC
>Ga0172369_10002905_pt1 | contig 22990 bp, 20 predicted proteins | sample LakKiv25m_FD_114539 | JGI IMG/M metagenome (GOLD analysis project Ga0172369, IMG submission 114539) | Freshwater microbial communities from Kabuno Bay, South-Kivu, Congo - kab_022012_11.25m | ecosystem: Environmental > Aquatic > Freshwater > Lake | place: Democratic Republic of the Congo...
CGCCAAAGCACGCGCCTCGAGCCTGAGGCGCGTTTCCATGGTAACGAGCCGCTGGACCTTGCGCAGAAACCAGGGGTCCACCTTCGACAACGCCTGGACCTCCTCGACCATCATGCCCCGCCGGAATGCCTCCGCAACGATGAAGATTCGCTCGTCCGTCGGCGATGCCAGGCCTTCCTCGACCTGAACGTCGGAGAGCTCGTTCAGTCGCTTGCCCGCCAGGCCGTAGGCGCCGATTTCCAGGCTCCGAATGGCCTTCATCAACGCGGACTCGAAGCTCCGGTCAATGGACATGACCTCGCCTGTGGCCTTCATCTGCGTGGTAACGTGGCGGTCGGCCTGCACGAACTTGTCGAAAGGCCATCGCGGTATCTTCACCACGCAGTAGTCGAGCGCCGGCTCGAAGCAGGCAAGAGTCTTCTTCGTCACGGCATTCTGGATCTCGTCAAGGTGCAGCCCGACGGCGATCTTGGCCGCGACCCGCGCGATCGGGTAGCCCGTTGCCTTGGAGGCCAGCGCCGACGAGCGGGAGACCCTGGGGTTCACCTCGATCACATAGTACTGGAAGCTGTTGGGGTCCAGGGCGAACTGAACGTTGCATCCGCCCTCAATGCCGAGGCTCCGGATGACGTTGAGCGACGCGGACCTCAGGATCTGATACTCCTTGTCCGACAGCGTCTGCGACGGCGCGACCACGATGGAGTCGCCCGTGTGGACGCCCATCGGGTCGAAGTTCTCCATGTTGCACACGGTGATGCACGTGTCGTTGGCGTCGCGCATCACCTCGTACTCGATCTCCTTCCACCCCAGCAGGCAGCGCTCCACCATCACCTGATGGCGCATGGACACGGCGAGGCCGCCCTCGCCGATCTGGATGAGCTCATCCGGATTGTGCGCGATGCCCCCGCCGGTTCCGCCGAGGGTGTATGCAGGCCGGATGATCAGTGGCCAGATGCCCCTCTCGGCGATGGACGGGAGCTCTGCGGCGTCCTCGACGATCCAGCTGTCCGGAACGGGCTCGCCAATGCGCCGCATGAGCGCTCGAAACTCCTCACGGTCCTCAGCCATCCGTATGGATGCCAGCGGGGTGCCGAGCAACCGGACCTCATAGCGTTCCAGAACCCCAGCCTCGGCCAACTGCGTGGCCAGATTGAGGCCAGTCTGCCCTCCAAGCGTTGGGAGGAGACCGTCGGGGCGCTCCGCGGCGATGGCTCGTTCCGCGAACTCCACCGTAAGGGGCTCGATATAGACACGGTCTGCCATGTCCAGGTCGGTCATGATCGTGGCCGGGTTGGAGTTTATCAGGACGACGCTGACGCCTTCCTCGCGCAGAGAGCGGCACGCCTGCGTCCCGGCGTAGTCGAACTCGGCGGCCTGGCCGATGACGATCGGTCCGGAGCCGACAACCATGACCTTGCTGATGGACTGGTCTCTAGGCATCTTTCCTCCGGCCTGCTCGTGGCGGCCCGAGGCGAGCCCGGGCCATGCTGGTTGTGGTTTGGTGATGGGTTACCGCACCCGCCCGGTCAACGGCGTAGACGCCGATGTCCCAGCGCAGGACGCGCCGGATCATGATGCGGTTCTCCGCTCGTACGAGGCCAGGGTAGCGGTCCAGCCAGTAGCGCTCCTTCCAGCGCCCATCGAGTATCGCCACGAACCGGGGCCGACCGGCAAACCGCTCCACCGGGCGGTCGCCATTGCAGAGCCCGGGGATCACGTTGATCGCGGCGAAGCGGTTGTCCATGCATATCCCCGGCGCGACGTCACCGATCAGGACGCTCCCTCGGGGTAACGACGCGGCGAGCTCACGCGACATGCGCGTCTGGCTGTGGTCCATTGTCCGGAGCCAGTCTGTGAGCCAGAAGCCGTTCGCTCCGGCCCACAGAGCCGGGACCAGCCACGCCGCCAACGCAGCGGCGCGGGGAGCAGGCGGAATGCATGCGCCGACCAGACAGGCTGCCGCGCTGGGGACGACCCAGAGGGCAACGGCCGTCATGCTCGGGCCCACAACCCCGCCTCGATGTACGAGCGATTGCGCCGCGTGGTACAGCAGGAACCAGGTGAGTGCGCCTCGGACCACACGCGCTCGGGCGTCGGCTCCAAGCAGTCTGCCCGCGACCTCGCGCAGGGACCCGAAAGCCACGCCAGCAACGCCCATGAGGGCGGGGAACGTGGTCACGTAGTAGCGGCTAGGGGAGTAGCTGGACGCGGACAGAGCCAACCAGCCGCACACGAGCCACGTCGCGAGATAGGTGAGGCCGGCCTGTCGTGCCAGGTTCGGCCGGACTCCGCCTGAACGTGTCGTCAGCAGGCATGAGGCCAGGAACGCGAGACTGATTGCCAATGTGACCGGCGTATGCCGGAACATGTACGGGGTTAGCCCGCGATGGTCGCCGAACGCGCCCTGAGAGAGATTGCGCCAGAGCTTCGCCAACGATGTGGGTTGCACTTGATGGACTCGGTAGTAGCGGCTGGTTCGGTTGATCTCGGGCCGGTTCGGCGCGTACCAGAGGACCGCCCACGCTACTAGTGCGAGACACGCTCCGCCGGTGACCGCGGCAAGCGGCAAACGGGTAGCCCTCAGCACCCACAACGCCACGATGGGAGCCGGCAGCATGTAGACGCAGAGACTGCGGTTCAGGATCGTTGCGCCGAGGATCAGGCCCGCCAAACCGAACAGGACATGGCCTCGAGCGGGATTCGCGCGGTACGAGATACACGCATGCACGAAGCACGCGAAGGCCGCCGTCGCGCCGAAGGCGGCCGGCGGGTCCATGAGGGCCATCCGGCTGTAGAGCAGGTTCGTGTGGTCGAGCCCCAGCAACCCCGCGGCCACCCATGCCGCCACGGCGCCAAACAGCGGGCGCATCGCCCCCCACAGAAGCGCCATCGCTCCCAGGCTGCACAGCACGCTGATGAGTCGCGCCTGGAGCGCGCCGACGCCGAACCAGCGGAACACCCAGACCTGGGCAAGGTGCAGTATGGGCGACAGGAGCATGTTGTTGAACTGATCGGTGACCTCGCGCCCGAACAGCGCCGCGTTACGGGCGTTGTGGATGTAGAAGCCCTCGTCCGTCAGCAGGCCGGCGCTCCAGTCCAGGCGTGGGTACGGATCCGAGCGAAGCGCGATCAGGCGGAGCCCGATCGCCAGCGCAACCAGCGCGCCGCACGCCGCAAGGCGCAGGAGCCCGGAATCCGAGCGACGGGACGTGGTCACGAGCCCTCCTCCTCGGCGCGCCGCTGATTGACACCGTGAGCGCCTTCGTTGAAGAGCACGGCCACGAACTTGCCGACTACCCGATTCCTGGGCAGTGGACCCCAGCTCCGGCTGTCATCGCTGTCCTCCGGGTTGTCGCCCAGCACGAACAACTCGTCCTTGCCGAGGGTCAGCGGAGCGAACGAGGCGTAGGGGTAGCGGTACTGATACAGGTTGGGCCTTCCCGCGTAGAACTGCCTCGGCAGCGGGCTCCCGTTTATGAATACGCGTCCGCCGACAATGAAAACGACCTCGCCGGGCAGGCCGATGACCCGCTTGATCCAGACCTCGGGGCGAACCAGGGCCTTGGGCGGAGGTGGGCCCTCTTGCTCAATGGCCTCGTCCGGCGGAATGAAGGTGATGATGTCGCCCCTGCCCGGCAGGCGTCCTCCAGGATAGGCGAGCCAGGCCCGCATCGAGAGGATATGGTCGCCCGGACGGAGCGTCGGCTCCATGGAGTGCGACGGTATGTAGTTGGTGGTGAAACCCCACGCCAGGAACGCAAGCGCAACCAGGACGGGCAGCAGGATCCGCAGGCGCAGCAGCCGCTTGCGCTCGCGCTCGACCGGAGCCGACGCGGCTCCATCGCCCTGACCCGCATCGGCGTCGAGGCGTGGCGGATCCAGGAGCGTCCCGTCGGGTCTGCGCACGATCATCCGCGTCAGGGGGTTCCCATGAGTGACATGAACTGGTCGAAGAAGTACGAGCTGTCGTGGGGACCGGGCGAGGCCTCGGGGTGGTACTGGATCGAGAAGACCGGCAGTTCGCGATGGCGGAGTCCCTCGACCGTGCCGTCGTTCAGGTTGATGTGAGCGACTTCCATGCCGTCGCTCAGCTCGTCGGGGGCGAGTGCATAGCCGTGGTTCTGCGACGTGATGTACACGCGGCCCGTAGCCAGGTCACGGGCAGGGTGGTTGCTGCCACGGTGGCCGAACCGGAGCTTGAAGCACCGGCTGCCGAACGCGCAACCCAGCAACTGGTTGCCGAGGCACACCCCCATCAGCGGAACGCGGTGCGCCAGCGTCCGTACGGCGCCGACGATGTAGCCGAGATTGGCCGGGTCGCCTGGGCCGGGCGAGAGCATCACGCCGTCCGGCTCGCGCTCCAGCACGGCCTCGGCGCTCACGGTGCACGGCCACACCGTCGTATGGCACCCGCGTCGGGCGAGGTGGCGCATGATGTTGAACTTGACACCGCAATCCAGCAGGGCGACGCGGAAACGTGTTTGACCGTCAGCAGGCCACTCATACGGTTCCGGCGTGGTAACGCGACGCACGAAGTCCACACCCGAGTAGCTTGGCGATTGCCGCAACCGGGCCATTGCCTCTTCCGCGGTCTCGTCGGTGGAGATGGCCCCCATCATCACTCCGCGCTCGCGGAGCCGGCGCGTCAGCGCGCGCGTGTCCAGTCCCTGGATGCCGACCACGCCTCGCTCGCGAAGGAACTCATGGAGCGTGCCGCTGGAGCGCCAGTTGCTGGGCTCCTCCGACGCCTCTCGCACCACCAACCCCTCGACCTGCACCCCGCGGGACTCGAAGTCGTCACCGTTCGCACCGTAGTTGCCGATCAGTGGGTAGGTGAGGGTGACGACCTGGCCGGCATACGATGGGTCCGACAGGATCTCCTGGTAGCCGGTCATGCCGGTGTTGAACACGACCTCGCCGTAGGCCCTGCCGGGCGCTCCCAGGGATCGCCCCTGGAAGACGGTACCGTCCTCGAGGACGAGGATCGCGCGCGGGCGCCGCTCAGCCATCGCCCCGACCCCGAAGGCGCCCGTCATGCGGCGCACCCGAGTCCGAGAGCATCCGCTCCGTACACGAACTTGCCGCCCACCATCGTTGCCGCCACCTCGACGTCGTCGAGGTCGTCGCACAGGGGGTCTGAGGTCAGCACGGCCATGTCCGCGCGCATCCCGGGCGCAATGCGGCCTACCGCAGCTTCATCCTGCACCGCGTAGGCCGCACCGACCGTGTAGGCGCGAAGCGCCTCCTCCGCTGTGCAGGCCTCCTGGGAACCGAGCGTCACGCCCGTCGGCGTCGTCCGTGAGGCCGCCGCCCGGATGCCGTCCAGTGGAGAGCCGGGGACCACAGGGCAGTCGGAGCTGAAGGCCACGGTCACGCCTGCGTTGAGGAGGGACCGAACCGGATTCAGAGCTGATGCGCGCCGGCTGCCTAAGCCGAGGACGTAGGCGTCACCCAGTCGCGCGATGAACTCCGGCTGCATGACCGCGACGACACCCGCGCGACGGATGCGGCCGATCAGAGCCCGGTCGAGGAGCATCGCGTGCTCGATCCGATGGCGATGCTCCGGAACTGCCGTTGCGCCTCCGGTGGCGGCTTCGTAGCGCCTGAGGACTTCGGCCACCGCGCGGTCGCCGATGGCGTGCGTGGCGATCTGCCATCCGGCTCGATGGAGACCGTCAACGTAGCCCATCAGCCGCTCCGTCGAGTGGACGAGCATTCCGCGACCCGGCTGGTCGGCATAGGGTCTCGACAGCGCCGCGGTTCGCGTCGTAAGCGCCCCATCCGCATAGAGCTTGGCCGCGCCGAGGCGCACGGCTCCGGGCAGATCAAGATCCGGGCGGTCGGTAAGGCGCCAGTCGGCGGCCACGGCATCGCGACACGGAATGTCGTCCGGCTCCCACAGGTCCGCGGCCTCAGGGCACAGCGTCATGCGCAAGGGCGCGCCGCGCTCCACGGCTTCGAGGTAGGCCTGGATGTCATCGGCGGAGTCTTGTGTGCCGACTCCCATATCGGAGGCGGACGTGACGCCATGCCGCACCAGCGCGGAACAGGCGAGGATCACTGCCTCGGCCCGCTCGGATCGCGTCAGCCGCGGGATCACGCGAGTAACCAGACCTATCGCCGCCTCAAGCAGGAGGCCGGTTGGCCGGCCTGCTGCATCACGGGCGATTTCGCCTCCGCTTGGCTGCGGCGAGGCATCGCCAATCTCCGCCGGTCGAAGGGCCGCCGAGTTGGCCACCGCCGCGTGCCCACTGACGTGGAACACCACGACAGGCCGGTCGGGGAAGGCCACGTCGAGATCCGCGCGCTGAATGTGGCCGGCACTGGGGAAGACGTTCTGGTTGTAGCCATACCCGCGTACCCAGGCCGCGCGGGGATGGTCATTCGCCCATGTGCGAAGCGCCGCGACCAGTGTCTCCGCGCTCCTCACTCCTGCTGCCGGCGAGAGATCGGCGGACATCAACGTGACACCGAGCCCGGCAATGTGCATGTGGCAGTCGTTGAAGCCCGGCGTCACGGTCATGCCTTGCAGGCGAACGACGACTGTGCGCGGACCCGCGAGGCCGGCGATATCGCCCGACGATCCAGCGGCCGTCACGCGGCCACGCGAAATCGCGACCGCCTCGGCGCTCGGTCGGGCCGGGTCCATGGTGATAACCCGCCCGCCAACCAGGATCAGGTCGGGTTCAGATCTCGACAACGCGCCCTCCCACCACCGTCATGCGGGCGCGGCCCTGCAGCGTCTGTCCGGCGAACGGGGTGTTTCGCGACCTGGACTGCATTGTTGCCGGGACGACCGTCCAGGTCTCCGCGAGGTCGAGAACCGTCAGGTCGGCTGGCGAGCCGGGCGCCAGGCTTCCGCCGGGCAACCCCAGAGCGCGCGCCGGGCCGGCGCTCAGCAGGCTCACCGCATCCGCGAGCGTGATGACGCCGGGCAGAACGAGGTGCGTATGAACCAGTCCGAACGCTGTCTCAAGACCCACTATCCCGAACGGCGCCTTGTCGAACTCCTGTTCCTTCTCGTAGGGTGCGTGCGGCGCGTGGTCCGTGGCGATGGCGTCAATGACGCCCTCGGCAAGGCCCGCCCTCAGGGCGTCGCGGTCCCGGCCCGTGCGAAGCGGCGGGTTCATCTTGGCGTTCGTGTCATAGCCCAGGCATGCCTCGTCGGTGAGCGTGAGGTAGTGAGGGGCCGTCTCGCCGGTTACCGGAATCCCCTCGCGCTTCGCAAGGCGAAGCACATCCAGCGTGCCCGCTGTCGAGATGTGCAGCAGATGCAGTCGGCACCCGGTCAGGCGAGAGAGCAGCACGTTTCGGGCTGCTCCAATGTCCTCCGACGTCGCGGGTATACCCGGCACGCCCATGACAGTGGCCGTAAGGCCCTCGTTCATGGCGCCGCCGTGCGTGAGCGCCTGGTCCTCGTTGTGCGTCATGACGACCATGCCGAACTGAGCGCAGTACTCCATGCCCCGCCGCATCGTCTCGGAATCCTGAACCGGGAAAGCATCATCGGACACCGCACAGGCGCCTGCAGCTTTGAGATCGGCGATCTCCGATAGCTGTCCGCCGGTCATCGCCCGGGTCAGTGACGCGATCGGGTAGACGCGGGCGCAACCGACTGCCTCCGCTCGTTCGATGATCTGACGCACGACGGCGGCAGTGTCTATCGCCGGCTGAGTATTGGGCATACAGCACACCGCCGTAAAGCCGCCGGCTGCGGCCGCCCGGGTACCGGATTCGATGTCTTCCTTGTACTCGAACCCCGGCTCCCGCAGGTGCACGTGTATGTCAATGAACCCCGGCGCAACTACCAGACCCCGCACATCGTGTTCCGCGTCGGCCACGCCGGGGCCGGGCTCGGCAACGGCGGAGACCAGACCGTCCTCGATCAGCACATCGGCTATCCGGTCGAGTCCCTGCGAAGGATCAAGCACGCGCCCGCCGCGCAGCGCAAGCTTCATGATCGCACCTCCGGCGCGACGTCCGTCGAGGTCGGCGAGGATGCGCCGCCGTGAGCGTCGGGGGGTTGGTCCATGAGCAGGTACAGGCAGGCCATGCGGACCGCAACGCCGTTGCGCACCTGATCCTCAATGCCCACGCGGATCCCTCCGACGCCATCCGCCACCTCGGCGGATATCTCTACTCCACGGTTCATGGGGCCCGGGTGCATCACCAGGGCGTCCGGCCTGGCCACGCGAAGAGCGGCCGCGTTCACTCCCCACGTACGGGCATATTCGCGCACGCTCGGGAGGAGGCCCTTTTCCTGCCGCTCGGTCTGGAGCCGCAGAACCATGACGACGTCCGCCTCATGCAGCCCCTCGGCGAGGTCAGTGTGAACCGTGACGGGTAGGCCGCTCGCGTCGGCAGGCATAAGGGTGGCCGGGCCGCACCACCGCACCTGCGCTCCCAGTTTCGTCAAGCACCATACGTTCGAGCGAGCCACTCGGCTATGCGCCAGGTCGCCGACGATGACGACAGACAGGCCGTCGAGGCGGAAGCTGCCGGTTCGCCCTTTCGCCTGCGCAATGGTCAGAGCGTCGAGCAGGCCTTGAGTGGGGTGCTCGTGACGTCCGTCGCCCGCGTTGATCACCGGAACATCGGCGAACTGCGCTGCCAGGTGGGCAGCGCCGGACGACGGGTGACGCATGACGATGCAGTCCGCCGTGACGCTCTGCAGCGTCCTCAGCGTGTCCTTCAGCGACTCCCCCTTCGTGACCGAGGACTGAGCGACGGCGATGTTGACGGCATCGGCGCTCATGTACTTCGCCGCCAGCTCAAATGAGGTGCGAGTGCGCGTGGACGCCTCGTAGAACAGCGTCACCACAACGCGCCCCCTGAGCGTGGGGACCTTCTTCACAGGGCGGGACAGGATGTCCTTCAGTGTAGCGGCTGTGGTCAGCAGGTGCCGGATGTCGTGGGTCTCGGTTTCGCGAAGGCTTAGCAGATCATGCATCGCGGTCTCCGCCGGGGGCGCTGTCGCGGGCGATCGTCACGGAATCCTCCCCGTCCAGCTCGCTCAGGCTGGTGTGGACGTGCTCGGTCCGTGCGGTGGGGACGTTCTTGCCGACATAGTCCGGCCTGATCGGCAGCTCACGGTGGCCGCGGTCGAGAAGAACCGCAAGCTGGATGCTCGCCGGCCTGCCGAGGTCCATCAAGGCGTCAATCGCCGCGCGAACGGTGCGCCCGGTGAAGATCACCTCATCCACCAGCACGATGTTGCGATCCGTCACGTCGTAGGGCAGGTGGCTGGGGCGCACATCGGGTCGTCGCTCGGGGAAGTCGTCACGGTACAGCGCGACGTCCAGCTTGCCCACAGGCGGGCGAATGCCCTCGATCTGCCGGATCATCTCGGCCAGTCGCTCAGCAAGGGGCGCGCCGCGCCGGAGGATCCCCACAATGCCGACCGCCTCGGCGCCGCGGTTCCGCTCAACGATCTCGTGGGCGATTCTGGTCAGCGCGCGCCGCATCTCATCAGCGTCCATCACCTGCCTGACGTCCACGATGGGCTCCCCTCTCGACAAAACGCGCCTCCCCCGGGTGTTGCCCCAGAGAAAGCGCGCTAAAGACGCTCGCGATCCGCTTGCGACGTGTCCGGCGTCAGACGCCCGGTGTCGCACACGCTGGCGGAGCCCTTTGGCGGCCTCACTGGGCACACTTAAAAGGGGGGTCTCGACTATGGCCGGCAGTTTACTGCACGCAAAGCGATCATGTCAACGGAACAGGGGCGCGTTCCCCGGCGTTGCGTGCCCTGCCGGAGGTCTGCTATCATGACAGGCGGCCGGCAACGACGCGTGCGTAAGGCGTGCGCATCCGGCCCCAGAACTACGCAGCCGGAGGAGCGCAGTGCAGCGTCTCGCATCCATCGGCGTCCGCCCCGCGGTGACGCCCCCTCTTGATCCCGACTTCCTACCGGCTTCGCTCGTGAACCGGGCGATCCGTGCAGAAGCGGCCGCTGCCGGCGCCGTTCCGCTGAGGTTGGCTCTGGAGCGAGGCGACGGGTCGGTCTCCACGCTTGACACGACAGCGATCCGGCAGGGCGCCGGCCGCTTCGAAGCCAACCTGCCCTACGCCGAGCGTCTGGCCAAGTTCCTGCTCTGGCAGCGAGGAGGCTGGAAGCTCACCGTCGGCGGCCCGCCGGAGATCGCCCGGCACCTGAGGGCCGTATATAGCCCCAATGGCGAGCGAGCCTTCGATTACGAGTTCATGAGCCGCATCTACGAGCGTCCGTTCGAGGTCGTCGGTGCTGCTGCAGATCAGGTTCCCGGCACGCAGGAGAGCACCTCGCCGCTTGGCCGCCATCTGGACGGATGTCGCGTGGGCTTCGATCTGGGAGCGAGCGACCGCAAGGCGAGCGCCGTCATCAACGGGGATGCCGTCTTCAGCGAGGAAGTGCCCTGGGATCCGCGCAACCAGTCAGACCCGGAGTACCATCTGGCGGGAGTGGTGGATTCCATCGAGCGCGCGCGGGCGCACCTGCCGCGCCTTGATGCGATCGGCGGCAGCGCGGCCGGGGTCTATGTCGGCAACCGCGTGCGGGCTGCGTCGCTTTTCAGAGGCGTGCCGAGCGACGTTTTCGACGCCAGGGTCGCGGGGATGTTCATCGAGATTGGGAAGCGGTTCGGAGTGCCCCTCGAAGTGGTCAACGACGGGGAGGTGACTGCTCTCGCGGGCTCTATGTCGCTGGAGGACAATCCGGTCCTGGGCGTCGCCATGGGCTCCAGCCAGGCAGCGGGCTACGTAACGCCCGAGGGCAACATCACCGGTTGGCTGAACGAACTGGCGTTCGCGCCGGTTGACTACCGCGCCGACGCGCCGGTGGACGAATGGTCGGGCGATCGGGGATGCGGTGTGCAGTACTTCTCCCAGCAAGGGGCCGTGCGGGTCGCCGAATCGGCCGGCGTGGGGCTGCCGGCCGGCGCGGATCTGCCCACCCGGCTCGAGGCGCTCCAGTCCGCGATGCGCCGGGGGGATCCGGTCGTGCGGAAGGTCTACGAGACCATCGGCGCGTACCTTGGCTATGCCGTCGCGCACTACGCCGACTTCTATGCGCTCAAGCACATCCTGGTGCTGGGGCGCGTCACAACCGGTCCCGGCGGAGAGATCATGATCGCCTGCGCGCGCAACGTCCTGGATATCGAGTTCCCGGAGATCGCCGCAGCGGTGTCGCTCGCGTTGCCGGACGAGCGCGCACGCCGCGTCGGCCAGTCCATCGCCGCCGCGAGCCTGCCGGACATAGAGCGAGGAATGCGACGAACTTCAGCAAGGTAGGCGCCGAGGTCTTTGTGCCCGACGGGGCGCCCGTTGACGCGGCGCTTCGGCGCACCACACACCTGGCTGTCGGGGCACATCAGGACGATCTGGAGATCATGGCGCTGGAGGGTATCCTCGCGGGTTTCGGGCGCCAGGATGCGTGGTTCACCGGAGTGATAGTCACGAGCGGCTCCGGTAGCCCCAGAGACGGGCTCTACGCATCGTACACGGACACCGAGATGCAGACCGTACGCAGGAAGGAGCAGAAGAAGGCCGCAGTAGTCGGCGAGTACGCATCGGCGGTGTTCCTAGACTACAGCAGCGCCGAGGCCAAGGACCCGGCGAACGTGGAGGTCGTGGCCGACCTTGGCCGGTTGCTGGAAGCGACGGCTCCAAGCGTGGTCTACACGCACAACCTGGCCGATAAGCACCCCACGCACGTCGCGGTTGCGCTACGCCTCATCAGGGCGATCCGCTCCCTGCCTGCCGACCGTCGGCCTGCAAGAGTCGTTGGGTGCGAGGTCTGGCGAGACCTGGACTGGCTGGCCGACGCCGACAAGGTGGTCTTCCGTCTGGACAGCCACGAGAACATCGCCGCTTCCCTCGTCGGTGTGTTCGACTCGCAGATCATCGGCGGCAAGAGGTACGATCTCGCCACCATGGGCCGACGGAGGGCCCACGCCACGTACCTCGAAAGCCACGCCGTGGACGCATCGCAACTGGTCAACTTCGGCATGGACCTCACGCCGCTCATCATGGACGGCGGGCCTGACGCCGCCGCCTATGTTCGGGCGCACATCGAGAGGTTCGGCGACGAAGTCGAGGCCGCCCTTGCCAAGCTGGCCTGATCGCCGGGTGCCGGGCGAATCGGCTGCCCTGACGGAGCAGCGGCGGCGCCGACGGAGCAGCGCCCTCCCGGCGCACCGATCACAACCATTGGAGCCCGACTGATGCAACGTTCCAGCCGCGCGGCGCTGCACCGCGCCTCAGGTATAGCCGCGTTCTTCGACATTCCTCGACCCGTCAGGGCACGGGACTTCGAAGACAAGGGCAACATGAGCCACGAGATGTACCTGATCCAGGCGGGACCGGAAGACAACCCGGCTGAGTACCTGCTGCAGCGGATGAACAACGACGTCTTCACCAACCCCCACGGGGTCGTCGCAGCCATGGAGGCATGTACGGCAGCCCAGCGCGAGTACCTGGAGACACATCCGCTGCCGCCGGGAACGGACTGGCAGACGGTCACGCTGGTGCCCGCCGCCCACCGAGGCCTCATCCTCGAGATCGCGGACGAAGCGTCGGTGAGCTTCTGGCGGCTCATGGTCCGGATCGGCGGATGTGTGGCGTACAAGAGCCTGGGCCAGGTGAGGTCGCGCGCCGATCGGTTGCGGCTTGCCGAGCAGACAGGCCGGGGGCTTGCGCTGTTCGGAGACCTTACATCGGGGATAGACGCCTCGACGCTCTCGAGCCCGTTGCCTGGATATCGCGATACGCGGGTCTACTACTCTCAGCTGGACTCCGTGATGAGCGGATCGCGGACGCTGGAAGATGCGCTCCCGCACTTGCCGGAAGACCCGGTCGTGCGCGAGACGACCCAGTTCCATTTCCTGGTGCACCTCGACGCCGATCGGTATCGGGAGCGCCTCGAGGACCCGGAGCTCCAGCCGTTCATTGATGTCGCCCTCGAGAACCGAGAGCTCGCTCTTGCGCTCCTGCGAGCCAAAGAGCGCGGCGCGATTCGCACCGTGGCCATCCACGGTGACACGAAGCTGGACAACTTCCTCTTCGATGCGCAGACAGGCGCCGTCAAAGCCCTTGTGGACCTCGACACGATCATGCCCCACACCTGGCTTGCCGATTGGGGCGACATGGCGCGCTCATTGGTGAATGTGGCAGGCGAAAAGGAGACTGACCTCGGCAGGGTGCGAGTGGACGTGGACGTCTTCTCGGCGCTGGCTCGCGGCTTCCTGAGCACCGCCCGGGAGGTCACCGAGCCGGAGATCGAGCTGATGGTTGACGCCGTGCAGATTCTGGCGCTGGAGCTCGGCGTGCGCTTCCTCTCGGACTACCTGAGAGGGGACTCGTATTTCCAGATCGGCCATACAGACCCACCGGACCTCAACAAGACGCGAGCGATGGTCCAGCTCACGCTCTTTCGGCGCCTCAGCGAGCGAACGTCGGCTATGCGTGAGTGCGTGGAGGAATGCATGGCTCGCCGGCGCAAGTCCTGACGCAGAGCGGTCTCTGAGGTGCGACGGGACGCCGCGAGGGCGTCCCGTCATCGCACCGCTGACGAAGCAGATGCTCTATAGCGTCTTCTGTCCGGGCTTCCAGTTCACTGGACACAGGCCGCCGGTTTGCAGAGCCTGCAGAACGCGGAGGGTCTCATCTACGCTGCGCCCTACGTTCAGGCAGTTGATCACGGAGTACTGCAGGACACCTTCAGGATCGATGATGAACAGGCCGCGAAGCGCGATGCCCTGGTCCTCCACCAGCACGCCGTACGTGCGCGATACGGCCTTGGTAATATCCGCGGCCAGCGGGAACCGAACCCCGGCAATCCCGTTCTGATCCCGCGGCGTGTTGATCCACGCCCGGTGGGAGTAGACCGAGTCCGTGGAGACGCCGAGAACGTCGGCGCCGAGCTTCTTGAACTCGTCGTAGGCGTCCGAAAGCCCCAGTATCTCGGTCGGACAAACGAACGTGAAGTCGAGCGGGTAGAAGAAGAGCACGAGCCACTTGCCGGCGTAGTCCGACAAGGAGGCCGTCGAAGTCAGGCCCTCTAGATCCTCGGTGGTCTTCATCGCAAAGTCCGGCGCCGGCTCGCCGACGCGAGCCGAGACGCGCTGGTCCTTGCAGCACGCGCAAGTGCAGTCACACGACATGGTTCACCCTCCTGGTCTGGTGTGGTCGGTTCGTCACTTGGCCCTGGACACCCGGCAGCAGGCGGGGCACAGGCCGGTCCACTGCACATCGCAATCTGTGACTCGGTACCCCGTCGCAGCCTCGACCATGTCACGCGCGTGGGGATCGGACGCGACCGGAACGTCCGCGACGCTGCCGCATCGGTCGCACACAATGTGCGCATGGGGCTCAAGCGTGCGATCATAGCGCCTGGGGCCGACCGACGGGGCCAGGACGCGTATCTCGCCGCTCTCGGCCAGCGACCCGAGCACGCGGTATACGGTCCCGAGGCTGATGGTCGGTAGATGACGACGGACGTCGTCGTAGACCTGATCCGCGGACGGATGATTCGCGGCCGCGAGCACCGCCTGCGCGACAGCTGCGCGCTGTCGTGTGGTTCGAGAGGATCCCTGAGTGCGTTCGTGGGCCATAATCGTAACGATTCTTATTACGGATGGCCGATACCGAGTGTTCCGGCAGCATTGGCCCCCACATGGCGCGGCGCTCCCAGCCAGATGCGCAACTCGTCACGTGTCACCAAACCGGCCTGTTGGGCGTATAATAGTGTAGACACGGGGGTGATTGGTGTCGACCTGAACGACGCCGACCCTGGTGGCGAGCCGAGGTGCCGCAGGCCTCGTTAAAAGCGGCAAACCAACAAACGCGAACACTTCTCAGTACGCGTACGCGGCCTAAGCAGGCCGCGCGTTCAGCCGCCCCCTGTCGGCCGGGGCGGGTCTGAGCGTCACCCAAGCCGACTGACCGCCCAGGGCTCGTTCGCCGCCCGAAGGCGGGACATTCAAGGTGAACCGGTACCGGCGTATCCCGTCTACGGGAGCCGCGGGTACGGAAGCAAAACGTAGACTACGCTCGTAGAGGCTGGGGAAGGGTCTTCGGGGACCGGGGTTCGAGTCCCCGCACCTCCATTATCGAGAAGTGCGACATCCCACTTCTCCGCGGTCAGATGGCCCCGGCGCCATCACGAATCCGCGCGGAGCCGTGGGATGTCGCACTTCTCGATGGCGCGAATCGGGTTCATCCCTGTGTTCCGGAATCGGCGACAGCATAGCCGATGATGCGGTCGAGCAGGGCCGAGAACCCGATGCCGGCCGCCCGGGCCGCGTCAGGCAGAAGACTGGTCGGCGTCATGCCGGGGATCGTGTTGATCTCCAGCACATAGGGCTGGTCGCCGACGACGATCATGTCAACGCGGGACATCCCGCGGCACCCGAGCAGGCAGTGCGTGCGGGCGGCGTATTCGCGGGCCAGTGCAGCAGCGCTGTCGGAGATGCGTGCGGGGATGATGTGCTCGCTGCCGCCGGGCGCGTACTTGGCCTCGTAGTCGTAGAAGCCTCCCCGTGCCACGATCTCGACCAGTGGGAGGATATCCGGATCGCGGTTGCCGAGCAGACCCGCCGTGATCTCCGTTCCCGCAAGGTAAGCCTCCACCAGGACATCCGGATCAAAGCGCAAGGCATCGGCGATGGCGGGCGCAAGCTCGCCGGGCGTCCGAGCGATCGAGCATCCGAGCGTGCTGCCCTCGCGGTTCGGCTTCACCACCACCGGGTAGCGCAGTCGCTCCTGGACCTTGGCAGTCAGCACCGCATCCCGCCCGAGGTCGCCGGCGCCCACCAGCAGATCATCGGGAACCGGGATGCCGTCGGCCCGGAGGAGGCGCTTGGTCATGGCTTTGTCCATGGCGAGCGCCGATGCGAGCACGCCCGAGCCGGTGTAGGGAATGCCCAGCAGATCGAGTAGGCCCTGGATCGCGCCATCCTCGCCGCCTCGGCCGTGAAGCGCAATGAACGCCACGTCGGGCCGCGTACCCCGTTCGGCGTCGGATGTCCAACGTTGCAGGTCTAGCCCCGCCGGCTCCTGATGCGACTGCGTTGGCTCCGTTGCAGGCGGTGCTGCAGCCTTGGCCTCCACCATCGGCGCCGATGCAGTTCGCACGGACCCGGCTTCAGGAGAGGACGGAAAGGAGGTCAGCGCCGCGGTGTCCACCGCGACCGGAGCGTACTTCGAGGGGTCGAGGGCCGCCATGATCTGGCGCCCGGTGGACAGCGATATGGCTCGTTCGCCTGACGTGCCGCCCATCAGGACGGCGATACGCATCTTGCTCACGCAACTACCTCCGGCTTCGCGCACGGCGCTCGATGCGCCGCCTGGGGCTCCTGCGGGGTGATTCGAACGAGGAGGGGCCCGCGCTCACGGGCCCCTCCGGCCGTTGCCGCCCCGCGACGCCGTGTGAGCCTGAGCCCAAGAACCCGCGAAACACGGGCGGATGTACGCCGGGCGCCGTCGCGATTCCCTCGAGGGGCTACCACTTCGGCATCCCGAGCCGCACTCCATTGGCATAGCGTTGGGTATGGGCTCTTCGGTTCATCACCAACGCCTGCAGGGCGCGCGGCGGCTGAACTACTCACATTATAGTACGCGGCCGGCTCATTCCGAGGTTTCGGTCCAGGTCTCGATGACCTGGTTCGCTCGTAGGCTTGAGAGGCCGAGGTCCTGCGGACTCATGCCGCCGAAACTGATCCGGGGCACCAGACCCACGATCTCACCATCGCCTGCCCGGGCGCCAAGCTCGCGCAAGACGGTTTCCACGAAGCTGCGTATGCCCGGAATGGGCGTGGCGTGGGGCCGTGTCACGTTCATCGAGACCTGAGCCAGGCCGCGTGATGCGAGGAAGAGGCCAAGCGCACGAACGCCGGACAGGCACGGCAGTAGCTCCCGTTCGCGGCGAATGCGGACCGCGGCCCTCTTGGCATGCGTTACGCTGCCCTGAGCAAGGCCGATATTGTAGGCCACCAGAGGGTCGCGAGCGCCAACAACGACGGCGCCCAGGCGATGGGTCGGGACCGGGCCGAGGTCCGGCGCGAGACCCGCGAAGCTCGGCGGCGCTCCGGGCACGGCCCCGACGGCGGACCGAATCGCGGGCAGGGCGACGGGTCTGCCGGGTCGGGCCGAGCGCTCGTAGTAGTAGATCGGAATACCAAGATCATCTGCGAAGGCCTCGCCGACAGCCTCCGCAAGCGCCACGCACTCCGCCATGGACACTCGGCGGATGGGCGTAAACGGAACCACGTCCACGACCCCCATCCGAGGATGGACGCCGCGATGCCTGCGCAAGTCCATGCGCCTTGCGGCCTCCGAGGCGGCACACACGACGGCGTTCCGGATCGCGTCCGGGGGACCGAGCAGCGACACGACTGAACGGTTGTGATCCGGGTCTGACGAGACGTCCGCCACCACGGCGCCCGCCGCGGTTCCGGCGGCTTCGGCGATCGAAGCGATGATGGAGGCGTCGCGTCCCTCGCTGAAGTTGGCCGCGCACTGAACGACGGGCACGCCCGGCGGGATACGGGCGCCGGCATCGTCTCGGCTCGCAGGGGTCATGCCGGATCGGGCTCCGTTTCGGCGGGCTCCGGCGCCGACGGGGCAGCGCCCTCCAACGGGGGCAGCTCAGATAGATCGCGGAGCGCAAAGTAGTGCAGGAAGCTCCGGGTCGTGGCGTAGAGTATGGGGCGGCCCGGCGTCGGTTTGCGCCCCGACTCACGGACGAGGTCGCGCTCGATCAGTGTGCGCAACACGGAGCTGCACCCGACGCCGCGCACTGCCTCTATCTCGGGTTGGGTGACCGGCTGGCGGTATGCGATGATGGCCACCGTCTCGAGCGCTGCCCTCGATAGCCTGCCGGCCTCACGCGTGAGCAGCCGACCCACAACTTCCGAGAGTCCCGGCCTGGTGCACAACTGGTAACCGCCGGCGATGGCGACCACCTGAAGGCCGCTTCCACACTGGTCAAGCCTGCCCTGCACGTCCTCCAGGGCAGCCAGCGCCTGGTCCTCCGTGCAGTCCACGGCACGCGCTATCTCGGCCAGGGGCAACGGCTCCCCGGACACGAAGAGGACGGCCTCCACGCATGCTCGTCTGTCCGGGTCTGAACGAGGCTCCCTCATGTGTCTTGCTCCTGTTCGCCTTCGTCGCGCACCGCGATCCGGAAGTCGGACAGGGGTCTTCGCTGGATCACCCGAACTCGTCCGGTGCGGAGGAGCTCCAGCACCGCTAGGAACGCGATGACGATGTCGAACAGCTCCGACGCATCCCTGATCAGACCGGCAAACGAGATGCCCTGTGGCTCGGCTCTGGCCGCACGCATGATCTCGGCCATCTTCAGGCGCAAGCTCACTCGCTGCCGCGGCACGACCGCTGAGACCGCCTCGCTCTCCACGCCCGCTGCGTCCAGAATACTCTCCAGTATCCGCGCCAGGTCAACGCCCCGGAGCGACCCCGGCTCAGCCGGAAGCCGATAGTCGTCAGGATTCTCCAGGGCGCTTCGAAAGTGCAGACGAGACCGGAACTCCTCCCAGTCCCGCAGACTGCCGACGGCATCGGCGAACCTCTGGTATTCGACAAGGCGCTGAACAAGCTCAGCGCGCGGATCGGGCTCATCGTCCGCGCCTGCGTCCGGCTTCGGCAGCAGCATCCGCGACTTGATCTCGAGGAGCGTTGCCGCCATGACGAGGTAGTCTCCGGCTCGCGTCAGGTCCAGGTCATGCCATCTCGCCAGTCGCTCCAGATACTGGCGCGTGATCTCCGCTATGGGGATGTCGTAAATGTCAACCTCGTTTTCCCGGATCAACTGGAGAAGGAGATCGAGAGGGCCCTCAAAGGTAGGCAGCGTGAACCGCGGGGCGCCGGCCGCGACGAGGTCGCGGCTCACCGACCGGACGCCTTCGCACACGCCGCACAGGTCAGATGGCTCGTGTCGTTCGAGTAGCATATCCAGGCGCGCCGGCCACGTCGTTCGATCAGGCTGACCGAGCCGTTGTCCAGACGGAACCCGACCATGCACTCCGGCGGCGCGCCCAGAGCATGACAGAAGAGCGCCCTGAGGCTGCCGCCGTGGCCAACGACCACCACGGTCGAGCCGGACCACCGCCCAGCGATCTTGTTCATCTCCGACTGGATGCGGAGGGCGACATCCGCTAGCGGCTCGGAGCCCGGTGGCCGGAACCCGGTCGGATCGTCCCGGTATGCTGCCAGAGCTTCCGCGCCGTAGAGTCCCGCCACCTCGGCATCCGTCATGCCCTCCCACTCGCCGAGGCCCGCCTCGCGGAGCGCCGGGGACACCTCGATCGGAACAGCATGGTGCGCCGCGATGATCTCGGCGGTCTCTCTCGCGCGCGTCAGATCGCTCGCATAGATGGCAGCCACGGGCTCGGACCTCAGTCGCGCGGCGACAGCCCGGGCCTGTGCCAGTCCGGTGTCCGAGAGTGGAATGTCGGAACTGCCCTGCCGGCGTCCCTCGAGGTTCCACCTCGTCTCGCCGTGTCGGACAATGAGTGTCCGCAGGATGCGACTTTCCGGCGCAGCTCCACCCGATCCGGCTTCAGACATCGCCAGGCCTTACCACACCCGTGACATGGCCGTTGGGCCTCAACCGGGCGAGTCCAAACCGCACACAACGGGTCGTTGCGTAGGCATGCGTTGCCGTAAGAATCGTGATCGTGAGCCTTCGCTCGTCGAAGCCCGCGATCAGGCCGATCCCGAGCAGCGTCCGGCGATCGTCGTGGAGTCCGACAAGCAGGCCGTCGAGCCACGCCGCCAGTGTGACGGTCACGGCCGACGCGCCGTAGAGACGCCGCGCGGCCAGCAGCACGGCGTCGCGGTCGGGCTGTGATGCGGTCAGGACTGCCAAACTGCGACCCGAGAGCTCCGCATAGCGGAGTTCCGCTCGGGCCTCCTTGCCGAACTGCGCCAGTGCGGCCTGCTGGAGTGGCGAGCCGGTTCCAAGCCACGTCCCTTCGAGCACGAGGTCCTCGATCTGCCATGTACGAGCCACGGCCCCGTTGAGCGCGCGCGAGAAGCTCCATGCGCGCCTTTGTGCCCGCAGGGCAGGCGGCTTCGGCACGATGAAGTCCGGCACGCCGAGCGTGAGCGTCGCGGGCCGCTCGGAGCAGGTCAGGGAGCGTACGAGAGGCTCGGCGCACCGGGCGTTTGGCCGGTCCGTCCTCACGGTTCCGATCGCCCTGCCGGCGCGCTCCCTGCGCAGAAACACGACCTGATCCGGGTCGAGCGCCTCGATCTTGGCTCGCTTGAGCCGGGCGGACCAGGGCGCGTCCGCATAGCCGGTCGTGTCGCAGATGACAATGTCGGGCTGCGCGCGCTTCGCCGCCGCGATGACACGCGTGGTTGCAGCAAGATGCTCCGTGAGCGCCCACTGGGGTGCTACGCTTCCGACGAACGCGCTCGCCGCGACCTTCAGGTCCCCGAGACGTCGGACGGGCTCACTGACCACGGCGAAGCTGACGCACGCGGGCGGGCCGATCTCCGACTGGCCGATGTCGGCATCAACAATCGCGGCAACGGCTCCGGACTGGACGGCTGAGTTGGCAAGGTCCCGGCAGAATGTAGTCTTGCCGGTGTCCGGGGCGCCCAGCACAAGGACGAGTCCCCCGCGCCTGATGATGGCCGCCACGGCAGTGGGCCAATCGCTCCCGTCGGATATGACGCTCATGTTGTGAAGCTCATCGGCGAATGCTGAACGGCGCCCCTCGATCGTCAACGCGACGCGACGAAGGCTTGCGAGACGGGCAACGGCGGCGTGCAGCCACCGGGTAGGATAGGTTCTCGGCTAGCACAACCCCCGCCGCGGAAGCCGCGGTTGGGGAATGCCGCCGACCGAACATCCGATGACACCAGGATCACAACGAGCGCTCGTCGCTGCAGCCGTGCTCCTGCTGGGAAGCGCGGTCCTCTACTTCCGTTCTCAGGATACCCCGGCGCCCAGACTGACCGCACACGAGGTCAGCAGGACGCTGGCCGAGGTGGCAAGCGCCGTGCGCCGCAGGGATAGCGCCCGTGCGTTCCAGCTCGCGACGGAGGACGCCGAGCTGTTCGGCGCGAGGCGGGCACGTCTCGAACGCTATGTCGCGAGAGCCTTGCGCGACGCCGCCCCCGGGCGCTTGAACCTGTCATGGAGGGACCTCGTGGTCACGGACCACGGCGCGACGGGGGCGGCGGAGTTCGACGTCACGGTCGGGGAGCGCATTGGCGACACTGATACGGTGTATTTCGAGTCGCGGATCACTCTCTACTTCCGCAAGGTGCGCCGCAGTCGCTGGCTGGGTCTTGGCACCGAGGAGCGGTGGCTGGTCGAACGCGCGCAGTCGTCTGCGGATGTCGTCACCGGTGAGTGAGCCGTCCTGCGGAGGGGTCCGGCGAGAAGGCGGCAACGGGGCGTCGCACTCCAGGGCAGCGGAGGTGACGGAGCGACGCCCTACCGCCTGTGATCTACATGTCCATACTGGCCTCTCACACGACGGACGCGGGACTGCCGTGGAGTGCTGCAGAGCGGCCATCGAGCGGGGGATCGGCGTGATCGGCTTCACGGAGCATGTGGACTTCGATCCGTCGGATCCCGGCTACGGCTTCTTCGACTACGAAGCCTGCCGCGGCGCCATGGAGAAGGCCCGGGAGGTCTTCGTGGGTACGCCCACCGTCCTCTTTGGGGTCGAGGTGGACTATCAGGAGTGGTTCGAGGACCGGATCAGGGAGTTCCTCTCGCGGTACAACTTCGACTATGTGGTTGGCTCCGTTCACGCCATTGCCCAACAGCCGCTGATGAGCGCCGGGTACCGGGCGGGCCGGTCAGGGGTCAGGGCGTATGCGGACTACTTCGAGGCCGTCACGAAGTCGGCGGCGTCCGAGCTCTTCGACGTGATCGGGCACTTCGGGTACGCCGCCAGGCAAGACCCTGACGTGAACGATCGCTCGCTCTCGGACTGGTTCCGAGCCGCTGCCGGGGACGCCCTGAAGGCGATTGTTGCGTCCGGTGCGGCGCTCGAGATCAACGCCTCAGGCTGCAGACACAGCGTTCGGCGGCCGTACCCCTCGGTGTGGTGCCTCGAGCAGTACCGCGAACTCGGTGGCCTCCGTGTAACGATAGGCTCCGATGCGCACGGGCCGACGGAGGTTGGTCTGGGCGTGGAGCAAGCGGTTCGGCTCGCGCAACGGATCGAGCTCGAGATTGCGGCGCCGCCGCAGCGGAGGATCGGTTCTGGGCGGCGCTGACGGAGCAGCGCCATCCGACTAACCGCCCGGCGCCCGGTCGGGCTTGCCTCCCACGCGTACACGCACCTCCTCGGTGCCTGCGCCGCGCAAGAGCCGCAAGCGCAGAGCCTGGCCCACCCTTCGCCGGGCCAGAGCTGCGCGCACATCCTCAACGGTGCGAACAGAGCGCCCGTCAATCGCGAGCACGACATCACTCCGCCGAAGCCCGGCATCGGCGGCCGGCGTGAGCGGCTTCACCTCGAGTATGATGACGCCCTGCCCAGGCGGCAGTTCCAGTTGGGCGGACATTTCGGGAGTCAGGGCGGCGTAGACGATGCCGATGAAGGGCGCCGAGGGCGACGCGACGGGACGCGGGTGGCTGCCGAGGACGCCCGCAAGGACCGTGCGAACCACGTTGCTCGGGATGGCGAAGCCGATGCCGACATTCGCGCCACGCTCGCTGACGATGGCGGTGTTGATGCCGACCAGCTGTCCGGCAACGTTCGCCAGCGCTCCGCCGGAGTTGCCGCGGCTGATCGCGGCGTCGGTCTGGAGCGCGCGCCTCAGGAAGACCCCGTCACCCACGCTGAGATCCCGGCGGTCCGTGGCTGAGATGATCCCGTGGGTTACCGTAGCGCCGATTCCGAAGGGGTTGCCGATGGCAATCACCTGCTCGCCGACCTGGAGCGCGTCGGAGTCTCCGATCTCCGCGGTCGGCAGGCCCTGGGCCTCCACCTTGAGGAGCGCTATGTCGTTGGTGGCGTCGGCGCCTACGATC
>Ga0172369_10002906_pt1 | contig 22989 bp, 11 predicted proteins | sample LakKiv25m_FD_114539 | JGI IMG/M metagenome (GOLD analysis project Ga0172369, IMG submission 114539) | Freshwater microbial communities from Kabuno Bay, South-Kivu, Congo - kab_022012_11.25m | ecosystem: Environmental > Aquatic > Freshwater > Lake | place: Democratic Republic of the Congo...
CCCGGGCTTTTTCGGGGGAGGGCCGGGGAGGGGGCCGTGTTTTTCGCGTGCCGACCGGCCGCGCCCGCGCCGCGCGCCCCTACCTCACCCCCGGAATCCTCGCGAGGACCTTGAGCGCGCCGGTCATGATCTCGCTGTAGCGCTTCTCGCCGACGCCGGGAGGGGCGGCGAGCGGGACGAGTCTCTGCACGGACACGGTCTGGACGGCGGTGTACTTGCGGATGCCCTGTTCGCCGTGGCGCCGTCCGATGCCGGAGTCCTTGAATCCGCCCATCGGGGCGTCGACGGACGCGTAGGCGGCGGCGTACGCCTCGTTCACGTTGACGGTGCCGGCCTGGATGCGCTCCGCCAGCCGCACGCCGCGCGCCGCGTCGCGCGTCCAGACGCTCGCGTTCAGGCCGTAGGGGGTCGCGTTCGCCTTCGCGACGACCTCGTCCTCGGAGTCGAACTTGTACACGCTCACGAGCGGCCCGAAGGTCTCCTCCTTGGCGACATCCATCTCGTCGGTCACGCCCGTGAGGATGGTCGGCTCGTGGAACCACGGCCCCAGGTCGGGCCGCGCGCGGCCGCCGGCGGCGATCTTCGCGCCCTTGTCGACGGCGTCCTTCACGTGCGCGGACATCTTCTCGAGCTGCGCCGCCGACGCGAGCGACCCCATGTCGCGGTCGTAGTCGTAGGAGGCCCCGAGCGACAGCGCGCGCACGAGCTCGACGAACCGCGACAGGAACACGTCGTGGACGCACGAGTGGACGTACATGCGCTCGATGCTGATGCAGAGCTGCCCGGTGTTGGCGAAGCAGCCGCGCACGGAGCCGCGGGCGGCCTTCTCCAGGTCGGCGTCGTCCAGCACGATCATCGGGTTCTTGCCGCCCAGCTCCAGCGAGCACCCGATGAGCCTCTCTGCGGCCTGGCGCGCGATGACGCGTCCGGTGGCGGTGCTGCCTGTGAAGCACACGTAGTCGGCGGCCTGGATGAGCGGCCCGCCCAGGTCGCGTCCGCGTCCGGTGACGATCTGGAACACGCCGGGCGGCAGGCCGGCCTCCTCCAGCAGCGCGAGGCCCCACAGGGCGCTGAAGGGCGTCTGCTGGTCGGGCTTGATCACCACGGCGTTGCCGGCCATGAGCGCGGCGATGGCGTCCGTGATGGAGAGCGACAGGGGGTAGTTCCAGGGCGAGATGATGCCGACGACCCCGAGCGGATGGTGCAGCTCGCGGGTGGACGTGAGCGCGGGCAGCGCGCCCTTGCGGCGGCGGGGGCCGAGGTATGCCTCGGCGTGGCGCGCATAGTGACGGGCGACGATGGCGTTGTCGGCGATTTCCTCGAAGGCGTGGTTGCGGGCCTTGCCGTTCTCCATCTGAATGACGTCGAGGCCCTCGGCCTGCCGCTCCAGCACGAGGTCGTGGTAGCGCAGGAACACGCGGGCGCGTTCGGAGAAGCTGCGGGCGGCCCATGCCCTTTGGGCCTCGCGGGCGCGGCGCACGGCGGCGCCGATGTCCTCGGCGGTCCCGAGGGGCACTTCGCGCAGCGGCCGCCCGGTGAAGGGGGCGAGCACGGGCGCGGTGGCATGGGGGCCGGGCACGAGCGCGATTCGGCCCGCGAGGCGTTCGAGAAGCTCGGGGCCCGCGTGGGCCGGCACCGGCCCGGTGGGAACGGCGACGGGAGCTTCGAGCGGCTTGGGCATCGTCATGGCGTCTTCCTGCGGAGGCGGCGGAGCGCTCCGCTCCTGGGTTCACCGGGCCGGCGCCCGGGGGGCGCGCGTGACCTTAGCCCTTTGAGCGCGTGCGGCAAGGGTTCGTGCACGGACCGTCCGCCATCCGACGGCGGACCAGCGGCGCCTTCATCCTTCACTCTTCATCCTTCATTCTTCATCCTTCATCCTTCATCCTTCATCCTTCGATTCGAGCCCGTTCGCCCGTGCGAACTCGCGGTCCCATCGCAGGTCGCGCTCCTTCACGTGGTCCCCGATGCGCGCCGCGGTCTGCTTGAGGCGCGCCTCGTCCCGGGCGCCGGGCAGCCACAGGTCGGGCGACTTGGTGAGCAGAATCCGCCACGCCCGGCGCACCAGGAAGTCGCGCCACACCCGCTCGGCACCCTCCACGGCGGGCCCGTCCAGCAGGGCCTCGGCGAGCCGCGCGCTCGACTGCTTTTCCCGGGCGCGCACCACGTCGCCGCAGAGGATCGCACGCAGGGCGCCGGAGGCGTCGCCGGCCGCCAGCGCCGCATCGTGGGCGACGACGGCCGCCGTCACGCGCCCGGCCAGCCGGCGCCCCGGAGTGCCGGGTGGCGCACGCACGGCGTCGAGCCAGTCGAGGGCGTCGTCCAGCCGGCACGTGTCGGACGCCCCGTCGGCCGGAGCGGCCGTCGACCATGCCTGGCGCGCCTCGTCCCAGCGCCCCAGGTGCGCGAGCGCAAGCCCCAGCAGGTGCGAGGCGTGGCGGGCCTCGGCAGGCGGCGGCGGCGGGCCTTCCCGCGGGCCGCGCCGGGCAGTCTCCGCGACCGGCGCGACCGCCTCCCACTGCCCGTCGACGGCTCCGCGGTGCGCGACCCACAGAGGGTTCGGGACGGGCGCCGGACCGCGGCACGGAAGACCCAGCACGGAGCGGAGGTCCGGACCGCCGCCGGCGAAGAGAGCTGTGGCCGCCCACTCCAGCTCGGCCCGGGTGTCGACGGCTGCGGCCTTGCGCATGAAAGAACGGAAGTCCGACGCCGAGCGGCCCACCAACCTCCGGAACTGCGCCGCCATGCGCTCCGCCTGGTCGAAGTCCGGCGCGCCGCACGCGCCGCGCACGTCCAGCACCGGCAGCGAGCCCTCCGTGCTCTCGCGCAGGTCGGCGTCCGGAATCGCCGGGGGCTGCGCCCCGAGCACCGCCGTGCCGACGCCCGGTGCGGCCTTCCACACGAGCACGACCCGGCGCGCGTGCCGGTCGCCGCACAGCGCCGACCGGTCGGGCACCTCGCACTCCCAGCGCACGCGCAGCGCGTCGCCGTCCGGCTCCAGCGCGACGAGCCGGCCGGGCCCCGGACGGCCCGGCGACAGCAGGTACAGCAGACCCGCCTCCAGCGAGGTCGCGGCGTCGGGCGGGTGCGCCAGCGCGTCGCGCACGAACGCGGCGGGACCTTCGGGGCGCAAGCGGACCTCCGCCCGGATGGCGTCGCGCGGCCCCTGCAGCACGAGCTCAAGCCACCCGGTGCCGGCCGGGTGCGCGAGAGCGTGGGTGTGGACGTCCGGCGACGCGTGGAAGCGATGGCGGATGGGGCCGGCGGCGGCCCGGAGCACGAGCGTGTCCGCGTCCATCGTCGCGACGAGCGGCTCGGGCCCCGCGGCAAGACGCATGGAGCATACCGGCAGGGTCGGGCCCGCCCGGCGCCACGTCCCGATGTCGACGGGCTCTGCGAAGGCGCGGGTTCCCACCAGCTTTAAGGTCCACAGGCAGCCGGGCTCCGCCTGGCAGTGATGCACGGTCCGCGCGCCCTGCTCCTTCGGCGCCTCGCGCCAGTGCGCGGGGAGCAGGTCGGGCAGCTCGAAGGCGGCGAGCCTGCCATCGAGGTCGGCGAGCCACAGCAGCCCCGGGCCGAGGAACAGCTCCGGCGTCTCGGCCCGCTCGGGCGTACTCCCGCGGGGCTCCCTCATCCGCTCGGGCGTGGCCGTGCGGACGACGCGGACGACGGCCTGCGCCGCCGGGTCGACTTCCAGCAGCAGCACCTCGTGGCCGGCGCATTCGGCCATGTACAACCGGCCGTCGTCTCCCAGCGCGAGATGATTGCGCGCGAGCAGGGGCTCCGGGAACTGCAGGCCGAGGCGGCGCGTCGTGGCCTGCCCGCCTTCGGGCACGACGGGCTCGTGCTTCCACTGCCGCAGCAGGCCGCAGGTCGCGACCTCCAGGTGGCTGCCGAAGTCCGTGTCCGGATGGCGCGCACGCATTTCGAAGACATGGCGGCGGGCCTCGAGGAAGCGACGGCTGGCGAGAAGGGCGGTCGTCCGGGCGCAGCCGTCCTCGAACTTCTGCCTCTGGCGTTCGAGCGCGGCAACCTCGTCCCAGCACCTGCGAATCTCCTCGGGAAGCAGCTCCGGGTCGATCCCGGACGACAGCGGACCGGCCGGCTTGCCGCGCTCTCTGCACTCGGCGAGGCGCTCTATCTCGTCGACGCAGCGCCGGGCGTTCTCGATGACGCGCTGTTGCGCGAGCAGCCCGTTCAACTCCTGGCGAAGGGGAACTGCCGGCGGCAGGTCCTTCGCGTGCGGCGTCTCCAGCCGTCGCCCGGCCTCGGCCGGGTTGCCGTCGTCGAGAGCCCGGCGTGCCGCGAGCAGCGCCTTCGCCGCCTCGACGAGCGCACGCTGTTTCGCGCCCGAGTCCGGGATCTCGACGCCGTCGAACCAGGCAAGCTCCTCCCGACTGCAGCGCGCGCGGACGGCGGCGCGCTCCTCGGCGGCAAGGGCCATCCACTCGGCGAGCCCGGCCGCGTCGCCGGGACCTGCGAGCGCCGCCAGCGCGCGCTCGACGCGGCGCCGCGAGGCACGCGCGCGCGCGTCGGCGTCGGCGCGGGCGTGCAGCAAGGCGATCTCGCGGTCGTCCGGGAGGAGGGCGCGCGCCTGCCCGAGCAGCGCCGCGGCCTCGTCGCTGCCGCGCTCCAGCGCCTCCTTTGCGCGCCTCACCAGCTCGTCAAGCCGCGCCCGCCGGGCACGCTCCGCGCACTCGTCGAGCACCCGCCGGGCGAGCGCGCTGTCCGGGTGCGCCGCGAGCAGCTCGCGCGCGTGCCGCTCCAGGTCCGGCCCGCCCGCCGCGCGCATCCGCTCCAGCGCGTCCTCCGCGGGTCGACGCTCTTCGGCCCGGTGCCGATCGAGCTCGTCTGCGAGCGCCGCCAGTTCCGCGTGCGCTCCGTCGGCTTCGCGCAGCTCCTCCAGCGCACCGCGAGCCCCGTCGACGTCGTCGCCGCTCAGCGCGAGCCGTGCGAGCGCCGCCAGGGCGTCCGCCGCGGGCGTCCCGCGCACCCCTGCGAGCCATCGGCGCGCCCCGCGTGCATCGCCCGAGCGCGCCGCCGCGAGCGCGAGCCGCGAGCGCACCGCCGTCGCCGCCTTCGCCGCCGCCCCGAGCGACGGCTCCAGCGCGAGCGCGTCCGCGTCGAGCCCCAGCCGGTCCACCAGCAGCTCGGCGAGCGCGACGGCCGCCGGCGCACCGCCGTCCGACTCGGCCAGCGCCGCCTCGAAGCACTCGCGTGCGCGGTCGAAGTCCCATTCCGCGAGAGCGGCCTCGCCCCGGGCGAGCGTGTCCGCAGGCTCGTCGCGCCCGGCGCGGCGACCCGCGGGACGGGCGGCCGGCCTGTCCTGAGTGTCGAGCCGGAAGCGCACGAGGGCGCGGGCGTCCTCGTCCAGGTCCTCGACGCGGGCATGGCAGGCGTCGCGGCCCGAGAAGCGGTGGTCGAGCGCGACGACGCCGGGGTCGGCCTGCGGCTCGACGCGCAACTCGTCCGCGTAGAGACGCACGAGCAGGCTCTGCAGGCGGCTCTTCAGGGCATAGCGGCGCTCGACGACGCGGTCCGGGAGTGTGCGCCCGGTGGGATTCACCGCATGCACGAGCTCGAGCAGCTCGGCTGCCGACGGCGCGCGCCCCCCTGCGAGAATGGCCTCGGCGCGCGCCTCGATGTCGGGCTGCGCAGCGTCGGGTCGGCGGGACATCGGGACCTCCGGAAGGATGAGGGATGAGAGATGAAAGACGAAGGCTCCCCCGAGGTCGGGTGCCACGCGAAGCCCATCTCCAGTACGAGCCGCTCGACGTTGACGCCGCGTCGCCCCGTGATGGCCGTGTCTGCGAGCGTCTTCACTCTGCCTCCGCCGCGGCGCCAGGCCCCGCGGCAGTCTGGGCGCCATGGTAGCGCGGGGGTAGGACATGCTGCGGCTCTGCGGCTCCGGGAGGTGCGTCTCGCGACGATCTGCGCTTGACCGTGCGGATCCTCTGCGTCATGGTCCGGGCCCTTGGAGGGCCGGACCATGGCAGCGCGCACGGGTGGCAGGTCAAAGCAGGGTCGATCGAAGTCGAGCGTCGGGGCGGGCAGCCGCACAAGCGCGGTGCCCGCTCCGCGCAGCCGCCCGGCGCCGATGAAGGCGAGGGCGCCCGTCGGCGCCGACGCCGAGAGCTACCGGCACCCGACGGCCGACAGCCCCCTGCGGCCCGACGTGGGCACGCAGGCGCAGTTCCGGAAGAAGAAGCCGCCGACCACGTACCGCTACGACTCGTCGCTCTCGCCGTCGCTGGAGTGGGACGCGAACCCCGCGCGCGAGCACGGCGACGCATTGCTGCGGCGCATCCTGGAGGCGACGACACTCGAGGACGCGAAGGCCGCCGCGGCCGGCCTCGCGGCCATGGGCCGGCCGTTCCTGAACTGGACGGGCAAAGCCGAGCGCTCCGAGTTCGACGTGCCCACGATGCCCCTGTTCGTCCACGAGCGCCTGTCGACGAAGGCGATCCTAGAGACGCTCAAGGGGCACCGGCGGGACAAGCAGACCGACTGGTTCCAACTGTTCGCCGACCCGCAGCGGCCCATCCACGACCAGATTCTCAAGGCCTACGAGTACCGCGACCGCTGGGTCAACCGCATGATCCTCGGCGACTCGCTCGTGGTCATGAACTCCCTGCTCCAGTACGAGGGCCTCGGCGGGCAGGTGCAGATGATCTACATGGACCCGCCGTACGGAATCCGCTTCGGTACGAATTTCCAGCCCTTCGTGAGGGACCGTAGCGCACCGGAGGACAACGACGACGAGGATTTGACCCGCGAGCCCGAGATGGTGCAGGCGTACCGCGACACCTGGGAACTAGGCCTGCACTCGTACCTGGCCTACCTGCGCGACAGGTTGTTTGTCGCGCACAAGCTGCTCTCGCCGAGCGGCAGTCTCTTCGTTCAGATCAACGACGAGAACCTCCCGCACGTGCGCGAAGTCATGGATGAAGTCTTCGGCGGCGACTGCTTCGTCGTCACGATACCCGTCAAGAAGAAGGGAAGCCAGAAGAGCAAGACCATGGCGCCGGTGAACGACTATCTCGTCTGGTACAGCCGCAGCCCCCGCGAAAGCGGCCTCGTGCGGTTCCACCGCTACTTCGTGAAGCGCGAGCTGGATGGCGACACGCTCGCCGAATTCAAGATGGTCGAGCTTCCCGACGGGCGCGAATTCAACATCAAGGAAGTGCCCGACCCCAGGGGCAAGCCGCGCGACTACCGTCTCAACCCGAAGCAGCTCTTCGTCGACTATCCGAAGGCCCGCCTCTTCCGGGCGAATCCGCTGACCATCGGCGGGTTCCGCAAGAACCAGAGCCTGCCCTACACCTACAAGGGCGTCACCTACCCGATGGGCGAGGGCAAGCTTGCAAACACCGGTTGGAAAACCACCGTGCGGACCGACGACGGTTCGAAGCCGGGAATGGACAAGCTGGCTGAGGAGGGACGGTTGCTCGCAGGCGAGGGCCAACTCCGATTCAAGAGCTACCTCGACGACTTTCGCTTTTCGCAGATTTCCAACTGGTGGGACGGACTCGGCGGCGCTTCGGACCCCATCTACGTCGTTCAGACGAACACGGAGATCGTCCAGCGCTGCATGCTGATGACTACCGACCCCGGCGACCTCGTCCTCGACCCGACCTGCGGCAGCGGCACGACCGCGTACGTCGCGGAGCAGTGGGGCCGGCGCTGGATCACCACCGACGTTAGTCGCGTGCCGCTCGCGCTCGCGCGCCAGCGCCTCCTGACGGCGACGTTCGACTACTTCGACTTGAAGGATGACGAGCTCGGTCCCGCCGGCGGCTTCGTCTTCAAGCGCAAGCAGAACAGCCGTGGCGAGGAAGTCGGCGGCATCGTGCCGCACATCACGCTCGGGTCCATCGCGAACAACGAGCCGGCGACGGAGGAAGTCCTGGTCGATCGGCCGGAGCTCGTGTCCCGCGTCACCCGCGTGACCGGCCCGGTCGCCTTCGAGGCGACCATCCCCGCGCCGGGCGACTTGGACACGGGTGCCGATTCGCGCGGCGGCGAATGCGACCCGGAGGAGCGGGCGAACCACGTGCAGCGCATGATCGAGGTGCTGCGCAGGAGCCCGGTGCTGCGGCTCGACGGTGGCCGCACCATCACGCTGCGCAACGTGCGCCCGCCCGCGAAGACGCTGGCGCTGTCGGCGGAAGCCATCCAGGGCGCCGACGAGGCGGTGGCCTTCGTCTTCGGCCCGGACACCGGAGCCGTGAGCGAGGCGCTCGTTTTCCAGGCCGCGCGGGAGGCCAACGCAAAGGGGTACAAGCACCTGTACGTCATTGGCTTCGCGATTGATCCGCACGCCCGCGAGCTCATCCGCACCTGCGAGGACACCGCCGGAGTTCCCGCGACCTACGTGCAGGCCACCCCCGACCTGCTCATGGGCGACCTGCTCAAGAACATGCGCTCAAGCCAGATCTTCTCCGTGTGCGGGCTGCCCGAAATAGAGCCGACCCCGCTCCCGCCCGAGCGCAAGGGTGCCCCCGGGCGCTGGCAGGTGAAGCTGCTCGGGCTCGACACGTTCGACCCGCTGACGATGGAGCCCAGCCACCTGAAGGCCGAGGAAATCCCCGCCTGGCTGCTCGACACCGACTACAACGGCCTGTGCTTCCACGTCTCGCAGGCGTTCTTTCCCAGAACCGGCGCGTGGGAGAACCTAAAGCGCGCGCTGCGCGGGCACTACGAGGACACGGTGTGGGACCACCTCGCCGGCGACACGAGCGCGCCGTTCGAGGCCGGCGAGCACCGTCAGGTGGCGGTCAAGGTCATCGACAGGCGCGGCAACGAGCTGATGGTCGTCAAGCCGCTCGGAGACGGGCGATGATCCGCCAGGTCCGCATCCGCCGGTTCAAACGGTTCGAGAACGAAACGTTCGTCCTTCCGGGCAACATCGTCTTCGCGGGACCGAACAATGGCGGCAAGACGACGGTGTTGCAGGCCATCGCGTCCTGGAGCGTCGCATTCGAGCGCTGGAGGCTCCTGAACGACTTCCAGCGCCACAAAGGCGCGTATCCGAAGGCGCCTCTGACGCGCCAGGTGTTCTCGCCTGTCCCGCTGCGCTCGTTCGATCTGCTTTGGCACGATCGTCGATATGAAGGGCCGGTGGAGATCGAGATCTCCACCGATGCCTGGAATGCGACGATGGAGTTCATCGCGAACACGTCCGAGCAGGTGCTGGTGCGGCCGAAGCCTGACGTCACGCCCGACGTGCTTCGCGCCGTGGACTTCAGGACGGTATTTGCTCCGCCGATGTCCGGCCTCGGGACCGCGGAGCCCGTCTATCAGGCCCCGAAGCTGGCGCAGCTTCTCGGCATGGGCAGACCCGGCGAGATCATCCGCAACCTGCTCGTCCAGGCGAGCGAGACCGCCGCGTGGGCGGAGCTTTGCGAAGGCATCCGACGCCTCTTCGGTTACGAGCTCCTGCCGCCCGATTCCAGCGGGCCGGACATCGTCGCGGAGTATCGCCCATCGCACGGTGCGCGACCGCTCGACATCGCGAGCGCCGGCAGCGGTTTCCAGCAGGTTCTGATGCTCCTCACCTTCATGCACACCCGCAGTGGCTCGGTTCTGCTCGTGGACGAACCGGATGCCCACCTTCACGTGATCTTGCAGGATGCGATCTACGGCGAGCTGCGTTCGGTGGCAGCACGGACCAATTCGCAGCTTGTCGTCGCCACCCACTCGGAGGTCATCATCGACTCGGTCGATCCTGGCGAGCTGTGCGTGCTCTTCGACCACCCGAGGCTGCTGGCCGACCGCCTGCAGCGCGACCGCCTGCGCCAGGCGCTGGGGATCCTCTCGCAGACCGACGTCATGCTGGCTCAGAGCGCACCGGGCATCCTCTACGTCGAGGGACACACCGACCTGGAGCTCCTGCGTGCCTGGGCCAAGGTTCTCAACCATCCGGCGCGGGACGTTCTCGACAAGAACCTATTCTGGCATCCGACCGTGTGGGAGAACCGCGACAGGGCCGACGGAGTCAAGGCGCGCGACCATCACCGGGTGCTGCAACTGGTGCGCGACGGACTCCCGGGGTTGATGCTGCTGGACGGCGACGATCGAGGCGAGATTCCCGAGACGCCAATCGACGGACAGGGCCTGCAGGTGCTTCGCTGGAGCCGCTACGAGGCCGAAAGCTACTTGTTCCACCCCGCCGCGCTGGCGACCTTCGTGAAACACGCGGTCGGCGACGCGACGGCGCCGCGACACCTTGAAGACCTCGGCCGCCATCTGAAGGACAACTACCCTCCTCCGTTTCTCGCCAACCCGTTGGGCGACTTTCCGTTCCTCAAGGGAACCAAGGCGCGTAAGGACCTCATTCCCCCGGCGCTCGATGCTGCAGGGCTCCCGGGCATTCCCTATACGCGCTACCACGAAATCGCAGTCCTCATGAAGCCGGAAGAGATCCATCCCGAAGTCGTCGAGAAGCTCGACGCCATTCTCGCCGCCTTCGGGCTGCCGGGCCGCGAGGCGAAGCCATGAACGAAACGCTCGAGGTTCCGCAGCCGATCCTTTGCTCTCCCTACGAGGAGCCCGCGAAGCATTGGATCGTGTACCGGGATCGGCCTCCCGAGCTCGCCGAGGGGCGCCGCAAGGCCTCCTACCACTGGCGCGACCCGAAGGCGCCGCCGCTGCCGGGCGGCAAACCTGCGCCGCCGTTCACGATCGAGCTCAAGCTCGTCAACCTGCTCCGCGAGCGCGTCAAGGCTTGGCGCGAGGCCGGCTATCCGGGCTCGAGCCGGACCACGCAGGAACTGCTGCAGTGGTGGCGGCGCGAGGGCAGACAGCAGCGTCTGTTCTTCGCGCAGCTCGAGGCCGCGGAGACCATTCTCTTCCTCGTCGAGGCGCGCGCCGATCTGCGCCAGGGTATCGACGTCCCGGCCGACGACCCCGAGCCGCAGAGCGACGTCCGCGGCTTCATCCGCTACGCACTCAAGCTCGCGACCGGCACCGGCAAGACGACGGTCATGGGGATGCTCGCCGCCTGGAGCATTCTCAACAAGGTGAACGACAGGGCGAACGCCGCGTTCTCGGACGTGGTGCTGGTCGTGTGCCCCAGCGTCACCATCCGGCACCGCCTGCAGGAGCTGCTGCCGGACCAGGGCGAGGCGAGCCTCTACCGCACCCGCGACATCGTCCCAGCGCACCTCATGCCGCTGCTGGCCCGCGGGCGCGTCGTCGTCACGAACTGGCACGTCTTCGAGCCGCAGGTGCTGCAGACCGGCGGCGTCAGCGCCCGGGTGAGCCGTGCGGGAGTGCTGCGCGAGCGCGTCGAGACCGTGAATATCGGGGCGAAGACGACCACGGCGCGCGGCAGCCGCTACTTCACCCTTGCGGCCTTCGAGGCGCTGCTGGCAAAGGGCGAGCTGGACCTGCTGGAGCGCATCGAGGACGAGTCCGGCCGCCTCGTCAAAGCGAAGGTGCGCACCCGCCAGTACGTCGAAAGCGACCGCGCGGTCGTCGAGCGGGTGCTGGGGCGCGAGGTCGGCTCGCCGCGCAACATCCTGGTGCTCAACGACGAGGCCCACCACGCCTACCGCATCCGCCGGCAGCCGGACGACGACCAAGCCGAGCTCGACCTCGACGAGGAGGACGAGGAGCAGGAGTTCGTGCGCGAGGCCACTGTCTGGGTGGACGGCCTCGACCGGATCGACAATCTCGATCGCAAGCGGCGTGGCATCAACTTCTGCGTGGACCTCTCGGCGACGCCATACTTCCTGGCGAGCACGGGGCGGGAAGCGAATCGCCCGTTCCCCTGGGTGGTGAGCGACTTCGGCCTGGTGGACGCCATCGAGTCGGGTCTCGTGAAGATCCCGCAGCTCGCGGTCCGCGACTCGTCCGGACAGGAGGTTCCGGGCTATTTCAACATCTGGGAGTGGATCCTGCCGAAGCTCACTCCGGCGGAGCGCGGCGGCCGGCGCGGTACACCCAAGCCGGAGGCCGTGTTGAAGTACGCTCACCACCCCATCGCGATGCTGGCGGGCCTGTGGGAGGAGAAGCTGTGCGAGAGCCAGGCCGACCCGCAGGACACGCGCCCGCCGGTCTTCATCCTCGTGTGCAAGAACACGAAACTGGCCGATGTCGTGCACAAGTGGCTTGCCGAAGGGGTCACGCCCGCCGGCATTCCGCCCTCGCGAATCGAAGGGTTCCGCAACCGCGACGGGGCGCTGTGGACCATCCGCGTGGACACCCGCGTGGTCCACGAGACCGACACCGGCAGTGCCAAGAGCGACGAGGAAGCGTGGATGCGCCACACCCTCGACACCGTCGGGCGGCTTGCCTGGCCGGCCGACCGTCAGGGTCGCCCGGTCTTCCCCGAGGGATTCGAGGCGCTCGCGAAGAAGCTGGGACGCCCGCTGCACCCGCCGGGCCGGGACGTGCGCTGCATCGTCAGCGTCGGCATGCTGACCGAGGGGTGGGACTGCACCACGGTGAGCCACATCGTGGGATTGCGCCCGTTCATGTCCCAGCTTCTGTGCGAGCAGGTCGTCGGCCGCGGGCTTCGGCGCAGAACCTACGAAACCGGGCCCGACGGCCTGCTCTCGGAGCAGCTCGCCCAGGTGCTGGGAGTTCCCTTCGAGGTGGTGCCCTTCAAGGCGAACCCGCAGGGTGGCGCGGTCGCGGCGGCGATCCGCAACCACGTCCACGCGCTCGCCGAGAAGAAGCGCTTCGAGCTCACGTTTCCGCGCGTCGAAGGCTACACCCAGGCCATCCGCAACCGCGTCGACGTGGACTGGAAGAACGTGGGGCTCTTGTTCCTCGAGCCGGGCCGCATCCCTCCCGAAGTGGAGCTGAAGGCGCTGCACGACACGAAGGACGGACGACTCTGCCTGAACGGCCCGGGGCGCATCGACGACGTGTCGCTGGCGCAGTTCCGTGCGGGGCACCGCGTGCAGGAACTGGCGTTCGACGTGGCCGCGGCGGTGGCGCGGGTCTATGCCGGGCGGCCAGGTTGCAGCGTGCCCGTGCAGGCCCTTTTCCCGCAGGTGTTCGCGATCGTCGAGCGCTACCTGCGGGAGAAGGTCGTCGTCCAGCCGCCGGCAGACCGGAAAGATCTCTTCCTCGCGCCGTACTACGGCTGGCTGGTCGAGCGCCTCGTCGAGGCGATCCGGCCGGCGCAGGGGCAATCGGAGGCGCCCGAGGTGCCCCGGTACGAGACGAGCCGGGGCCCGGGAAGCAGCGCCGACGTGGACTTCTGGACCAGTCGCGACGTGCGCGAGGTTCAGCACAGCCATGTGAACTTCGTCGTGGCGGACACGAAGGCGTGGGAGCAGTCCGCAGCCTTCCGGCTCGACAGGCACAGGGACGTCGATGCCTTCGTGAAGAACGCCGGGCTCGGCTTCGGCATCCCCTATCTGCACAACGGCCGGATGCACGACTACCTGCCGGATTTCGTCGTCCGCCTGGACGCGCCGGGCCGCCCGCACCTCATCTTGGAGACGAAAGGCTACGACCCGCTGGAATCGGTCAAGCGCGAGGCCGCCGAGCGCTGGGTCGCCGCGGTGAACGCGGACGGCACGCACGGGCGCTGGGCGTACCGGGTCGCGAAGTCGGTCGGCGAAATCGACTCCATTCTGGACAGCGCCGCGGCAGCAGCCTGATCGGGTCCGGACGGCAGGGGCGTGACGCATCCGGGATGTTCCAAACGGCTCACGGCGCGCCCCGGAAGGATGAAGGGATGGCCCCCCTGTGTCTCGCCCAGCTCCCGGCGGCCCGCGCGTCGCCGGGCGTCACTCTTTCATCCTTCATCCTTCATCCTTGTTCTTCGCAGCGTGTCCGCGACGAGCTCGTTCGCGCCGACCGTCTCGAGGCGCACCTGCGGGTGCGCCGGCGCCCAGACCCGCAGCAGCTCGTCGGCGAACGCCGCGCCGACGCCTTCGACCTGCGCGAAGTCCAGAGTCAGGTCGCTCAGATGGTCCATCCCCGCGAGCATCCGGCGCGCCTCCGCCCGCGACACGAAGTGCGTGCCGTACTCCATGAGCTTCACCCGCACGCTGCCGCGCGTGATGCGGAAGCGCGTGGTCCACGTCGCCACCTCCGCCGCCAGCGTCACCCTGCGCCCGCGCGCGACCGCGAAACGCACGCGCGTGCCCAGCCGGTCCGGGGCCTGCATCAGGGCGTGGTCGTCGCGCAGCCGGTCGCGCACCAGACGCAGCCCGCCGCTGTCGAGCTCGACGAGGTCCGCCGTGCGCAGGACGAAGAAGAGGCCCTCTCCCGCGTGCTCGCCGGTGCAGGCACCCAGCCGCGGCTTGCCCACCTCCTGGGCCGCCTCGACGCGGCTGGCGCAGCCCACTTCCCTGCGCAGCCGCTCGAAGAGCCCGACGCCGTCGTCCTCCACGGCGAGCTCGAACGGATCGCCGGGCCGCACCTCCACCCACAGATTCTTCCCGCCCGAGTATGTCGCCGCGTTGTCGACGAGCTCCCGAAGGACGTATTCGGCGACCTCGCGGGCGGCCGGCGGCAGTGCGCCGACGGCAGGGTGCTGCCGGGCGAGCGTGGTCCACGCCCGGGCGGCGTCGGTGCCCGGCATGGGGAACTGGAACCGGGCCGCGGCCTCCGGCGCCCGCCGGTAGAGCCTCGCGCGAGCCTCCCCCGTGGCTGTCACCCGTCCTTCCCGGATGAGCTGGGCCACCTGCCGCTGTGCTCCCTGGCGCACCAGGCGCGTCGCGCGGCAAAGATCGCGTGTCCGGAAGCTCCCCTGCGCCTGCAGCAGCTTTTCCACGGCGTCGATGACTCGTCGCGAGGCCATGTCGGCATCCTCTCCGGCCGGTTCCGTCCACCGTACGGCACGTACCGGGTGGACCATGCGCAGCATAGGGAAATCGGATCGACTGCACAAGATATCCCGATGCCTGCACCCGGTGTCCCGAGAGCCGGGGCAACTTTCCACATGGTCGTGACTGAGTTCCCCATGCTCGTCCATGATCCCCCGATGCTCTGCAAAGGAAATCAAACAGGCGGCTCGTGATGTCCCGATGGGGGCGTACAGTGTCCCGATGGAGTGTTGCCGTGTCCCGACGGATCGTTGCAGTGTCCCGATGTGTCGTCGCAGTGTCCCATTGACCCGCCGCAGCGTCGAGGGTCGTGCCCGGGCCCTCGCGGTCCGTTTCATCCTTCATCCTTCCTCCTTCATCCTTCCTCCGTTGCCCCTGCTCTGGCGCACGGCTAGGTTGTGCCCCCCTGCGGCCGCCCCCGGACGGGAGCAAGCCGCGCCGCGACGGAGTTCTTCATCCTTCATCCTTCCTCCTTCATCCTTCCCATGTACAGGCACTTCAAGAACGTCCTTCCCAACGGTCTGCGCGTCGTCACGGTCGAGGCGCCCCCGCTGCACGCCGCGATGCTCGCCGCGTACGTGCGCTGCGGCTCGCGCCACGAGACGCCCGAGGTCAATGGCGTTTCGCACTTCCTGGAGCACATGTTCTTCCGCGGCTGCCGGCGCTACCCGGAAGGCCGTCGCATGAACGCGCTCGTGGAGGACGCCGGCGGCAGCCTCAACGGCGTCACGACGCGCGACCACGGCTACTTCTACACGCCGCTGCACCCGGGCGGGCTCGCGACGGGCATGGAGACGCTCGGCGCGATGCTGGGCGAGCCGCTGCTGAACGAGGTGGACCTGGAGCGCGAGGTCATCCTGGAGGAGATGCTCGACGAGGTCGACGACCGGGGGCGCGACATCGACATCGACAACATCGTGAAGCGCGAGGCGTACGGAGCGCATCCGCTGGCCTACAAAATCGCGGGGACCGAGGAGTCGGTGCGCGCGATGCGCCGCGACACGCTGGCCGAGCACCACCGTCGCCGCTACGTGGCCCCGAACATGGTGCTGGCGTGCGCGGGGCCGGTGACGCAGGCCGAGGTGATGGAGCTGGCGGCGCGCCATTTCTCGGCCTTTCCGGGGGGCGAGCCGGTGCGCGACGATCCGCAGCCGCCCTGGCCGCAGGGGCCGCGCCTGTTCGAGGTGCGTCACGACGAGAGCCAGACGGAGTTCCGCTTCACGTTCCCGGTACCGCCGGAGACGCACCCGGACTTCCCGGCGCTGATGGTGCTGCGCCGGGTGCTGGACGACGGGCTCTCCTCCCGCCTGCAGGTGAACGTGGTGGACCGCAAGGGGCTCGCCTACAGCGTGCACGCGGGCTTCGACACATGGAGCGACGCGGGCATGGTGGAGTTCGACGCGGCGTGCGCGCACGCGAAGGTGCCGGCGACGGCCGCGGAGATTCTGCGCACGGTGGGCGAGCTGGTGCGCGCGCCGGTGCCGGAGGAGGAGCTGGCGCGCGCGCGGCTGAGGCACCGAATCGGGCTGGAGTTCTCTCTCGACTCGGCCTCGGAGCTGGCGGGCTGGTTCGGCGGGACGGAGCTGTTCCACGAGCCCGAGTCGTACGAGGAGCGCGTGCGCAAGGTGGACGCGGTGACGGCGGCGGACGTGCAGCGCGTGGCGGCGGAGACGTTCCGCACGTCGCGTCTGCTCTTCGCGTCGGTCGGAAGGCTGGATCGGCCGACGCGCAAGGAATTGGAGCGCATCGTCGTGTCGGGCGATCTGCTGCCGGAGTAGGAACCGGCTCTTCAGCGTTCTTCCGAAAGTCGAGAGTCGAAAGCCGAAAGCCGGTTCTTTCAGCGTTCTTCCGAAAGTCGAGAGTCGAAAGCCGAAAGCCGGTTCTTTCAGCGTTCTTCCGAAAGTCGAAAGCCGAGAGCCGAAAGCCGGCTCTTCGCGTGCATCCGCAGCGCGGATCGCCAGGCGAGCCAGACGAGCACGCCGGTCAGCGTGGTGAAGACGGCGCTGGCCGTCCACGTCCAGAGCGCGCCCCACAGCGCCACCGCGCCCGCGAACAGCAGGTGATCCACCCATGCGGGGCGCGGCCCGCCCGACAGCAGGGCGGCCGTTGCCAGGACCAGCGGCACGCCGGCTCCCACCTGGCGCGCGATCTGCGCACCGCTCTCGGTGACGCTGTCCCAGTTGTGTACGAGAATCGCCGCGAAAATGACCACCGTCCCCCCGCCCAGCACCAGCACGCCCGCGGCGGCGGCGTCCTTGGTCGTCTTGGCGAGGTCGTGGAAGTCCTCGGTGTGCAGGTCCACCAGCGCCTCCAGCGCGCTGTTGAGAATCTCGGCGAAGAAGACCATCAGCACGCAGAAGATGAGCGTCACCTTCTCGGCGAGCCCCAGGCGGATGCCGCTGCCGACGAGGCCGACCATGACGGCGGCCACGAGATGCACGCGCATGTTGCGCTGGTGCACGACGGTGTGGACGACGCCCTCCCAGGCATGGCGGAACGAGGCGAGGAAGCCGGGGCGGAGCGTGCTGCGCGCGTGCAGGCGCGTCGGCCGCTGAAGAGGAATCGGTTCGGGCAGGTTCATCGGAGCCGGCACTCCCTGACCGGCGGCGGCAGGTTAGATCCGCAGCAGGTCGAGTGCCAGGTCGGCCACCGCGCGGTCGCCGGACTTCGGACACTCGGGTTCCAGGTCCAGGAAGCACTCCTCGCCCTGCGGGTGGGCGCGCTCGGTGTGACAGCTCAGGCGCACCATCGTGGCGACGTTTCGGCGCGAGGCGGTGACCTGCACGACCTCGCGCCACCCGGCGCAGGCGAACGTGCCGTCGTCCAGCTTCACGGCGCCGTAGACGGGCGAGCTGCGCGCCAGCCCGCCGGCGCCCAGGGGCGAGCCGTCGGGCCGCACGACGGCGCCCTCCATGATGCTGTAGCGCATGAGCCGGGTCTCGACACGGTCGAGCGCCCGCTCGGGCGTCAGCCGCGTGGGCACCATCTGCGCCGGAGCGGGCAGCGGGGCGGGCGGCGGCGCGGGCGGCGGTGTGGAGGTCGTGACGCAGGCCGCCGCACCCGCGGCGAGGCCCGCTGCGAGAATCCGGCACGCTTGTCGGGACATTGCGCCCTCCGAAGGTCCCGCCCGGTCCGCGGCGGGGCGTGCGCCCAGTGTACCGCCCGGGGTGCAGCCGGAGAACCCGGCCGGGGCCGCGCCGGATTCCCGGCTCCCGATCGTGCCGCGGACCCCCGCCGGGCTTCTTCGGGCCGGTGGACCCGCGCGCCGCGCAATGCTTGTATGTCGCCGCCCGCTCCGCGCGGGCCGGAGTCACCGTGCCGCCGGCTGCACAGCGCACCGCACTTCCGATCGCCCCGCCTTCGCCGCGCGAGCCGCTGCGCGACGGCCAGGGGCGCGCCATCCGCTACCTGCGCCTCTCGGTCACCGAGAGCTGCAACTTCCGCTGCACCTACTGTTCGCCCGCGGTGCGCAGCGTGCGCTCGCCCGCGCTGGACGCAGTCGCCACCGTGCGCCTCGCCGGCGTGTTCGCGTCGCTGGGCATCTCGCGCGTGCGCCTGACCGGCGGCGAGCCGCTCCTGCGCCGCGACCTGCCCGACATCGCGCGGGGCATCGCGGCCCTGCCCGGCGTCGAGGAAGTGTGCCTCACGACCAACGGCGATCGGCTGGCGCCGCTGGCCCGCACGCTGGCGGAAGCTGGCGTGAGCCGCGTCAACATCTCCCTCGACACGCTGGATCCGGCCCGTTTCTCCTCGATGACGCGCGGCGGCGAGCTGCAGCGCGTGCGGGAGGGAATCGACGCGGCGCGTCAGGCGGGCTTCGCGCGGGTGCGGCTCAACATCGTGGTCGTGGAGGGCGTGAACGACTCGGCCGCGGAGCTGGCCTCGCTGGCGCGCTTCGCCTGGGAGCGCTCGCTGGTGCCGCGCTTCATCGAGCTGATGCCTTTCGGCGAGGGCGTCCCGGTTCCGGTCGCGCAGGTGATCGAACGGCTCGGTTCGCAGGGCATCGAGGTCCGCGAGGCCCGCGTGCCGGACGGGCGTCCGCGCGGACCGGCCGTCTACCATGCCGCCGCCGACCGGCAGGGTCCGGGGGGCGACATCGGCTTCATCGGGTCCATGACACAGCGCTTCTGCGAGCGCTGCAACCGCGTGCGCGTCACGGCGGCGGGCGAGCTGCGCTCGTGCCTGGGCGGGCGCGACGGCGTGTCGCTGGCGGCGCGGATGCGCGACGGTGCGACGGATTCCGAACTTGCGGCCGCCGTGCGCGAGGCCCTGGGGATTCGTCCCGACGGGCATTCGTTCCAGGATCCCGATGCCGCCGGAATGCTGCCGCGCATGGTTTCGACGGGCGGATAGCATGACGCGCCGCATCATCGGTCATCCGGAGCGTTGACGCGGCCGCCCGGCGGGTGGTACGGCTGCGCTGAACGGAGCCGCCCGCGGCGCGGGGGAGCCGGTTCGGGGTCGCATGCGCATCGAGTTTGCCGGGCTGACGGACGTCGGGCGCAAGCGCGACCACAACGAGGACGCGCTGCTGCTCGTGCCGGCCAGCAACCTGATGGTGGTGGCCGACGGCATGGGCGGGCACGAGGCGGGCGAGGTCGCGTCCAACATCGCCGTGAGCACGCTGGAGAGCTTTTTCTCCACGGTGACGGGCGATCCCGACACGACCTGGCCCTTCGCGCACGACCCGGCGCTGGACGAGTGGGCGAACCGTCTGGCCGTCGGACTGCGGCTGGCGAACTCCAACATCCGGGGCAACGCCGCCGGCCGGGGCGAGGGCCGCTCGCAGATGGGCACCACCTGCGTGGCGGTGGTCGTCCAGGACGGCCGCGCCCACTTCGCGTGGGTGGGCGACAGCCGCGGCTACGTCTGGCGCGGGGGCGCGCTGCGGCAGGTCACGGTCGACCACTCGCTCATGAACGACCTGCTGCGCACGGGGCGGATCAAGCCGGAAGACCTCGCGAACTTCCAGCACCGCAACGTCATCACGCGCGCGCTGGGAATGGCCGACCAGGTGCAGGTCGACGTCGTGATGGAACCGGTGGAGCCGGGCGACGTCCTGCTCGCATGCTCGGACGGCCTGTCGGGCATGGTGGACGACGACGAGATCCGCGCGGCCGTCGATGCCGACTCGCCACTGGACAAGATGTGCCAGGTGCTGGTGGACGCGGCCAACAACGCGGGCGGCGCGGACAACATCACCGTGGCCCTGGCGCGCTGCCACCCGGAGCAGCGGGGCGTCGGCAGCATCTACCGCCAAGACGCCAAGGACGCCAAGTTCGCCAAGCTTCTTTTCGGCTTTCCCTTGCCGTTCTCGGCGTTCTTGGCGTTGCTTGGCGTCTTGGCGGTCTCTTTTCTCCCGCAGGACGCGATGGACGCGAGGAACCTGCCGCGCACGCGCCCGCTTCCGGTGCGCGCCCGCCCCACCTGTGCCACCATCGGGGCGACCGCGGGCCGCGAGGTGCCGCGGCGCCCGCACCCCCGCCGTGCGGTGCCCCGGAGGTTCTTCCATGGCCCCCCCCCAGGCAGTCTCCGACGCCGCCGAGGCGCGCCGGTTCCTCACGGGAATCGGCGGCGGCGTGCGCGCGACCTTCGCCGCCGACCGCACCATCCTTTCCTTCGAGGAGTACATGGCGCTGTTCCTGCGCGACCCGCGCGCCCAGGCGCGCTCGGCCGCCCAGTACCTGCGCGACGCCATGGACTTCCACGGCACCGAGGAACTGGAAACGCCCGTCGGGAAGGTCCGCCGCTTCAGGCTCTTCGACTGCGCGTTCGACCGCGGAGAGGGCGTCGTCGCGGGCCAGGAGGAGGTGCAGAACGCGATCTACCGGCAGCTCTGCAACTTCGTGCGCGCCGGCCGCGTGAACAAGCTCCTGCTCCTGCACGGGCCCAACGGCTCGGCCAAAACGTCCATCGTCTCGGCGCTCGTGCGCGCGCTGGAGGACTACTCGCGCCGCCCCGAGGGCGCGCGCTACCGCTTCAACTGGGTGTTCCCCAGCGAGAAGCTCGTGAAGGGCTCCATCGGCTTCGGCGCCGAAGGGGGCGGCGACGGAGAGCTGGAGTCGTTCGCACACCTTGAAGGCGACGCCGTCGATGCGCGGATCGGCTGCGAAATGCGGGATCCGCCGCTCTTCCTCGTCCCCCGCGGCGAGCGCCGCAGGCTGCTCGAGGAGAAGACGGGCGCCTCCGAGCGCGGCTCGGGCGAGGGCTTCGTCCTGAGCGACTACATGGCCGAGGGCGAGCTGTGTCCGCGCTGCCGGGCCGTCTACGCGGGGCTGCTCGCGCGCTGCAACGGCGACTGGTTGCGGGTGCTGCGCCATGTCCAGGTGGAGCGTTTCGAGGTGTCGCGCCGCTACCTGCAGGCGGCTGCCACGGTCGAGCCGCAGTTGAGCGTGGACGCGGACTACAGGCAGATCGCGGCCGACCGCAGCACGGCGGCGCTGCCGCGCGAGCTGCAGAACCTGGCGCTCTACGAGTTCGCGGGCGCGCTGGTGGCCGGCAACCGGGGCGTCGTCGAGTACAGCGACCTGCTCAAGCGCCCGCTGGAGGCGTTCAAATACCTGCTCGGGACCAGCGAGAACGCCGTCGTGTCGCCCGGGCCCTTCGTGCTCCAGCTCGACACGGTGCTGCTGGCCACCTCCAACGAGAAGCACCTCTCCGCGTTCAAGGAGATCCCGGATTTCGCCTCGTTCAAGGGCAGAATCGAGCTGGTGCGCGTGCCGTACCTGCGCCGCCACTCGGTCGAGCGGCGCATCTACGACGTGCAACTCGCGCGCGCCGGCACGGGCAAGCACGTGGCCCCGCACGCCACCGCCGTCGCGGCCACCTGGGCGGTGCTCACGCGGCTGAAGAAGCCCATGGGCGAGCGCTACCGCGGGTCCGTGCGCGCCGTCGTGGACGAGCTGACCCCGCGCGAGAAGCTCGACCTGTACGACGCGGGCCGCGTGCCGGACCGTCTCACGCTGGCGCAGGCGCGCGAGCTGCGCCAGACGCTGCCGGCCCTCTGGCACGAGTCGGACTCCTACCCCAGCTACGAGGGACGCGCCGGGGCCAGCGCCCGCGAGATGAAGACGGTGCTCTACAACGCCGCGCAGAACCCCGATCACCGCTGCCTGACGCCGCTCGCGGTGCTGGAGGAACTCTCGGAGCTGGTCAAGGACAAGAGCGTCTACGAGTTCCTGCAGCAGGACAAGGTCGACGGCTTCCACGACCACGAGGAGTTCGTGCGTACGGCGGAGGCGGGCTACCTGGAGGTCGTCGACGAGGAAATCCGCGAGTCCATGGGTCTCGTGAGCGAGAAACAGTACCGCGAGCTCTTCGGCCGCTACGTGCAGCACGTGTCCGCGTGGGTCAAGGGCGAGCGGCTGCAGAACCGGGTGACGGGGGAGTTCGAGAAGCCGGACGACGATCTCATGGCGGAGACGGAAACCATCGTCATGGCGCGCGGGCAGGACCGGCGCGAATTCCGCCGCGCGGTCATCGGCAGCATCGGCGCGTGGCGCCTGGATCACCCGGAAGGCGAGCTGGACTGCGCGCTCATCTTCCCGGATCTGTTCCGGCGCCTGCGCGACCACTACTTCGACGAGCGCAAGCGCGTGCTGCACCGCTACCGCGAGAACGTGCTGCGCTACCTGGGCGACGAGGCGGCGCAGCTCGAGGATCGCGACCGGCGCCGGGTCGAGGAGACGCTCGCGGCCATGAAGACCCGCTTCGGCTACTGCGAGCACTGCGCCAAGGAAGCCGTGCTCTTCCTCATGAAGAAGCGCTACTCCGACTGATCTGCTACTCCGCCAAGTCCTGGAGCGCGCGCGGATTCCCGGAATCGCTCCTGTCCGAAGCTGCCCGTTATCCGAAGCTGGCGGCCGGATCTGCCATGGGTTCAAGGGCGTCGGGCGTCGGCAACTGCGGATACTCGTCGGGGACATCCGACCTGCGCGGCAGGGCCAGAAGGGTGCAGTTCTTGCCGGATCCGACTGCTTGGGGGACGCCCGCGGCCCTCACCCCCCGACCCCCTCTCCACACGGGCCGCGATGCGCAACGCTCGCTCCTGCGTGGTTGCGGCCCGGTGGAGAGGGGGAGATGAGCACGTCGAATCGTGCGCCCGAGGTGGGGCCGCACGTCGCGCGAACCGGAATATCCGCGCCGCCGGATCCAGGAGCGGCAGCCCTCCCCTCTCCACCGGGCCGCTTTGCGATCGAAG
>Ga0172369_10002907_pt1 | contig 22988 bp, 13 predicted proteins | sample LakKiv25m_FD_114539 | JGI IMG/M metagenome (GOLD analysis project Ga0172369, IMG submission 114539) | Freshwater microbial communities from Kabuno Bay, South-Kivu, Congo - kab_022012_11.25m | ecosystem: Environmental > Aquatic > Freshwater > Lake | place: Democratic Republic of the Congo...
CAAAGGCACCGTGAAGCGCGATTGGCTGCGCGCGTGGCTGAAGCTCCCCGGCGAGACGCACGATCTCTGGTCGTCCGATCTCATCGCGGGCACGACGGGCGGAGCGTGGACCAAGGTGACGCTGGATCTCTCCCCGTACAAGGGCACGCCGGCCCAGCTCTGCTTCACGTTCGACACCGGGAACGGCTCGAACAACGCAAACGAGGGGCCGTTCATCGACGCGGTGAACGTCTCACTCGTGTGCCACGCGACGACGTGCGGCCCCACCTTGCCCGCGTGCGCGGCGACCTGCGGCAGCTGCGCTTGGTCGGGATGCACGGCCTCCAGCGAGTGCGCGTGCGCGTCGCAGGACGAGTGCTGCCTCGACGACGCCATGTGCGACGACGGCAACCCTTGCAGCGTCGACACCTGCGCGACGGGCGCGCAGACGTGCGGATACACATCCATCACCGACACGCCCGCCTGCTGCGTGGACACGACGATCGCGCTCACGGGCTTCGAGGACCCGCTCCTGCCCGCCGGCTGGGCTGCCTCGACCATGCCCGGCACGCCCAGCGGCGGCGGGATCTACGCGCAGAAGCTCCTGTGGAGCGCGGGCAACGACAAGGCGCTCGATGGCGCGTGGTCGCTGCGCTTCGGCAACGGCGCGTCCTACGAGAGCGGCACCGAGGTACCAGCCGGCCAGGTCATCACCGAGGCGTGGCAGCTGCCGGTGACGGGCTGGGTCAACCTTGAGTTCGATCTCTTCCTCGACACCGAGTGGACTGGCGCCGCGTTCAAGGATCCCGGCTTCGTGCTCGACGAGCTGTCCGTCTCGGTCGTCGAGTTCCCCGGCCCGCAGACCCCCGTCAAGGTGTGGAGCTCTTACGCGCTCGGCGGCTCGACGAACGGCAAGTGGCTGCACGTCGCGGTCGACCTCGCGGCCTGGAAGGGCAAGGCCATCGCGCTCGCCATCGGCTTCGACGCAGGCAACACCGTCAACAACGCACACGGCGGCGTTCACATCGACTCGCTGCGCGTCGCCCGCCAGTGCGCCGAGCCGGCGTGTGCGGCCAGCGCACAATGCAAGGACACCGATGCCTGCACCTGGGACGCCTGCATCGGCGGTGCATGCGCGCACGGCGACGTCATCAACGTGCCCGGGTGCTGCATGCAGGGAACGGTCTTCGGCCCCGCCGGCTTCGAGGGCGGTGCGCTCGACTCCGACTGGACGGTCAAAGGCAACAGCACCTCCGTCAAGTGGCAGGTCATGGAGAGCCCGATCCTCGGCGGCACGTACGCCGCCTATTTCGGTGTCCCGTCGGCACACAACTACAACGATCCGCTGCTCGGCGGCACTGGCCCGTCGGGCACGCTGGCCACCCCGACCCTCGCGGTGACGAGCGACGCGAAGAAGAAGCCCGTGCTGACGTTCAAGCTCTACCTCGACATCGAGACGAGCTTCGAGACGTTCCAGCTGCGCGCGCTCGATCCGCTCACAGGGACCGTCATCGACACGATCTGGTCCAATGCCTCGCTCGACGCCGGCGTGTACAAGACCCCGATCGAGGTAAGCGTCGACCTCACCAAGCTGAAGGGGCAGACGGTCGTGCTCGCGTTCTTTTTCGACGCGGTCGATGACTACGACAACACCACCTTCGAGGGCATCTACCTGGACGACATCACGCTCACCGAGCTCTGCCTCTAGCGTGACGCTGGCTCGGCGACCCACAGCCACGCGTCGCCCACACCGTCGACGAATTCCGTGGCGAGCTCGACCCGTACCGGTCCGCCTCCGAAGTCGGTGAGGTCCAGCAGCCAGCCCGCCGCATCGGGGCGCTCCACGAGGCGCGACGAGACGTCGAATCGGCCCCAGAGCGTTCGCACGAACACGCTCGGCGCAGCGTAGGTCGCCCACTGCCGCGAGACGTGCAGCCAGGCCTCGCCGTCGGCTGGCAACGCGAATGCGTCGAGGCTCACGCGACCGTCATCGACGATCCGATCGATGCTCATGGCCGCGGGGAGCGGCTTGCCGGGCTTCGCCGGTGGGGGCGGCGGAGGGCACGTGCAGTCACCGGGACAGTTGGTGCAGCTCTCGCCCGCCTCGCACTTCGCGTTGCCACAGGTGACGCAGTTGCAGCTCACCAGGAACTGGAAGGCTGCCGTGATGGGTGGGTCCGGCGGGGCCGGCGTCTTCGTGTCGAGGATCGCCTTGTATTCGACGTCCTTGCTGCCGGGGAACGACGCGACCGCCGTGTCGACGGGCATGACGCCGAGCGCGAGGCAGCTCGTGCCATCGCAGACCTTGTTGGTGTCCACGACGAAGAGATCGATCGCCCCCGTCGAGCCCGCGTCACGCTTGACTTTGACGACGATCGTGCCATTGCACGAAGGCTTGACCGTGTACGCGTACTCCTTGCCCCCGTAATCCCCGGTCAGGCACATCCACGTCTTGACCGCGCTCGTCGCGCCGGCCGCCGTGAACGACGACGTGTCGTTCTCGCCGCACGTCAGTGTCTTCGTCGGCGCGCACGCGTTGGGCGGGCAGCAATCCGCCGGACAGCCCGAGCACGTCTCCTTGCCCGCCTCGCACTTGCCGTCCCCGCACGCGGCACAGGCCCCGCAGTCGCCGGGGCATCCGCTGCACGTCTCCTTGCCCGCCTCGCACTTGCCGTCGCCGCACACCACGCACGCGCCGCAGTCCGCGGGGCAGGTCGTGCAGCTCTCCTTCGTGGCCTCGCACTTGCCGTCGCCGCACACCACGCACGCGCCGCAGTCCTTCGCGCAGTTGGAGCAGGTCTCCGCCGGTGCGTCGCACTTGCCGTCGCCGCAGGACCCGGAACTCATGCAGTCGCACGACACCGTCAGCGAGAAAGGCGCGGGCTTCGAGGCCGAGTCGACGACGATGTAGTAGGTCTTGTTCTTGACCGCCGTGAACGTGATCTTGTTCTGGCCGGTGCCCATGACGCCGCCCTTGAGGCACGCGTCCGGCTTGCAGTTCTTCGCCGAATCGAGCACGAGCACGTTGAGCGGCTGTGCCGTCTGCGGGTTGGTCTGCGCGGCCAACGTGAGCGAGATGGGGCCGTCGCAAGGCGCAATGAAGGGGTACGCGCGCTCGGGTCCCGTGGCGGCGAGGTTGCCGCACCCCGTGTACACGTCGATGCCGTCGGTGACGCCGGTGCCGGAGGTCGATCCGTTGATCGTGGAGGCGCAGTACTGGATGTCAAGCGCGACGCAGCCACCGCTGCACTTGCCGCAGTCGGCCGAGCAGCTCGAGCAGTCCTCGCCCGCCTCGCACTTGCCGTTGTTGCAGCCCGTCGTCTGACACGCACCACAGTCCGCCGGACAGTTCTTGCAGTCCTCCGGCAACACGCACTGTCCGTCGCCGCACATCGAGCAGCCGTAGCCAAGTTTGCCGGCCTTGCACTTGCCGGCCACGCACGTGTCGTTGACGGTGCACGCGTCGCCGTCGTCGCACGGAGCGCCGTCGGCCACTGGGCCCATCTCGCACAGACCCGTCTTCGCGCTGCACGCGTTCTTGACACATGCCTTGTCCGCGGACGGATCGCACTGGACCACCGTCGTCGGGTCGACCTGGCAATCCTTGAAGCCTGTCTCCGGCTTCGTCACGACGCACAGTGGCTTTCCCTCGCACAGGTTGCCCGTGTAGGCGATGAGGCACTCCTCGTCCGTCGCGCAGTTCGAGCACTTGTTGTCGATGACGTTGCACTTGCCGTCGCTGCACGTGCGCGTCGGGCACGGGTCATTGGGATCGGGGCAGTCGTCGGTGTTGTTCGCGTACACGCACCCGTCGGTCTTCAGGCACGCCTCGGTCGTGCAGGGGTTCAGATCGTCGCAGGACACCGGCGCGCCGCTCGTGCAGATGCCATCCTCGCAGCTCTCCCCGAGCGTACACTTGTCGCCGTCGTCGCAGGGCCCGATGAGGACCGTATGATCGCACCCGAAGGTCGACGAACACGCGTCCTTCGTGCAGGGGTTCACGTCATCACACGTGTTCGGTTCGCCACCGCCGCACGCGCCGCCGGCGCAGGCCTCGCCGATGGTGCACTTGTCACCGTCGTCGCAGACCACGCCGTCGGGGACCGGTGTGCTCGCGCAGCCGGGGTCGGGCGTGCAGGCGTCCTGGGTGCAGGGGTTGCCATCGTCGCAGAGGTTGGGTTTGCCGGCCGCACAGCCGCCCGCGCCGTCGCACGTGTCCCCGAGGGTGCAGGGGTTGCCGTCCTCGCACGGCGTCCCTTTGGCGCGCAGTTTCTGCGAGCACTTGCCGCTCTTCGGCGAACAGAAGGCCTCGAGGCAGGGATCGGGCGATGCCGGACACACGACGATGGAGTCCACCTTGTGCTGGCACTTGCCGGCCTTGCAGGTCAGCGTTCCGTTGCACGCGTTGCCGTCCTCGTACGCAGCGCAGTCGCCTTCAGACGCGCAGTCGCAGATCTTCTTGGCGGCCGTGCACTCCCCGTCGAGGCACGCGTCGCCGAGCGTGCACAGCGACTGGTCGTCACAGGGCGTACCGTCTGCGTCCGTGATCGCCGTGCACTTGCCGGTCGACGGGTTGCAGATCGACTTCTGGCAGCTCGATGCGTCGAACTTCTGGCACGGGACGACCGTCGCGGGATCGACCGCGCACAGGCCGTCCTTGCACAGGAGCGTCCCATTGCAGAGGTTGCCGTCGTCGAGCTTGAGGCAGTCGCCATCCGTCGTGCACGCGCACTCGGGCTTCGGCGTACCTGCGCACACGCCCGCCGCGCAGGTGTCGTCCGTCGTACACGGGTCTCCGTCGTCGCACGCACCGGCCTTCAGCACATGGAGGCAGCCGGTTAGCGGATCGGCGTCCGTTGCGACGGCGTCGCAGGAGTCCAAAGTACATGCGTTGCCGTCGTCGCACGCGGCCACCTGTCCGGACGCCACGCAAGCGCCGGCGACGCAATGGTCGCCCAGCGTGCACGGATCGCCGTCGTCGCAGAAGAGCAGCTCGGGTGCCTTCGCCGGCATGCACAAGCCGGTAGACTTGTCGCAGACGGCGAGTTCGCAAAGACCGACCTCGACCTTGCCGGCGCAGTCCGCGTGGCTTTTGCAGGGGCCAGCGGACAGGTCCGCCACCACGCCTTCGTCGGCCTCCACCGAGCTGTCGAGGACATCGGTGACGTCCGCGATCGCGATGTCCGTCGCGTCCTTGACCTCCGCAACCGAGGCGTCGACAGAGGCGTCGCTCGGGAGCGAGACCTCGCCGGCGCCGTCCGAGAGCGCGTCCTTCGGACCCGCGTCGTACTTGCTGAACGTGTCCTTGTTGAGCGAGAATTCGGGCCCCGTATCACCCTCCACGTCGCTGCCGTCCCCTGCGCTGCACGCAACGGCGGTCGCGACGATGACGGCCAACCCGCACACGTCCAACGAGAAGCGATTCCGTCGCGCGCCGCCCAGTCGACACGCCGCTTCGTATCCTACCCGCTTCGACTTCAAGGCACTCAGTCCGCGCCAGTCCTGCTGGCGAATCGATCAAACGTATCAGAGCACCCGGGCCTAGGCAAAAAGCCCAACCCGATCGGCTGGCTGGAGGCCGCGTCAACGTCACGATCGCTACTGCGAGACACCCACAATGTGGCCTGCGATGCCCTTGAATCGGAAGCCAATCGACGACGCCTCCGGCTTGCCGTCCCCATCGAGATCCAGGTCCTGCTCGAGGATCGCGTCCACGAGATCGATCACGCCCTGCTTCGTCAACGGCGCGTAGGTGGCCTCCGGAAGCGCATTGACCGTCTCCAGCACCGACTGCTTGGAGACCGCGCCGCCGATGATGCCCTGCATCTTCTTGACCGTCTGCCCGTCGGCCTCCAGCTCAAGTGTGGCCTCCACGCGTGCGCCGCTCACGAACAGCGTCGTCGAGGAGGCGCCGATGAGGTCGTTGTCGACGACGAAGATCGTGTCGGGTCCGCCGGCCCTCACCACGCCGTCCTTGAACGTCGCGTTCGCAAATGAGATCTGAGCCTTGCACGCGGCCGTGAGGCTCGTCGCGAAGACCTCGTAGTTGCAGGTCTGGGCCTGGAAGTCGCAGCCCGCCTTCTCCGAATCGGCGGCCAGCACGGCATAGTAGAGGTTCAGCGTGAAGGGTTGCCCGCCGAGGTTGAAGCCCTCGAATTCCGTGACGAACATGGCCGATCCCGTCTGCACCGCCTTGGCCAGCGGGTCGTTGGCGACGAAGCTGAGCACGGAGAGGGCGTTGTCGATGCCGCCGCTGCACCCGGGTGAAGGCGAGCACGTGTCTGCGTTCCCATCGACGTCGAGGCCGCTGCCCGGGACGCCGCCCGAGCCAATGTCGAAGGACGTGATCTTGCCCGCTGTCGTCGAAAACGCCGGCGCGCAGACGGGGCACGAGGCCGTCTTGCCGCCCGCGCACTTGCCCGCGAGGCAGACATCGCCGGTGGTGCAGGACTCGCCGTCGTCGCAGAAAACCGCGTTGAAGGCGTGCAGGCATCCGAGCTCGGGCTTGCACGCGTCATCGGTGCAGGTGTTGGCGTCGTCGCACACGACCGGCGTGCCACCGACGCACGCGAGCTGGGCGTTGCAGCTCTCGCCCGACGTGCACGCGTTGCCGTCGTCGCACGTCTGTCCGGCCTGGAGCTGCTGGTGATCGCACCCCTTCTTCGCGTCACAGCTGTCGACCGTGCACCCGTCGCCGTCGTCACACGCCTTCGGATTCGGCTTCGACACGCAGCCCTTCGGGCTCACGCAGGTGTCCGAGGTGCAGGGGTCGCCGTCGTCGCACGCGAGCGTCATCTTGCCCGCCTTGCACTTGCCCGCCTCGCACACGTCGCCCGCCGTGCAGGGGTCGCCGTCCTCGCAGGCCGCGGCGACCTGTGTGCTCTGGCACCCCTTGCCTTGCACGCAAGCGTCGAAGGTGCATGGGTTCTTGTCGTCGCACTCGAGCGGCTCGCCGACGCACTGACCATCGGGCGTACACACGTCTCCGCCCGTGCAGGCATCGCCGTCGTTGCAGGGCGCGTCGAGCAGCACCGACCATCCCATCGCGTTCACCGCCGGCTTGCACTGGTGACACAGCGTAGGCTTGGTCGTGCCCTTGGCGATGCACGTGCCCTCGATCAGGCAGTGATCGGCGTCGGGTACGTGCGTGCAGCCCTTGCCGGAGTCGCACGTGTCGACCGTGCAGGGCAGACCGTCGTCGCACTTCGTGGGCTTGCCGGTGCACTGACCGTTGCCGCCCCAGACGTCGCCGTTCGTGCAGGGATCGCCGTCGTCGCAGGCCGCCCCGACGACCTTCGGGCACGCGTCGCCCGCGCACCCCGCATCGCCACCTCCGTCCGGCGCGAGCGAGGATCCACCGCCATCGCCAGCGGAGGCGTCACCGCTCGTCGATCCGCTCGCCGCGGGCTCCGATGAACACGCGACGAAGAGCGCCGCCGCGAGCAGGCACACGGCGGATCGATCAATGCAGGGACGCATGGGCAGGCTCCAATTGGGTCGACGCCGACGAGCGCTCAGGTTAGGACTGTGACTGGGTGCGCGCAAGCGGACGTTGCGCCGGCGCGGTACCGAGCGTAGCGTATTGGCCCTCGAAACGGGGGTCCCGATGCGCCGCGCTCAGCTCCTTCATCCCTCCGCGTCCATCGCCTCCTGGCTCGCGCTCCTCCTCGTCGCGTGTTCGAGCGGCACGACGGCGGCCGGGTCCGACGCGTCCGGTGCAGCCGGATCCGACAGCGACGCCACCTCGCTCGAAACATCCGCGACGCTCGATCCCGAGGTGGACCCCTACGCCGGGCAGGTCGCCGGCGCACGAGCGCTCTTCGACCCCGCGGGCAAGGGCTGGCACGACTTCCCCTTCCCGAGCGACCTGCGCCGCAAGCCCGATGGCCACATCGATGTCTCCGGCTTCCCCGTCGGCCGCGACGGTCCCGACGTGGGTGCGCTCCTCGACAGCTACGTCGCGCTCGGCGACGAGACCCTCGACGGATGGAGCCCGAACCAGACCTTCTACGTGGCCTTCGATGCGCCCGTCGATCTCGTCTCGACGCTCACGCCCAAGCTCTCCGCGGCGGCAGACGCACCCTATTTTCTCGTCAACGTCGAACCGCAGAGCCCGGCCTACGGCGCGCGTGTCCCGCTACAGAGCCAGGTCAGCGGGCCCAAGCGCGCCCAGTTCCTGAGGGAGAACATGCTCGCGGCGCACCCGGTGTGGGGCCTCACGCTGCGCGAGGGCGAGCGCTACGCGTTCGTCGTTCGGCGCGCGTGGAAGGACGCGACAGGCAAACCGCTCGCGGAGAACGACGTGGTCCGCCGCGTGCTGGCGGGCAAGACCGCCGCCTCCGACGCGCAGGTCGCCGCGCTCCTCGCGCCGCTCGTCGAGGCGGTCCAGGCCGGCAAGGTCGCGTTGCATCCGCGGGACGTGGCCGCCGCGACCGTCGTGACGATCGGCCACCCGAGCGATGAGCTGTCGAAGATGGCAGCGTGGGTGCGCGCCAGCGCGAACGTCGAGGCGCCGATGCAGTGGAAGCACACCAAGACGACTGCCGAGTGGGACGTGTTCGAGGGACGCTACAACGCGCCGAACTTCCAGAAGGGCAAGGCGCCCTATGACGCCCCCGGTTCGGGTGGCTTCGAATTCAAGAGCGGCGCGCTCGTCGTGCAGCGCGAGGAGACGGTGCGCTTCGCCGTCACGGTCTCGAAGGATCGCTCCATCGCGAACGCGAAGGGTGAGCTGCCCCTCGTGCTCTACGCGCACGGCACGGGCGGCGACTACCTGAGCTTCATGAGCGGCGGCAAGAACAGCGAAGGTCCTCGGCTCGCGGCGCGTGGCATCGCGACGATTGGCATCAACCAGCCGCTGCACGGTGACCGCGTGGATCCACCGCTCAACGACAACGCGCTCAACAACTACTCGTTCAACTACCTGAACCCGACCGCAGGTCGCGCGGGCTTCCGGCAATCGGCCCTCGACACGGTCTTCCTCGCCAAGTTGGTGCGGTCGGCGCCGCTCGTCATCCCCGCCGAGACCAAAAAGGGCGAGGGAGCCATCGCGTTCGACACCCAGCGCGTGGGGTTCATGGGCCACTCGCAAGGGGGGATCTCCGGTGCGCTGGTCGCCGCGGTCGAGCCGAACCTCGGCGCCTACATGCTCTCCGGCGCGGGGGGCGGCATCGCCCTCACGATCGTGCTGCGCAAGGTTCCCGTCGACATCCCGGGCACGCTGTCTGCGCTGCTGCAGCTCGACGACAACGAGCTCGACGAGTTCCATCCGACGGTGACGCTCGTCCAGATGCTGACCGACATCACCGATCCGATCTGCTTCGGCCACGCGTGGTTCAACCGCAAGAACAAGGGCGAGGCCGCGCCTCACGTGTACATGACAGAAGGGCTGCTCGACGTCGACACGCCCTCGCTGACGGCCGAGGCGCTGGCCACATCGGCGCGCCTGACGCCGCGGTCGCCGATCGCCCACATGCCGCCGGGGCTCACGCTGCTCGGCATCAAGATGGCGCCGGCGCCGATCGTCAACAACATCCTCGACGGCTCCGGCAACGACAGGACGGGCGTGCTCGGTCAATATCCGAACAACGGTCACTTCGCGATCTACGACAATGACGCGGCCGCGAATGCCTACACCGAGTTCCTCGGGACCTGGGCGGAGTCGGGTACCGCCGTCGTCGTCCAGTAGATCCTGGACGCCCGGCCGTCACGCCCCCTTCGCAACGGGCAGCTCCTTGCGCAGGAGCCTTATCGGCGGGGGTTCATCCTCGACGAGGTACTCGTACTCGGTCCGGCACTCCTCGAGCGACATGCGACCGGCGGCCGCAAACTTCGCGAGCTCGTGAGGATCCTCGAAGTCGTCGCGCCGCATCCGGATCATGTAGCGGCGCGCGATCTTGTAGCGCTCCGAGTTCACGTCGACCATCCGCACCTTCGTCCGACCGGTGACCGGATCCATCATGTCCGTGAACTTGAGCGGCTGGAACACGTCGGCCTGCATCGACACCATCACGCCCGAGCCCCCCTCGTCCAGGTACTTCGCCGCGCAGTAGCCGAGGTCCCGCGTGTACTCCATGTCGAAGGGGTTCGGATCGGCGCAGCGAAGCTCGTAGCCGATGTTCTTCGCCACGATCGTCGTCTTCAGCCCGTGCTTGCGCAGACCCTCCTGTACCTTGGCCTTCAGGATCTCCCCGAAGTCGATCTCCGCGATGCGCAGGTTGCCGTGTGCGTCCCGCTCGGCCGTCGCGATATTCGCCAGGTCGCTCGGATCCATCGCCTCGACGAGCCCCTCCGCGAGCACCGCGACGCCGTCCGGCCGACCATCGGAGAGGCGCTTGATGATCGCGCCGATGAGCGTATCGACCACCTTCTTCATCGTGACGCGGTTGAACTCCTCTGGAATCAGCGTCAGCGTCGAGCCGGCGCTCTTGCCGATGCCGAGCGCGAGGTGACCCGCCTTGCGACCCATCGCGATGACGAAGTACCAGCGCGAGGTCGTCTTCGCGTCGACCATCAGATTCTTGACGATGTCGACTCCGATGTGGCGCGCGGTCTGGTAGCCGAACGTACACATGTTGCTCGGCAAGTCCAGGTCGTTGTCGATCGTCTTGGGGACGTGTACGACGCGAATGCGGCCCTTGCTGTGCTCGGCAAGCCGATAGGCGGAGTAGGCCGTGTCGTCGCCGCCGATCGTGACGAGCTTGTCGACGTTCAGCCGCAGAAGGCTGATGACGGACGACTCGAGGTGGTGTTCGTGCTTCGTCGGGTTCGCGCGGCTGATGCCGATGTAGGAGCCCCCTCTGAAGTGGATGCGGCTCACCGTGTCGATGGTGAGGGGGATCGTGTGGTCGATGTCACCCTCCATGATCCACTGGAAGCCGTCCCGGATCCCGATCACGTCGGCGCCCGAGAGGATGGCGCGAATCGTGGCGGCGCCGATGACGCTGTTGATGCCGGGAGCGGGGCCACCGCTCACGAGGATGGCCAGTCGTTTGATGCTCTGTGACACGTCGGGTTCCTCCAGCGGCGCGCGGCGCAGGTCAGCGACGCGCCGGTGGCGGCGAGGCTACGTCTTTTGGCGGATCGCAAACAAGGTGGTCCGGAGCGCTACGGATCGCGGCGCCTGGGCTCGGATCCAGCGAACGAACGGACACAGAGGAAGAGCGCGAGCGCAGACAGCGCCAGCAGGGCAAGCGCGGAGACAGCCGGAGGCGGCGAGGCAGGCGCCGGTTCGGCGAGCATGCCCGAGAAGTTGGCGAGGTGCGCCGTGGGTGAGAGCCAGCGCGCATGTGCATCCATCGCGGAGAGGCTCGCGTCCCCGACGATGAGGTAGGCGAAGCCGACGACGACGGGTCGCTCTACGGCGGCAGCGAGCCAACAGAAGATGGAGGTGTAGACCGTGGCCGACAGCACGCAGGTCAGAAGCAGGCGCCACGCCGCGACCGGTCGCCCGAGCAGGCCGATGTCGGAGATGACCGCGGCGCCGAGGGTGGCTATCACGGTCAACGTGGCCGCGATGCCTATGGCCACGAGCGAGCGGCCGAGCGGGAGTGCGATCGCCGAGTGGGGCCGTAGCCGGTAGTAGTCGAGCGAGCCCGAGTCGCGATCGAGGCGCATCGTGGCCGTCCCAAGGCCGAGCGCGATGAAGGTGCAGCCGCGCAGCGCGACCTCCTTGACGAACGACGCGATCTCGCGCGCGGAGGCGCCCCCCTTGACCGCGACGCCGATCGCGCCGAGCAGCACCAGCGCGACCAGCGCGAAGTAGGGCCACAGCACCCCCGGCTTGAGCATGCGACGCCGGAACGTGCGGGCGAAGAGCAACACGGACCGCGTCGGCGGAGGCAGCGGCGGCCGATCGATGACGGGCAGCGTCGCGGGCGTCATGCTCTCACCTCAGCTCCCCGACCAGGATCTGGAAGATGGACTGGAGATCCTCGCCCGGCGATCGCAGCTCCGTGATCAGCGTGCCGGCCGAACGCGCCGCGAGCGGAATGCTCGGATACGCCACGTCCGGCCGATTCGTCTCGACGAGCACAGTGCCATCCGGATCGATCCGCGCCGACGCGATGGCGTCGTGCTGCATGAGCTCGCGCGCCATGTCTCGTGGCCTGTCGCAGGTGACCCGGATCTGGTGAGGAACGCGGTCGAGCAGCGCGCGGATGTCGGGCAGCGGGCCGCACGCGACCAGGCGGCCGTGAAATACGAGCACCACGTCCTGCGTCAGCGCCTCGACTTCCTGCAGGATATGGCTCGACACGATGACACAGGCGCCGCGCGCGACCTCGTCCCGCAACAGGTTGGCGACGTCGATGCGCGTGAGCGGATCGAGCGCGTTGAGGGGCTCGTCGAGCAGCAGCAGGTCCGGTCTGTGCGCTATCGCCTGCGCCAGCTTGACGCGCTGTCGCTGGCCGCGCGACAGATCGCCGAGACGCCGCCCCATCGCCTCGCCCATGCCGAGCCGCTCGAGCGTGTCGCTCGCGAGCTTGCGCGCGGCCTCCTGCGTCCAACCCTGACACTCGAGCAGGAATGCGACGAACTCGACCGGCGTGTCATCGGCGGGCAGCGCGTCGCTGTCGGGCACGTAGCCGACGCGAAGACCGTGCCCCCGATCCTCCTCGTGCGTGCGCCCGAAGACCTTGACCACGCCCGACGAGGGCTTGAGCAAGCCCGCGGCCATCGCCAGCAACGTCGTCTTGCCGGCACCGTTCGGGCCGAGCATGCCGACCAGCCCGGCGCCGAGCGAGAGCGTGACGTCCGAGACCGCCACGATCGCGCCGAAGCGCCGCGTCACACGCGCGAACTCGAGGACGGGACCGCTCATCCGCTGCGTCCTTCTCCGCGCGGTGGACGCGCGATGCGGACGACGACCCGCCAGTACGCGAGCCCGCAGAGCACGACCAGCGCTGCGCTCGCGGCGACGACCATGTGTAGGTCGGCGGTGGCCGGGATCTTGTCGCTCCACGCCATCAGCATCAGCTCACCCGGCGCGCGCAACATCCGGTGGATCGACGCGGCACGCCAGATCGTGTCCTCGCGCAGCGCGGCCTTCGCGACCGAGGCCACGAGCCAGGTGGCCATGACGCTGCCGCCAAAGGCCAGCGATGCGCCGCCCGGCGTCGGGGCGGTCACGCTCGCGAGCAGGCCCAGCAAGGTCGCGCCGAGGGACGCGATGGCCCCCGCGAGGATTGAGACGAAGATGAGCGACACGCTCGCCGCCCACACCGGCATCAGATCCAGCACCGGCGGCTTGCGATCGGGAGAACCGAGGAACGGCAGCTTGCCCTTGGGCGGTGCGACAGGGACGACCGCGTCGCGCGCGAGCGGGTCCGGCGGATCGACCGCGTGCCCCTGCCAGACGGCCGAGACGACGGGCGCCGCCTGCTCCGACTGAGCGCCGCGGGCATGCTGCGTGCCATCGCCGACTGCCGAGGTGAGCACGCCCCACTGGATGAGGATGAGCAGCACCGCGGGCGCGATCATCACAGAGCAGCCCAGCGCAAAGCCGGTCAGGATGCGAGCCACGACGTAGTGGATGCGCTCGATGGGGCGCGAGAAGTACAGCAGCAGCGCGCCCGAGCGGGCATCGCGCACGATCGCCGGGGCGACGGTGAACGCATGCAGAAGCAGCAGGCAGGCCGTCTGCACGATGAGCAGCACGTCCAGATTCTCGGACTGGAAGGCGATGTAGTCTTCGGGCGAAAGCTCTCCCATGAGCGTCGCGATGGCCGCGCGGCCGTAGGCCCAGATCGCGAAGCCCACGAGCGGGATGAACGACACGATGATGGCGCGGCGCACCGACTTGATGCGCCAGGCCGCGTCGATCATGGCACGCGTGAGGTTGAGCACGCGTTGTGTTGGCGTCGCATGTCGGCCGACGAAGCGCGAGAAGTGCGCACCGCCGAGCCTCGCCTTGCCGAGCGGTCCGCGGGCATCAGCCATGCCGCACCTCGCCGGAGAGCCCAGCGCTCATCCGGGATCCCGTCGCGGGCCGCACGTGCCGCAGGAAGGCCTCCTCCATCGACTCGAGATCGGGTGTCAGCTCTCGCACGTCGGCGCCGGCCTCGATCACCGCGTCCCAGATGCGCGCGAGCGCAGCGTCATCGCCGATGCGCACGTGCACGCGCGGCCCCGTCACGCCGCACTCGATGGCGCGCGACTCGAGCGCGCGCAGCAGCGGGCCCGCGTCGCCCCGCACGCGCAGCACGTAGCGACGCAGAGCCCGCTTCGGATCGCCGCCGCGGAACTCCTCGAGGGGGCCGACGAAGACCTGCGAGCCCTCCTTGAGCACCAACACGTGCGAGCACACAGCTTCGACGTCTGCGAGCACATGCGTCGACAGGAGCACCGAAGTGCCGGCCTCGCCCACGGTCTTGATGAGGTCGAGCATCTCCTGCCGGCCGCTCGGGTCGAGGCCCGCGGTCGGTTCGTCGAGCAGGACCAGCTCCGGTCCGTGCACGAGGCACATCGCGAGCCGAAGCCGCTGGCGCATGCCTCGCGAGAAGCCCGATGCGTCGCGGTAGCGCTCCTCGCCGATGCGCATGAGGTCCAGCGTCTCGTGCGCGCGAGAGAGCGCATCGACGCGATCCAGTCCGCTCACCTCGGCGGCGTGCAGGACCTGGTCGAGGCCCGTGAGATCGGGGAACAGGCAGTCGTCCTCCGGCATCAGGCCGACGCGCGCACGGGCTTCGATGGCGTCGCGCGGCACGGGCAGATCGAGGAGCGTCACGCTGCCCTCTTCGGCGGATTCCAGCCCCAGCAGCACCCGAATGAGCGTCGACTTTCCGGCGCCGTTCGGCCCGAGAAGCCCCACGATCCCGCGCGGCACGGCACCGGTCACCTCGTCGAGCGCCGTGACGTCACCGAAGCGCTTCGTCACGCCGCCGAGGTGGGCGACCGCTTCGCCCACGTCGCGCGAGGCGCCAAGCGGGTCGATCGGGGATGGGAGCACGGACAGGAACATCACGCGTTCGCTTGTGCCACGGCCGGATCGTCCGCGCAAGACATCGCGGTCCACTCGGCCCAGGCGCCTTCGACGATCCCGACGCTCGGTCGCGCGCGCAACGATGCGGTCAACGCTGCGATGCGCGGACGGCGATCGATGGCTGCCTCGACGCGTGCCCTCGGGGCGTAGCCGACCAGGAAGGGAGCGAGCGCGACGTCGGCGGCGCTGAACGCCTCGCCGAGCGCCCAGGGGCCGCCGGGATCCAGCGCGGATTCGAGCACGTCGAACGCCCGAGCGACCGCGTCGCGCAGACGCAGCTCTGCCTCCGCGCCGCCCGGATTGCCGCGAGGGCCAAGCTCCATGAACAGCTCGTAGACGACCGCGCACACGTGTTCGTCCGCGAGGTCTTCCATCAGTCGAACGCGCGCGCGCGTCCGCGGATCGTCTCCGTACAGGGAGGGCGTGGCACGAAACACCTCGTCGAGGTACTCGACGATGATGGTCGACTCGCGCACGACGAGCCCGTCGTGTACCAGCACGGGCACCTTGTGGAGCGGGTTGAGCGCGACGAACCAGGGCTCGAGGTGCTCTCCGGGTCGCACGATGCGGCGTGCGTAGGACACCTCCTTCTCGGCGAGCGCGATGCGGACCTTCTGGCACCACGCCGAGGGTGGAAGGTCGTAGAGGATAATGGACATGTCGACTCCGGCGGCCCGTGGAGGGTGCTCGCGCCGCGTTCATACCGGAACGAAGGGGCCCGGCGCCACATTCCCGTCCGCGCGCCACATTGCCGGGGCCGGGCGATCTAGGCAAGCGGCCATTCTGCCTGCTAGGGTTTCGGGCCCTCGTCGCTGGCAGAGCGCGCACGCCCGATCCGCGGACGGCGCGCCCGCGGTAGCCGAGGCACCACGGACACGACGTGCTCGACTGGCTCTACGGTCTGTTCTCCAACGATCTCGCGATCGACCTCGGTACCGCGACGACGCTGATCTATGTCAAGGGCAAGGGGATCGTCTCGTGCGAGCCGTCGGTCGTCGCGGTGCAGCGCGACGTGCAGGGCAAGCGGCGGGTGCTCGCGGTCGGCAAGGACGCGAAGGAGATGCTCGGCCGTACGCCGCATGGAATCGAGGCCATCCGCCCCATGAAGGACGGGGTCATCGCCGACTTCGAGATCACCGAGGCGATGCTGCGCTACTTCATCATGCGCGCGCACAACCAGCGCCCGCTCGTGCGACCGCGCATCATCATCTGCGTGCCTTTCGGCATCACGGACGTCGAGAAGCGCGCCGTACGCGAGAGCGCGGAGAGCGCGTCGGCACGCGAGGTCTACCTCATCGAGGAGCCCATGGCCGCGGCCATCGGGGCGGGTCTCCCGATCACGGAGCCCTCGGGAAATATGATCGTCGACATCGGGGGCGGCACGACGGAAGTGGCGGTCATTTCGCTCGCCGGCATCGTGTACTCGAAGTCTGTCAAGGTGGGCGGCGACAAGATGGACGACGCCCTCATCTCGCACATGAAGCGCAAGTACAACCTCCTCATCGGTGAGCGCACGGCCGAGCAGATCAAGCTCCAGATCGGCAACGCGTGGCCCGGCGAAGACGCACAGACGATGGAGGTCAAGGGCCGCGATCTGGCACAGGGCGTACCGAAGACCGTGCTCGTCAACTCCGACGAGGTGCGCGAGGCGTTGAGCGAGCCGCTCGGCGAGATCGTGAGCGCGGTGCGGCAGGCGCTGGAGGCGACGCCACCCGAGCTCAGTGCCGACATCGTCGACAAGGGCATCGTCGTGGCCGGAGGCGGTGCGCTGCTGCGCAACATCGACATCCTGCTCCGGCACGAGACGCTGCTGCCCGTCACGATCGCCGACGATCCCGTGAGCGCCGTCGTGCTCGGCGCGGGCAAGGCGCTCGACAACCTTGCGATCCTCAAGAACGTCACGATCGGCTGAGCGCGCCTACCGCAGATCGGACCCCATGCCCAGCAAGGCGACGAGCCGGCCGAGTTCGCCGCGCAACGTCCAGAGCACCTGCGTGCTGCGCGCCTGCACCTCGGAGCGCAGATCGCCCTGCAGGGCGCGCGCGAGCGGATCTTCGACTGGCCTATCCGGCTGCGGCGCGAGCGCGATCTCGAGCCGCGCGACATCCCGCGCGACCTCGTCCAAGGCACGCCGCGCCTCCGAGCCCGCAGGCACGAGGGCAGCCTGCGCGCGCGACGCCTTCTTGACGGCCGCCGCCAGCGCACGCACGGATTCGCTCATCCCGCCGACGCCTTGCGCGGTCCGCTTGCTCGTCGCGCGCATGTCAGCCACCCAACCGTCGAGGCGATCGCGCAGCGCGTAGGCCCGCGGTCCGTCCTCGGCCTGGTAGGTCGTCAGCAGCGACGGGTCGCGCAGGTCGCCGAGCACGCGGCTGGCCCACTTCACCCCGCTCGCGAGCGCACCGGCGGGCAGCCAGGTCCCGGCGCGATCACCTCCCGCCGTGAGCTGCCAGATCGGGCCGGTTGCTCGCAGCGTCTGGAGGTGATCCCGCAGGCCGGCCTCGTCGACGAGCGCGGGCTCCCTACCCTCACGCGTGAGCGCCAGGCGCGACAGCGCTGCATCGGGTCCGATCCACATGAGGTGGGTGTCGACGGCGAGCACGCGGACGTCGCGCCCACCGGCGCTCAGCGTGCGGCCGGGGAAGCCGAGGAACGCCTCCGCCCGGCCCCCCGTGGCGTCGCCCACCCGGTCGACGAGGCTCTGCGCGCCTTCATCGAGGCGCACCACGAGCGCCGCTGGATCGGGATCGAGGCGGACGAGCAGGACCTCTCGGGCCTCTGCTTGCGTCGCACCGAGGAGGTCGAGCAGGCCCAGCGGTTCGAGCACGCCCTGCAAGGCGGCGGGCGTGGTCTCCTTGAGCGCGCGCCACGTCGGCACGTGCAGGCCCGCCACGAGCGTCGCGCTCGCCGGCACGTCGTCGATCGCATCGCGCGCGGTCCGGAAGTAGCCAACCACGCCCCACGCGAGGCTGCCGAGCAGCAGCGCGATGAGCGCCACGATCGCGACGGCCTTGCGCCACACCGCGCCCGTACTGCGGCCCTGCGAGACCGCCTCCCGCCTCGCGCCGACGAGCCACGCGACGCCCACGCCGACGAGGTAGAGCACGACGAGCGGCAGGCTCATGAGCGTTTGGTTGATGGGGTCAGGCGTCGGCGTGAGGATGGCGCCGATGACGAAGGAGATGACGATCCAGTAACGGAAGAAGCGGATGAGGCCCCCCGCGCTCACGAGGTCGAGCAGCGCCAGGAAGAAGATGAAGAGCGGCAGCTCGAAGACGACGCCGAACGCGACGAGCAGCAGCAGCGAGAAGCCGAAGGTGGCCTCGAGCGTGGGCTCGAGCGAGAGGCCCGGCGCCTCGAGCGTCATCTTCACGAGGAAGTCGGTCATGAAGGGCAGCACGATCGTATAGCAGAACGCGGCGCCGGCGGTGAAGAACGCCGCGCTCGTGAAGACCACCGGCACGATGAGGCGCTTCTCGTGCCTGAGCAGGCCGGGCGAGACGAAGGCCCAGATCTGCCAAAACACCAACGGCGACGCGAGGAAGAGGCCGCCCACGAGCGAGACCTTGAGGTAGACCTCGATCGACTCGGTGATGTGCAGGGCCTTGATCGCGAAGAGGCCGTTGTCCGCGAGGGCACGCCGCACCGGGGCGCTCAGGAACGAGAAGAGCTGGATGTGCCAGTTCCACGCGACGAAGAACCCGACGACGAGCGCCAGCGCCGCTCGCACGAGTCGCGTGCGCAGCTCGCCGAGATGCTCGAGCAAGGTCATCGCCCGCGCGTCCTCGCCGGGATCGTGGGCGCCCCCCGTCATTCCGCGCCGGGCCTCGGGCCCGGAATCGGCGCGGTCGGCTGGGGCCGCGGCTTGCTCGAGGTGGCCTCGACGGCCGGTGCGGCGACGGGCTCCTCGCGGACATCGAGGGGCTCCCCGACGGTCAGGCCGGCGCCCTCTGGGCTCGAGCTCTCCGCCCGCGGCGGCGCGATCGCGTTCGGCCCCGTCTGCGCGGGCACGTGCTGCCCGGCGGAGGCGACGATCCGCCTGGCCTCGGCGGCGCGCTCGAGCTCGGCCTGCGAGCGCTCCCGTCTGGCCGGGGGCACCTCCGCGTCCGGCTCCCGCATGAGGTCGTCGACGGTGCTGCGGAACTCGTGCTCGGCCTGGGTCGTCACGCGCCGCAGATCGCGCAGCCCCTTGCCCACCGTGCGCGCGACCTCGGGCAGCTTCTGCGGCCCGATGAAGATGAGCGCGATGACCAGGATGACGATCAGCTCCGGCGCGCCGATTCCAAACACGGGCCCTCCCGGGCGACCGACGAGGACACGACCACCGTGCCCGCCGCGCGAATGCGATGCGCCTCACGCGGAAAACAGGTTAGGACCCGGGCGCGCGCCGGTCAATCGCTCAGGGGGCCCCCACCATGGCCGCGGCAATGTCGCGTTCCAGCTCCTGCTCCGTGACCACGCCGAGATAACTTTTGAACACCCTCCCGTCGGCGCCGAGCAGCACCGACAGAGGGATGCTCGTGACCCCATACGCCCGGTGGACCTTGCCGTCGCGATCGAAGAGCACGGGGACCGTGAGGTCGAGCGCACGCACCATCCGGGCGATCTCGGTCACGTCGTCTGAGGTGACGGTCAGGATGGCCACCTGATCGACCGGGTGGGCCCGGTGGACGCGTTCGATCGCAGGCAGCTCCTCCCGGCAGGGGCCGCAGAAGCTCGCCCAGAAGTTGATGAAGACCGGACGGCCGCGAAGCGCGGCGAGCGACACCGTCGCGCCGGCTCCGAGCTGGGGCAGCGTGAAGTCCTTGACCTCCGCCCCCTCCGGGATGGGAGCGGGTCGGAAGTAGCCGGCGCGCTGCGCAAAGCCGAGCGCCAGGATGACGAAGACGACGCCATAGACGGCTCGCCGGCCGCTGCGTGCCTTGGCATCCTCTCTGGGGTGCGATTCGTTCATGCGTGCTCCGAGTCTCCGATGCGCGGCTGGGCCAGACCTCGCCGCGAGGACAAGGATGCCACGGTCGGCCGGAAGTCACCGCCTCCCACACCCTTCCGTCTTTTCATGATGTTACGCGTTCCCATTGAAATTGTTGCGATCGGCCGGTCGGTCCCGGCGCACGTCTTGATGGGCCCTGGCCCGGTCTGCTACCGTACAAACCGGTCTTCTGTCCCCCCCTTGTCCACCCCAGAGGGACCCACATGCGCGCGATCCGAACTCTGACAACGGTCGGTCTGACTTCTTTCATCCTCGCACTGGCGCTCGCGTCATGCGGCGGCTCTGGAGAGGGCAACGGTACCGGCACCGAGCCCGACACCGCTACCACGGATAACGACGCCCTGGCGAACCAGGACGACAACGCCAGCGGCGACGTCAAGGACGACGTGGGCAAGGACGCCAAGGACGCGGGCGACACGAAGGAGGACGGCGGCGACGCCGGCCCGGACGCGAAGGGCGAGTGTACCGAGGACAACGCCGGCAAAACCTGTCCCACATCGCCCGACGACTGCCAGATCCCGACCTGCACCGACGGCACGTGTGGCTTCAAGCCGGCCGACGACGGCGCCTCATGCGGTGCGGAGGGCGACCTGTGCAAGGGCAAGGGGACCTGCAAGGACGGAAAGTGCTCGTCCAAGCCTGTCGACTGCCCTCAGGACCCGAAGTCGCCCTGCATCAAGAACGCGTGCAACCCCGCGACGGGGACGTGCGAGGAGACCAAGCTCGGCGATGAGACCACGTGCGACGACGGCAACGCATGCACGATCGACGATCGCTGCGGCCTCGGCGTGTGCCTGTCGGGCGACGCCACCAAGTGCGACGACGACAACCCCTGCACGTCCGACACCTGCGAGCCGCTCAGCGGCTGCAAGCACACCAACGTCGACGGGGTGTGCAGCGATGGCGACGCCTGCACGGAAAGCGAAGCGTGCGTGGCCGGCAAGTGCACCGGGGGCAAGCCCATCGACCTCGACGACAAGAACCCCTGCACGACGGACGGCTGCGACGCGAAGTCCGGTCCGACGCACGCGCCCATCGCTGATGGCTCGGCATGCGACGACATGGACGCCTGCACGCTCGGCGAGCAGTGCAAGGGCGGCGCCTGCATTGGTGCATCCAAGCTCAAGCTCGCCATCGATCCCCCCAACAAGGATGACCCCAAGGGCTGCGACGACGGCAACGTCTGTACGATCGACACATGCGATTCCAAGACCGGGGCCTGCGACAGCAACACGCCCGCCGCGGCCGGCGCGTCGTGCAGCGACGGCGACAAGTGCACCCTCTTCGACAAGTGCGACGGCGGCGGCGTGTGCGTGGGAACCCCGCTCGCGTGCCAGGCGAAGAGCGCGTGCGGCGTCGCAGCGTGCGAGGCCTCGACCGGTACGTGCAAGGAGACGCCGAAGGCCGACGGCGACGGCTGCGACGACGGCAACAAGTGCACGGAGGACGACGCGTGCGCGGCCGGCAAGTGCGTCGGCAAGGCGCTCGTGTGCAACGACGACAACCCCTGCACCAAGGACGCATGCCAGCCCGGCGCCGGCTGCATCTACATCCCGATCTCCACGCCCAACACGAAGTGCAATGACAACGACGCATGCACGCAGAACGATGTCTGCGATCCCACGGGAAAGTGCAGCGGCACGCCGCTCGACTGCAAGGACAACAACCCCTGCACGAACGACTCGTGCGATGCGACCAAGGGCGGCTGCGTGCATGACGAGTTCGTCGGCCCCTGCGACGACGGCAACAAGTGCACGGAGAGCGACACCTGCGTGGACGGCAAGTGTACGGGGCAATCGGTCAACTGCGACGACAAGAATTCGTGCACCACGGACGCGTGCGACACCAAGCTCGGCTGCCTCAACAAGCCGGCCCCGGGCGGCACGAAGTGCGACGACGGGCTGTCCTGCACCACCGGGGACTACTGCGACTCCGGCAAGTGCAAACCGTTGACCGACTCGTGCACGCCCTGCAACTCCGATCTTGAGTGCGCGTCCTACGATGACAAGGATCTCTGTAACGGCACGCTCAAATGCGTGCCCGCGAACCCGGCCAACCCGGAGGCGGTCAAGGTCTGCTCGATCGACCCCAAGACCGTGGTCAAGTGCGACGCGAGCGCAGACACGCCCTGCAAGAAGAACACCTGCGACGCCGCGAGCGGCCTGTGCAGCGTCGTCACGTCGACGGACGGTCAGAGCTGCCTTCCCACCGACAAGTGCGTCAAGAACGCCACCTGCCAGGCCGGCCAGTGCGCCGGCAAGGCGCTCGACTGCAACGACAACAACGTCTGCACGGACGACTCCTGCGACCCGAAGGTCGGCGTGTGCATCCACGCCAACAATGCGGGACTCTGCGACGACTCCAACTCCTGCACGGTGGGCGAGACCTGCAAGGACGGTCAGTGCGTGTCGCCGCCCTCGCAGTGCGCATGCCCGACCGGCCTCGACTCCGAGTGCACCCAATACGACGACGGCGACAAGTGCAACGGCGTGCTCGCCTGCGTGAACAAGTTCTGCGCGTTCAAGACAGGCTCGGTCATCAAGTGCATCACTGCGAATGACACCGACTGCTCGAAGAACAAGTGCGATCCGAAGGAAGGCAAGTGCAAGGCCACACCGGAGGCCGACGCCACACAGTGCGACGACAAGAACTTCTGCACCTCGGGCGAGGCGTGCATGGCGGGCCTCTGCACCGGCGGAGCGCCCCTCAATTGCGACGACAAGAACGCGTGCACGGACGATGTCTGCGACCCGACCTCGGGCTGCCTGCACGGATCGAAGACCGGCGTGTGCAACGACGGCAACGCCTGCACGACCGGCGACAAGTGCACGAGCGGTACCTGCACGGGAGCGCCCGTCAAGTGCGACGACAAGAACCCGTGCACGCAGGACGTGTGCGCCAAGACCGGCGGCTGCACCTACATCGTGGACGACGCCCTGCCCTGCGACGACAGCGACCCCTGCACGACCGACGACCACTGCGACAAGGGCGTGTGCAAGTCGAGCCAGGGCTCCTGCGACGACAAGAACCCCTGCA
>Ga0172369_10002909_pt1 | contig 22982 bp, 34 predicted proteins | sample LakKiv25m_FD_114539 | JGI IMG/M metagenome (GOLD analysis project Ga0172369, IMG submission 114539) | Freshwater microbial communities from Kabuno Bay, South-Kivu, Congo - kab_022012_11.25m | ecosystem: Environmental > Aquatic > Freshwater > Lake | place: Democratic Republic of the Congo...
TCATCCTCGGACCTGATGGTCGCAAGATGAGTAAATCTTTTGGCAATGTCATCAATCCAGATGATATCGTCCGAGACTATGGTGCTGACACGCTGCGTGGCTATGTCATGTTTATCGGTCCTTATGATCAGGAGTCGGCTTGGAGTATGGCCGGTGTTCAGGGCGTCCACCGCTTCCTCAAACGGGTTTGGAAAAATCAAAATTTAGTTAAGAAAGATACGACGGATTCCAAGGAATTACTGGTCAAACTAAACCAAACTATCAAAGGTGTCACTATGGATTTGGAAAATTTTCAGATGAATACCGTTGTCTCCAAACTGATGGAGCTGAATAATTTTATTGAATCTACTGGTCAGATCAGCCTGGAGTCATACAAGAAATTTTTAATACTGCTCTCTCCTGTCGCTCCACACATCGCTTCGGAGATTTGGCAATCAAACGCTGGTTCTGAATTAAATAGCCAGTCGTGGCCAGAAGTTGACAAGCAGTATCTGGTTGCTGATGAGATCGAGATTGTCTTCCAGATAAACGGCAAGGTCAGAGATAAAGTGCAAGTCAGTCCGGATATTTCTGATGATGATCTAAAGGAATTGGCCCTGAAATCGAAGCGGGTCGTCCAGCTAGTTGGCGACAGGGAGATTAAGAAAACAATCGTCGTACCGAAGAAATTGGTTAGCATTGTCATTAAATAGTTAGTACACAGTGCTCAGTACTTAGTGCGAGTCTTGAATTTATGCGAAATTTGTGCGATAATAACTAGCAGTTCATAAAGTTTAAAAGTTCATCAAGCTAATAAAGTTTTTTAAGGACCGAAATGGCCGAACCAAAACAACGTTTGAGCAACCACAAGCAGGGCGTCCGCAGAATGCATGATAAAGTCAGCAAACCAGCTGTCGCTTATTGTGAGAAATGCCACGAGCCGAAAGAGATGCACAAAGTCTGCTATAATTGTGGTACTTATAACAAGAAACAAGTTCTTACGATCGATAAGTAATTTTTCAGCCTAGGGTGCGATATTATAAGGTGGGTTGTTCATGAATCGTCATTTGTCACGTATGATTGCGATGCAAACTCTCTACGAATGGGAATTTCGTGAGGATGTTGATTTGGCTGACATCGAGGCGAGAAATATCGCTGAGTACTCTGATCGTTGTGAATGTGAATTTATCCATACTCTGACAGGGGGCGTATCTAAGGACAAGGATGCTTTAAATGAGGTTATCGACAAGGTGGCACCTGATTGGCCTGTTGACCAGATATCTCTCATCGATAAGGTGATCTTGCAGGTCGCTATTTATGAGCTAAAACACGACCACGATGTCCCGCCGAAGGTTGTAATCGATGAGGCAGTGGAGCTCTCCAAGCAATTTGGTAGCGAAAACTCCTCGAAGTTCGTCAATGGCGTCCTCGGCACAGTTTACAAGCAAAGTGAAGAACAAATATTAAAGAAAAGAGCTAAGAAATAATTTTTTAAATGTCATTTCGATCCCTTGGTGTACCGAGGTCGGAGAAATCTTGAGTAAATTTCGAGATCTCTCGACTCCGTTCCACTCCGACTCAAAGAGTTCCCTTAGGACTCGAGATGACAAAATATGCGGAAAGGAATCAATGTTAGAAGATTTTGAGAAAGAGATAGGGATAACATTTAAGAACAAAGAATTGCTCGAGAGAGTGTTTATTCATCGATCATATCTAAACGAGCACAAGATGTCCGGTCTCGAGCACAACGAGCGCCTAGAGTTTCTCGGCGATGCTGTCCTCGAGTTAGCCTCGACTATTTTTCTATATGAAAAGTATGATCGCCCTGAGGGCGATCTGACCAACTGGCGTAGTGCATTGGTCAAGGGTGAATCATTGTCGAAGGAGGCCAAGCGTCTCGGGATGAATCCTTATATCAAGACCTCTCGTGGTGAGGCCAAGAATATGGGCAAGGCCAGAGATATCATCCTGGCTAATGCCTTCGAAGCTCTGATCGGCGCGATCTACCTCGACCAAGGTTTCGAGGTAGCGTCAAAGTTTGTTCTGAAAAACATTTGCTACAAACTCGATACTATTTTAGACGAAGGGCTGCAATACGACTCGAAGAGTCGTTTTCAGGAGTTGGTTCAAGATGAAGTCGGTGTCACGCCGACCTACGTTGTTGTCTCCGAAGCAGGTCCCGACCATTCTAAAACCTTCACGGTCTCTGCTATGCTTGGTGATAAGGAAGTCGGTGTTGGCTCTGGCCCATCCAAACAAAAAGCCCAGGCCGATGCTGCGGCACATGCTTTAGAATCATGGGACAGTATTAAAACAGAGCTTTAATAGCCGTTAAACTGTGAACGGTTAAACAGTTAAACGGTTTTATTTTGGGTCTTAAGGTAGCGAATATACCCGTTGATTTTCTTAGCTAGAATATCATATTCACTCACAAGCTCTCCGATTTGTTGGTCTTGGTGCAGTTCTAACAAGTGATTAGCTCTCTCTAGCTGGCTGGAGGCCTCTTCTGCTGATCCGCGAGCCAAATAAAGAAATTGAGCCTTGTCGCGAAAACCGTATCTTCCATGACTCTCTGCAATATTGTCTGCTACTGAAGATGAAGAACGCTTGAGCTGATCGGTTTTACGGTACTTTTCTTCAAGCGGAAACAGTTTAATAAATCTATGGACGTCTGTTTCAAGTTCCATCGCTATTTTATAGATCTCTAATTTTTCTAAGTTGGTCGACACTGTGCTCCCCCCCAAAAACAGTTCACGGTTTTCTGTTTAACAGTTTAACAACTAACACAAAATGGAATTACTTCCATTTTGTGTTAGCCCATCCCCAATCCTGGAGTTTTCTTGATTCTGTTGCAGAGGCGGTGGCACTGTTTTCGGCAGTATTTAATACTACAGAGATAAGAGTATGACCTTCGCGTTTGACGGCAGCGACGAGACAGTGACCGGCCCCGGATTGTTCAGCGGTGTCGGGCATGTAGCCGGTCTTGACGCCGACAGTACCAGGATAGTCCCATTCGTTAACCAAGCGGTTTGAATTATTGAGTGGGTGTACATCGATGCGATCTTCGTCATAAACAGTAGTTTGTTTTGTGCCAACCATTTGCGCGAAGAGAGAGTTTTTCATTGCCTCTCTGGTTGCTAAGACCAGGTCGTAGGCAGTCGAATATCCAGTGCCGTCAAGTCCAGCAGGGTCACGATAATTGGTATTTTTGAGGCCGAGATCTCTAGCTTTTTGATTCATTAAGGCAACAAATTTTTCTGGGCCGGTCTCGTTTTTGGAGCTCATATGTTCGGCTAAGGCATAGGCGGCAACGTTTGATGAGTTCATCAACATACACCAGAGAAGGTTGCGGATGGTCATTCTTTCATTAGAGTAAAAATCAGGGATAGCGCCAGCACTGGAAACTGTTTGAACCGTATCCTTTTGTACTGTAGCAATATCATCCAGACTGTAGTTTTGCAGGGCAACTATCGCAGTCATAATCTTGGTTGTCGAAGCGATAGGGACTTTATCATGAGGTCCCTCTGAGGCCAGAATTGTCCCCGAGTCATTATCCACCAAGATATATTTCTTGGCGTAGATATTTGGGTTAACTACATCTTGGTCTACGGATGGATAAGGAGCAATATTAGGAAGAGTTAATTGCCTGTTTTCTGCATTTGCAATGACAGCATCTCCAGCTGACTTAGAGATTAATCCCTGGTCGACTTTGAATGAAGTACCAGATAGCCCCAGAGTGTTAAAAGTAATGGAAAAAAGCAAGAACAGCTTAAACATCAACAATATCCTTTTTAGAAATCAACTTGTATTCTCCCGATTTGAGCGAGAGCTCGTCGAGACTAAGTTTGCCAATTTTGGTTCGGACTAAGGACCTAATCTCCAAACCTATTTTAGCACACATCTTTCTGATTTGGCGATTATATCCGGTGTGGAGAATTATATCTAAAGACAAAAGTCTAGTGCCTAATGACTCCACCACAACACTATCTGCTTTCATTATTTTACCGTCTATCTCAATGCCTTTGGTAAATTTTTCAGTTATTTTTTTAATATCGCTTTCGTCTTCTATCTTTCGCCTTTGGACTGAAACGCGATAGTGTTTTTGATGTTCGAAACTAGGATGAGTTAGCTCTTTTGTCAGTTCGCCATCATTCGTCAAAATGATCAGTCCTTTGCTGTTTTTATCGAGCCGGCCAACAGGATAAACCCGAGGTGATGCGGGGACAAAATCAAGAACCGTTTTTTCACCGTCCTGAGCCTTAGCGGTCGACACGACACTATAGGGTTTATTGAGAGCGTAATAGATAAACTCCACTGATGGCTTTATGGTCTTACTATTGAATTCAATGATATCTTTTTCAGGATCAACCTTGGTACCAAGCTCGGGAACAGCGATTCCGTTTACTTTGACTTTTCCGGCTGCAATAAAATTATCTGCTTCACGTCGTGAGCAAAATCCAGAGTTCGCTAAATATTTATTCAACCTCTCCATTTGTTTTTGAAATCTATTTACGGTACTAATCTTTTGACATCGCGTGGGAAGAGGGTAGCTTCCTTGATGCTGCTGAGACCGAGCAATTGCTGGATGAGTCTTTCTGACCCTAGTCCCCAACCACCATGTGGCGGCATGCCAAACTTAAACGTTTCTAGGTAGAACTCCATACCTTTGGGTTTGACGCCTTTTTTCTCCATGTTGGCAATCAAATCCTCATACTTATTGATACGTTGGCTGCCGGTGACAAGCTCGGTGCCACGAAATATCAGATCAAATCCCTCAGTCTCGTCCTGTTTGTCGTCCGACGGCATAGTGTAAAAAGGCTTATCTTTCCAAGGATAGTGAGTGACGAAGATAAAATCTGAGTCAAATTCTTCCTTGGCGTAGCGACCAGCAAGCCGCTCCCCTTCCGGGTCAATATCAGTGTCGGCGGGTACAGTGTGATTGTATTTTTCCTTGATTACCTTCTTTAGCTCTTTGAGTTTAATCTGCGGGATCTTGTCCGGCACTACTGGCGTAACCGCGTCATGAAGTGCTAAATATTCCTTACCTTTTTCGTCAATGTGGGCAAAGACGCCCTTTAAAACTTTGTTTAGCATCGTCATGACATCGCCTACGCTGTCAATGTAGCCAAGTTCAGCATCAAGACTAATGTATTCGTTGATGTGTCTAGTGGTGAAATGCGGCTCGGCTCGAAAAGTGGAGCCAATCTCAAAAACTCGTTCGAAAACCCCAACCATGATCTGCTTGTAAAATTGCGGACTCTGAGCTAAATAGGCCTCTTTTTCAAAATAAGAAACCTTGAAAAAGTTGGCACCGCCCTCAGAAGCTGCACCAAGCAACTTAGGTGTTTTTACCTCAGTAAAGCCGAGTTTGCGCATCTCTGTTTCGTAGGCTTCAAGCAGGATGTCGTAAAGCTTGAAGATTGCCTGGACCTTGGGATGTCGCAAGGTGACGACACGATTATCCAGAAGAGTTGTGAGCTGTAAATTTAATTGTGGTTTTGAGAGGTCAAGTGGTAATTCGCCTTGACTCTTTGCGTACGGCTCAATCTCTTTGCCACTAATTTCATAGCCGCTCTTTGCACGTTTGTCCTCTTTGACAACACCAGTAATGCGAATACTGTCGCCGATATTTTCGTCGATTGCTCGCTCAAAGACAACCTGAATCTCTCCAGTGTAGTCACGGATTAAGGCAAAACTAACATTGGAAAGACGTCGTACGTTAAAAATGCGGCCACGTATTTCAATAGTCTCGCCAGTCTTTTTACCCACATCTTTAATAAGTGTTCTTATCATGTGACCTTTCTATTTTGAACTGTTATTTTCTTAGTTCTGCAGCAAATTCTTTATTTATTTTATTTACTATTTTTTTAATAATAGTATCAGCCTCAGTGTCTTTCATGGTCCGATCCATCATTTGCAGGTAGAGATGGAAAGCAACGTTTTTCTTGCCTTTACCAAATTTATCTGAGGTAAATTCGTCAAAAAGCTCGACTCGATTGACTAGGTCAGACACAGAATAGATCATGTCGGTTACCTCGTCAGGTTTCACTTTTTTGTCGACAATAAAAGCAAGATCGCGAGTAATGGCCGGAAACTTAGAAACTTGGCGATAATGGACTTTGTCAGTATTAATTTTCAGTACTGGCTGATTTGTCTCCAGATATTTATCAGCAAATTTACCAAGCGGAATCTCCCCGACATAGGTTAGTGGTTTGCGAATTTTGAATCGGCCAAGATCATCGCGTGATATCTCGCTGATTTCGAGATCCTTAATCCCTGCACTATCCAATAAATCTTTGGCGGTAACTTCTATCAGCTTCTTTGCATCTTTGCCTGCAGCTGCTATCCCCAAGACGTTTATCTCTTCGTCTTTGGTAAACACATGGCCAAGTTCGAAGAGAAATGTTTGGTCAAAAGATGGATTCTTGGCCACTGATTTTAAGAGATTTGGGACAAGGGAATTGCGTAAATACTTATTTTCTTGTTGGATTGGATTGGCAACCTCGAGCAAAGACGAGGCTTTGATCTGGGCGGCCTTAATATCATCTTCTGATAAAAATGGGTAAGTTTTAATCTCGCTAAAACCATTTTTCTTTAGAATATCCTTGACCAGTTCATCAAAGAAATACCCTGATTCCTTAGGTTTGTTGGACTTAGCGATTTTTACGGGTATGATTTTATCATACCCGTAAATCCTACCGACCTCCTCGGCTAGATCCTGCCAAGTGTTAATGTCGCGTCTCCAGGAAGGCGCTGTACAATTATCGTTAGAAATAACAAATCCCAAAAGCTTCAGAATGTGGATTATCTGATCGTCGCGGATATTGAGACCAAGGAGTTGTCTAATCTTTTCAGTTTCGATTTTTACTGCATCAACCTTTTTTCTCTCGCCGGCCTTGGCAATGCCTGAGAGTATCTTGCCGCCAGAAATTTCGGCTATTAGATTGGCCGCTTTGTTTAGTGCGTATTCTACACTACCAGAATCAATGCCCCGCTCGAAGCGATAATTGGCATCGGTGGATAGGTTTAGCAGTTTGGCCGATTTTCTGATTGAGACAGGATCAAATTCGGCTGCTTCAAGGATGACCGCAGTCGTTGAATTGGAAATTTCTGAATTCTGGCCGCCCATTATTCCGGCGATAGCAATCGGCTTCTTCTCGTCTGTAATTAAAATGGTCTTGTTGTCTAACTCTCTCTTAACTCCATCGAGGGTTTCAACTATCTCTCCCTTCTTTGATTTTCTGATTATAATCTTTTTGCCAACCTTCTCTGCGTCGAAGGCATGAAGCGGCTGACCTAGATCAAGCATTATATAGTTGGTGGCGTCGACAATGTTGTTGATGGGTTTTTGCCCGAGAGAAACTAACCTGTCTTTAAGCCACTGTGGAGATTCCTTGATAGTGATATTTTCGATGATGCGGGCTTGATACTGGGGGCATATTTCAGTTTTCTCTATCTCTACCTCAAGAGAATCGCTGACTTTTTTCGAGATAGTGCTGACGCTCATTGGCTCGCGTTTGATTTGCTTATCCAAGAGAGCTGCCGCCTCTCTGGCGATACCAAAGTGTGACAGGCAGTCACCGCGATTAGGGGTGATCTCAAAATCAAAGATAGTACTCTTGCCGAGATAGTGATTTAATGGTTTTCCAACTATGTGAGTGTCAGATAGTATGATGATACCACTGTGATCATCGCCGAGACCAAGTTCATCTGCGGCGCAGAGCATACCAACTGATTCCACACCTCTAATAGTAGCTTTTCCGAGCTCTCCCCCTGGTAGTTTGGCACCGATTTGGGCCAGTGGAACCTTTTGTCCAACAGCTATGTTAGGAGCACCGCATACAACGCGAAACTCCTGACCACCAGTAGAGACTGTAGCCAGTTGTAGTCTGTCAGCGTTTGGATGAGGCTCGATTCTCTTAATTTCAGCTACGACGACTCGGTCGTCGATCCCCTTCTCTATCGACTCAACAGCTGTTCCGGACAGGCTAAGGCGCTCCGCCAACTCTTCGTCGGAGTAAGGTATATCTGTATAGTCTTCGAGCCAAGATCGTAAAATTTTCATTGTAAACTAATTGATTATTTTAAAATTGTTTCAAAAAGCGCAGGTCGCCAGATCTAAAGTGACGAATATCTTCGATGCCGTATTTGATAATAACCATGCGATCAATTCCTAGACCAAAAGCAAAACCACTGTATTTTTCCGAATCAAGATTCATGTTTTTAATCACAGTCGGATGAACCATCCCAGCCCCGAGTAACTCCAGCCACTTGCCGTCATGTTTAACATCGACCTCAAAGCCTGGCTCAACAAATGGGAAATAGCTTGGCTTGAGCCTGATCTTAGCATCAGGACCGTAAATCTCCTTAAAGAAAGTCTCGAGTGTCCAGATGAGATGTCCGACCTTAACATTCTCGTCAATATATAGACCCTCTAACTGTGTGAAGGTGGTTTCGTGTTTGGCGTCAGTCGCTTCGTTGCGAAAAACTGTCCCCGGAAACACTGCCTTGATTGGTGGCTTCCTTGTTTCAGCATAGCGGACCTGACCGTTTGAAGTATGAGTTCGTAATACTTTTCTGTTTTTCAACCAAAAGGTGTCTTGCATGTCACGAGCAGGATGTTCAGCAGGAACATTAAGAGCATCGAAGTTGTACCATTCTGTTTCTACCTCTGGACCCTCATAAACGTCAAATCCAAGATCACGAAAAACCTTAATCGCGGTGCGCAGAAATTCTGTAATTGGATGAATACTACCTTTAATCATTTTACTTTCTTCTTTGATTCGAAAAATAATTCCAATAATACCGATACTATAACAACAGATAATCCAATTAACCAATCAAGTATTTTTATACTTTTTAGATATAGCAAGACTGTAACTGCTAAAGATAGAAAAAAAGATTGCCTAATCGAGGGCCAGAAATACAGAAAGACAGTCTCGTTTTTTGACGCTCTGATCTTAAGATAATAAATGAACAGTGCACCAGTTCCAGTTAAGGATATCAGGAACGAGGCATAAAAGCTAATCAGTGAGCTAGTGGATGCGAGATAGGGATTGTAGTTAAAAATTGATACCACCAGTGAGGCAATAGCAAAAACTGTAATAGTTAGCAAGAAAAATAAATTGCGCTTCAGTGTCATAATTTAATAAACTAATCCTAATGCAGATCCTTTTACACAGATTGTTATGGGCTTATCTATTTGATTAACGACAGAAGGTTTTCGATGTGGGCAGCTTTCGCAGAGGTTTCATCAACAACAAATCTCAATCGTGGTACTCGTCTTGCCACCACTTTTTGGGATAAAGTACGGCGAAGATCTGGGGCAATGGCATTGAACTGATTGACTAGCTGCTCCGCATCTTTGGTGGCACTAACCCAGATCTTAGCGTTTGCCAAGTCTTTCGAAACATGCGCTTGAGTTAGGCTAAAAATACTGTCTGTAAATCTTGCCATCAACTCTCGCGACAGCTCCTGAAGAATCAGTTCGTCCATCATTTTCATTCTGTTGTTTACCATGTGTCTATTATAACAAAATCAGAGAGTAAAATCTATCAAACCTACATGATTAGTAATTTTTGCTAATTTCAATTACTATATAAATAGATTAGTTATTTAAAGGAGTATCAGATGGACATCAGTGCGATTCGAAAGAGAATTTCATCAATTGAAAAATACACCCAGGAAAACCGAGAGATGAAGGAGATGATAAAAGAGGAGTTGGAGAACGACCTTCGCTATGTTGAGTCTGTTGAAGAATTAAAAGCGGCGGCTCAGAAGAAAAAACAGCTCAAAGAGGAGATATTGGCCACTGGTCCGAACCAAAAAATAGTAGAAACCATCAAATCCAATTCTGAGGAGATTGGCCTTTTAAGAGATATCTTGTCGGCAGAGCTGATCGAAGTTTACGCTGAAAACAAAACCGATGAGATTACTGATGAGGCTGGAGAGAGCCGGAAATTTAAGATAAATGTAAAATTGTTGCCAAAGGGAGCGAAGGATGATAGTCGGGACGGTCTAAGGCGTTATACTAACGAAGAGTAAATAGGGGAGGTAAAATGAAAGAGAAAATGCGTTGCAATGGCGGTGGCGGTGCGGTTTATGGAATCGGTTTCATTGGAGCACTTGTTTACTATCTTGGAGTTGCAACAACCTTCTGGGTTGGTGTTTTAGGAATCCTCAAAGCTATGGTTTGGCCAGCAATATTGGTCTATACTGCCCTGAAGTTCCTGGCTTAAGTTTCTAAAAAATCCTGTTTGATCGAAGGACGTAGGGGGAATTTTTGTATTGACAAAAGTGATGATTAGCGGTAAAATATATTTTTGTGATTAGGTGAAATTAAATAAAAACAAGGTAAGAACTATGCGTACAAAAATTATTTGCAGTATTGGTCCAGTCTCAGAATCAGAGGAGATGATCGAAAAAATGATTTTAGCCGGGATGAATATTGCTCGATTGAATTTTTCACATGACACTCGTGAAGCGCACAAACGGCGCATCGAACGTGTTAGAAAAATTGCCAAGAAATTAAATAAGAAAGTGGAGATCCTTTGTGATTTGCAAGGACCAAAGATAAGAGTTCAGGAGTTCACTGATTACCCGATTCATCTTTGCGACAATGACAACATTGTTCTGACCACGCCAGGTGAGGAGAAGCCAGCCGACAACGAGATTGTCATTGAGGATCCTTATCTTCACACCGACGTGAAGAAAAAGGATGTTATCTTGATTGATGACGGTCAGATAGAGTTAGTGGTAACCAATGTTGATGGTAGAAAAATCTATTGTAATGTCGTTCGTGGTTGCGATCTTTATCCTCGTAAAGGAGTAAATCTTCCTTTCACTGAAACAACAACGTCAGCATTGACTGAAAAAGATAAAAACGATTTAAAGTTTGTCTTAACAATGGATCCTGATTGGATTGCAATTTCCTTTGTTCAAAATAGAAAAGATGTGATCAACCTCCGTGAACTTATTGGCAAAAGCAAAGTAAAAGTCATGTGTAAGATCGAGCGTGCTAAAGCCATCGACAACATCAATGATATTATTGATGTAGCAGATGGTATTATGGTCGCTCGCGGTGACCTCGGTGTTGAGATTCCTTTTCAGAAACTACCAATAATTCAGAAACAGATCATCAAACGCTGCAATTACGTCGAAAAACCAGTTGTCACGGCAACTCAGATGCTGGCTTCAATGACAAAAGCTTCAATCCCAACCAGAGCTGAGGTTTCAGATATCGCTAACGCTGTATTTGACGGAACAGATGCAGTAATGATGTCAAACGAGACTACAGTTGGCCAATATCCCTTAGAAGCTCTAAAAGTTATGGAAAAAGTTGTTGACGAAACCGAGAGATATCTCTTTCACCGCAATAATAAACTCTAGCCTTCCTCACCTAGATCCCCGACCGTAAGGTCGTGGGAAATTTGTCTAGAATACAGATTACAGATATAAAAAATATGCCTTCAATAAGCATATTTTTTATTATACTATCTGTAAATCTGAAATATCCGTCAACTATATTTTTAACGTTTTGCCCACTGTGGTGCTCGACGAGCACCCTTAAGTCCGGGTTTTTTGCGTTCTTTTTCACGAGGATCACGAGTGAGCAGTCCGGCCTTTTTGAGACTTGCACGAAATTCAGGATTAAATTTTTCTAGGGCACGAGCAATGCCGAGCTTGATAGCATCCAATTGGCTAATCTTTCCGCCACCAGAAACTTTGGCTGCAATACCAAATTTCTCATTCATACCAACAAGTTGAAGTGGTGTTTCTAGGCCAAAAGACAATTCTGTTTTTTTGCCATTGATAACAATGCTAGTATTTGACTGCGTTAATTTAACGCTTGCTCTAGCACTTTTACGTCGGCCAATACCAACCCAGAAATCTTGGTTTGTTTTCTTCTCTGCCATCTTATTTCACCTTATTCTTTAGTTCTGTAAATTTAATATTTACGTGTGGGTGTTTGTCCCCGACATAGAGTTTAAGCCTGGATAGATAGCCTTTTTTAAGCTTAGTATTTGCTATCATCCCAGCAACTGAGTGTCGCAGAATTTCTGTTGGGTTATTGGATCTTAGGTCATCAACAGTTTTAGTGCGAAGGTTGCCCAGATAGCCACTATGTGAATAGTAGCGTTTTTGCTCTTCCTTATTACCTGTCATGACAACTTTGTCGCTGTTTATAACAACAACATAATCACCACAATCTAAATGAGGAGCAAACTCGACTTTACCCTTGCCGCGTAGCAAAGTAGCAATATTTGTCGAGATTCTACCGAGTGTTGCGTTCTTGGCATCAATTAAGTACCAATTTCTATTTTTGTCAGGATTACTTTGCGTCATTCTTTGCTTTCTTCTCTACTTTTTTGGTCGGTTTTTTCGACTCCAAAACTGTCTCGTTTTTTTCTGTTTCAACAAAAACCTTACTATCAACCAGCTCTACACGCATCATCGCAGCGTTGTCGCCAAGTCGGTTTTTAAGATTGTATGAAATTGTATAACCGGATGTTCTATCGGCATATCGAGGGATTAAGACCTCAGTGATCTTTTTAACTGCGTTTTTGTCGAAAAATACTTTATTGAGATTACGTATTGTGCTCAAATCGACTTTTTTACTGCTGGCCAGAATATGATCGATAAACCCCTTAAGTTCTTTGGCTTTAGGCGCAGTAGTATCGACTTTTTCATACAAAACCAAAGAGGTCGCTATATTTCTTAGCATATGGTTGCCATGATCTCGTTGTCGACTAAAGGTTCTTTTCATGATTTATCTGTTACCCTAAAAATATCTTAATTTCTTCAATACCCTTTTTGCCCAATCCTTTAACTTCTTCGAGCTTGAGATCTGAGAGACGACGCAAGCCGCCAACTGTCTTGACGCCAGAGTTGAGCAGAGCATTTGCGGTTCGTGGTGAGAAGCTTAAATCTTCTATTTTAGTCTTGTTGTCTATTTCTCCTGTGACAATGTTCTCTACTTCAGTTTCCAGATCATCTTCTAATACAACTCCAGAAGCATCGACGTCAACATTGTTCTCTGCTTGCTCGGTTGGAGTCTCGCCAGTGATAATGGCACTGTAGTGCTCAACTAAGACAGCAGAAGCTTCTTTGAGAGCGTCAGCCGGTGTGACAGTGCCGTTTGTAATGACTTCGAGTGTAAGCTTGTCGTAGTTTGTCATCTGACCGACACGAGTGTCTTCAACATGGACAGAAACACGCTCTACTGGCGAAAAGAGGGTATCGATAGAAACCCAGCCGATCTCATTTCTTTCACCACTGCCAACATTTATTGAGCGGAACCCACGACCTTTTTCTACAACAATTTCCAGATTAAAGTCGGCATTTTTGTCTAAAGTAACAATGTGGGTGTCTGGATTGACAATTTCTACACTGCTTGATGCTTTGAAATCTTTGGCAGTGACTTCAGAGGGTCCCTTCTTGGATAGCTCTAGTGTTACCGGTTCATCAGAAAACGAACGGAAATAGGTAGATTTTAGATTCATCATTATCTCGAGAACATCTTCTTTGACGTGAGGAATTGAGGTAAATTCATGACTAGCACCGTCAACTTTAAATTTTGTTACTGCGGCGCTGGTAATGGATGACAATAAAACCCTGCGGAGAGAGTTACCGATTGTGGTACCGTAACCAGGAAAAAGTGGTTCGATAACAAATTTAGAATGAGAATCCCCGATCTTTTCTTCGGTAATGCCCGGTAAATTAATTTTTTCCATTTTGTCTCCTTTTCCTGTTAGATTCTTGACTTCTCTTTGACTTAGATGAATTTTGCAGGTATATAAAATAATTGATTATAAATATTTTGTTCTAGCGTGAATAAAACTCAATAATCAAGCTCTCTGAGATCGGCGTGTCAATCTCTTCGCGAACCGGTAAGTGTTTAACTGTCCCTGTGAGTTTCTTTGCATCAATATCAAGCCAGGTAATGCTGGAGTTAAGTGTTATTTCTTTAAACATGTCTTTCTTGCGAGGCTCTATGGAGACGCCTTCACGGATCTGGATTGAAGGAGTTTTGACCCTTCGGCCATCAATATTAAACAAGCCATGTGAAACAAATTGTCGTGCCATAGCTCGTGATGTTGCAAATCCTAAACGGTAAACAATATTGTCGGCCCTGGTCTCAAGTAGACGCACCAGGTTCTCAGAGTTATTGCCAGTCATGTTATTGGCACGCTTAACATAGTTAGAAAACTGTGACTCGGATATGCCATATATGCGACGGGCTTTTTGTTTCTCGCGAAGCTGGCGACCATACTCACTAACTTTACCACGAAAACCCTGGCCATGTTCTCCTGGGGCATAAGGTCTTTTGACCAAAATACACTTGGGTCCCAAGCATTTTTCGCCTTTCAATAAAAGCTTTTCACCCTCTCGTCGACATTTTTCACATGCGTCTTTCATAATTCGTAATATCTTTTTTACTATACTCTTCGTTGTTTTTTAGGTCTGCAGCCATTGTGAGGAATCGGTGTGATATCCTTGATAACACCAGCTTCTATATTAGCATTGGCCAACGCTCTGACTGCAGCATCACGACCAGAACCAACACCTGAAACGTAAATATTTGCTTTGGAAAAGCCTCTTGCTTTTGCTTTTTCTACAGCAGCTGATACAGCTAACTGGGCTGCGTAAGGTGTGGACTTTTTTGCGCCCTTAAATCCAAGAGCGCCAGCAGAAGATTGCGCAATTGCTCCGCCTTTTTCATCAGTGATTGTGATCAAGGTGTTGTTGAAGGTAGACTGAATATAAATACTGCCAGAAAGAACAGGGCTTTTGGCTCTCTTTTTTACTACTTTTTTGGTTGTTTTTTTATTAGTTTCTTTGGCCATAATTTAAGCTATTAAGCCCGTAAGCTTATAAGCCTATTAGCTAGAGTGTAATCACTTGATAGCTGATGGGCTTACCAGCTTACAAGCTGGTTTAAGTTTTCTCTAATGTTCGGCGTCCTGAACCCATGGTTACCTTTTTCCCACGTTTGGTTCTAGCGTTGGTCTTGGTTCTCTGTCCTCTGGTTGGTAGATTGTGGGCATGACGTGAACCACGGTAGCTATTGATCTCTTTTAGACGCTTAATGTTTTGTGTGACCTCTGTACGCAGGTCACCTTCAACACGAAAATTCTTGGAAATATATTGGCGAATTTTCTCGAGGTCTGCTTCGGACACATCTTTGACTCGCGTGTCCGGATTGACCTTCGTCACAGAACAAATCTTCTGAGACCTGGACAAGCCAACACCATAAAGATATGTCAGAGCAATCTCTAGCCTTTTTTCATTTGGTAAATTTATTCCTGAAATTCGTGCCATGATGTAGTATAAAGTTATCAGTATGAAGTATAAAATTATTAGTATAAAATCAATACTTATAACTCTATACTTATTACTTTTGTCTTTTTAGCCTTGTCGTTGTTTGTGTTTGGGGTTCTCACAAATTACAAAAACTCGTTTCTTGGCGCCAGCACGTGAAGCTTTTCCCTTTTTGCTGCGGATAACGATTTTGCATTTGTCACATATTTTTTTTGCTGAAGCCTGAACTTTCATATGTTTTTTGGTCTGTTTCGAACCCAGTCAAAAATAAAATTTCCCCTTTACTATCTCTTTCTCCTGGAAAATTTGTTTGGAATAAAGCCAGGAGTTAGGCGACGAGTAACTCTGCCGCGGGTTAAGTCATACGGTGTAAGCTCAACAAGAACAGAATCACTAATAATAACCTGGATTTTGTTTTTTTTCATCCGACCGGATGCGTACCCAATAATTTCATGGCCGTTTTCTAGTTTGATCCGATATTTTGAATCAGCCAAAACCTCAACGACCTGGCCGGTCACTTCAATATTGTCTTTATTTGTCATTTGCTAAATAAATTTAACATATTTTGAGAGAAGAGTCAACACATAACAACCATGGAATAACGAAATATACAAAAATACGAAAAAATAGTAGTTTATATTTTTGTAACGATGACTGGTTTACCGTTTTCTATAATTATCGTGTGCTCAAAATGGGCTGCGAACGAGCCATCGGTTGTTTTTACCGTCCAGCCATCACTATGAACTTTGGTAATGTGACTACCAAGAGTCAGCATTGGCTCTATTGCCAGAGCCATTCCTTCGACAATCTCAGTCCCTGTGCCATGTGCACCAAAATTAGGAATTTGTGGTGGTAGATGAGGCTCTGTACCGATACCGTGACCGACATAATCACGGATGAGACCAAGTTTGTTTTTGTTGGCTAGTTTTTCTATCTCTGCACCAATATCGCCGATTCGATTACCAGCATGTGCTTGTTTGATGCCTATATAGAGCGACTCTTCGGTTAGCTTTAATAATCGATTTGCTTCTCCGGAAATCGTGCCGACTGGAAGAGTGGTGGCCATATCAGTATATATTCCCTCAAATCCAGCACCAATATCAATAGAAACAATGTCACCATCCTTTAAAATCTGATCTGCCGTCGGAATACCATGAACGATCTCGTCATTTATCGAAACACAGAGAGTTGTCGGAAATTCACCGGCACCGGCTACATAGTAGCCCTTAAACGCAGGGGTACATTTGTTTTTTAGAAGGTATTCTTCGGCAATGACATCGAGATTGAGTGTTACAACACCTGGCTCGACCGCTTTTTTGACCAGCTCGAGTGTTCGAGATAAGATGTTACCGCAATGCTTGATTTTCTGAATCTGGTCTTTGTTTAGAATATTATTCATAGCTTCTCAGTGATTTCAGCACTGACCTGTTCGATGGTCTTCTCGCCATCTATTTTAATAATTTTGTCGCCATGGTTTTCAAAGTACCTTATAACTTCATCTATCTTTGGGGAATATTGGCTGATGCGAGCTCGAACTGTTTCCTCGTTGTCATCTGTTCTAACGACCAGAGATCCACCGCATTTTTCACAGATCATCTCATCGGTTGCCTCATAGATAGTCCCGCAGCCAGAACAAATCTTGCGTGATGTCGCCCGATCTATGGCAGTTTCGGGGTCGAGCTCGATATAAATGACGACAATCTGCCATTCTTGATGCTTAGCTATGTAACTTTTAATAAATTCTGCCTGGCCATGACTGAACGGAAAATTGTCAAAGATTACATCTCCATCAATAGTGCCAAGATATTTAGTTACTAAGTCAATAGCTACTTCATCTGGTTGAGGGGTGCCTTCGTCATAGCGTTTCTTGATTTCGACAACAAAAGGATCACCGCCACCGTTTTCAATAGTTTCACGAATCAGATCGCCGATACCGATTACCTTGGCTTGAATTTTCTTTGCCAAAATGGCGGCCTGTGTGCCTTTGCCTGAAGCGGGATAACCAATAAAGGAGTAAATTGTCTTATTCTTATTCATAGTTTTTTCGTTTATCGATAACGAGGCCTGTTTCGTTTGTCGTCAGACGTTCGACGGCTTTCAATACAAGCATCGTAACTGCTGGACGTTACCGTGAGCTTAATACCTTTCATAAGTGTGCATCGACATTTGTGATTCGATCTGGTCCATCGTTTCCAAAACAACAGCAACAACGATTAAGATGCCTGTACCACCGAGAGTAAATGTCGTGATGCCTGTCCAAGACTGAACGATAAATGGTAGGACGGCAATGATTGACAAGAAAAACGCTCCAACAAAGGTTATTCTGCTAATTATTTTATTAATATATTCACGTGTTTCAGTCCCCGGTCTAATACCAGGAATAAAGCCACTCTGTTTTTGTAAGTTCTCGGCAATATCGGCAGGCTTGAATACGATATAGGTATAGAAAAATGTAAAAGCAAAAACCAGCACAAAGTAAATGATTGCGTAGTAGGTTTGATTGCTAAAGAAATTGCTAACGCTGGTAGCGCTATTGGCTATCCAAGCTGATTTGGCCGCTTCTAGGTACTTTGCCACAACGCCAGGAATGACCAGGATGCTCATAGCAAAGATAATTGGGATAACACCAGCAATATTTACCTTGATAGGCAATGTGCTTTCGTAGCCGGTAGTCTGACCCAAACGAAGTTTGCGAGCATAAGTTACCGGGACATTACGCTGACCTTCCTGCACAATAATAATACCTATAGTGGCGAGGACAAAAATAATAGCAAAGGCAATGGCGCCGATGATCTTGGTCGTGTCGCCGGATTGCAGTATAAGTGTCGTGTTGCGGATCTGCTCAGGATAGCTAGATAGGATGCCAAGTGTAATGATGAGCGAGACGCCGTTGCCAATCCCCTTCTCTGAGATAATTTCACCAATCCACATCAGGAGGATCGTGCCAGCACTTACCGAGATCAACATAATCCAAAGATTGAGAGTGGTCCAGCCAGGAATAACACCCTGATTTCGAAGTAGAACTAGCATGGCGTAAGCCTGAATAAAGGCAAGTGGTACAGTGGCTAGACGGGTCCATTGATTTATCTTTTGTCGACCAGCTTCACCCTCTTTTTGGAGCTCGTCAATTGACGGGAAGATCATCCCGAGCAGTTGGAAGATGATTGACGAAGTAATATATGGACCGACACCCATCAGGATGATAGAGAAATTGCTCATCGTGCCACCGGAAAACATGTTTAAAAAACCAAAGACCTGATTATGCGAAAAGAATGTTTGTAGTCGTGCCAGATCAACACCAGGTAGCGGGATGTGAGCAAGTACTCGAGTTAGAAGTAGCAGAGAAACCGCAACAATAATTTTATTGCGCAGGTCCTTGTATTCCCAGATTTTTAGCCACTTGTTCACAAGTTCTTCTCCTTTTCAAGGAGGGGTTAGGTGAGGTTTATTGATACAGATTAAATATAGCGCAATTTCGTGCGTAAATCAATCAAAAAAAGCTAATATTTCAGAGCTATTTTTTGATGTGAAAATCGGTATTTATTTGTCTGTTTTTGGTTGAGCCGGAGTTTTGGGAGTTTTGGCTTTTTTGACCTCATTTTTCTCTTCATTAGTTCCTGTTTTTTCTGGCTTAGTGGCGGCTTTGGCGAAGAGGTCTACAACTGGCTTGGATGTTTTGATGTCGGCGCCGAGTTTGACAGCGACTGTCAGCTTACCGTTGTTTAAGATTTTGACGATATTTTTGCCGGAGACAATCCCTTTTTCGGTCAATGATTTAATATCGACGGTTTCGCCGACTTTGTAGTTGGTTGAAATAGCATCGAGTGAGACAACCTCAGCTTTTTTCTTGTGTGACTTGAAACCTGGAAGTGCCGGTAATCTCATCGAGAGCGGTGTCTGACCACCCTCAAATTTTCGTGGAATATTAAAACCGCTGCGTGATTTTTGGCCCTTGGTTCCACGACCAGCAGTTTTGCCTTGGCCAGCGGAAAGTCCTCGTCCGACGCGTTTCTTGATTTTGCCTTTTATACTTGTTAGCTGCATTTTAATCCTTAATATTTGCTATGGGATCCTTCGCTGACGCTCAGGATGACATTAGTGTGCTATTTCTTTGCTGTTTTCTTAGCAGTCTTTTTTACAACTGGTGCTTTGGCTTTTTTCCCCTCTGGTTCAGCTACTTCCTTTTCAACCTCTTTGACCTCTGTTTTCTCTGCGACGGTGAATTTCTTGACCTGGTCAGAATACTTATTGTCAAACGTAGAGAAAGCCTTGAGTGTAGCAGTGATATTGTTGACCTTGCTTGAACTCCCCATCATCTTTGACAGTAGGTCAGTAATACCGGCCAATTCAGCGATAGCTCTGACAGCTCCGCCAGCCACGATCGAAGTACCACTGGCAGCAGGTTTGAGCATGACGACGGCACCACCATGTTTGGAGATGACTTCGTAAGGGATAGTACCATTTATAATAGTGACCTCTATTAAGGTTTTCTTGGCTTGAGCAACAGCCTTTTTGACTGCTTCGGCAACATCGTTAGCCTTGGCGATACCCATACCGACTTTGCCTTTTTTATTGCCAATGACGACAAGAGCTCGAAAACGAATACGACGTCCGCCTTTGACGGTACGGGCAACACGACGAACCTCGATGACACGCTCTTCAAACTCTTTAGGTTCGCGATGCGCACCAAAAGAACGTGGCTTCATTATGTTTTTGGACGCTCTTTCTGATTTTTCGTCTTGTGCTATCTCTTTGTCTTTCTCTTCTGCCATTGTAAAATCCTTGGTTATAATTTAATTCCGCTCTCACGGACACCATCAGCAAATGCTGCCACCGAGCCATGGTATTTGTTGCCGTTTCTGTCAAAAACCGCTGTTTCAACTTTTTTACCCTTGAGAGCTTTTCCCAGCTCGAGTCCAGCTTTTTTGGCATTGTCGATATTTTTGCTCTTGGCTTTTATTGTGGAAGCTGAAGCAATGGTTGATCCAACTGAATCATCAATAGCTTGAGCACTAATAACTCGATTTGAATGATAAATCGAAATGCGCGGTTTTGAATTTGTACCAATTATTTTTTTCATAATAGTTTCTCAATCTCTACATACTTACAAATTTTTTACTAACATACAAATTCTATCTAATATTTTTTATAAATGTATCTTTGTAGGGATTTGTAATTCGTAGAATTATTACTTGCTTGCTGCAGTTTTACCGGCTTTACGACGGATATTCTCGTCTGCATATTTTATACCCTTGCCTTTGTAAACCTCTGGCTTGCGGACTTCACGGATCTTGGCAGCAAATTGTCCAACTTCTGCCTTATCAATACCGGAAACGACAATTGAGTTTTTAGTAATTTTAACCTCAAGACCGTCAGGAATCTGTAATTTTGTATTATGGGAATAGCCCATCACCAAGACAACATCTCTGCCTTCTACTGAGGCTCGGTATCCTGTACCCTTGAAGGTCAGTTCCTTGGTAAAACCGGTGCTGACACCGGTGACCATATTGGCAATCAGCCTTGCCATCAGACCATGCTGTTCCTTGGCGATCCTGGACTCTTCGTTGGCAATGACGTAAATGCCAGCCTCTTCTTTTTTGAGGCTGATTTGCTTTGGAAAGTCAAGCTCAAGCTTCTTTTCACCAGAGGAAACAACAAGGTGGTTTTCAAAAATCTCGGCATTGACGCCTTCGATTAGTCTGATTGGTTTTTTAGCAATTTTACTCATAATAACTTTCGTATTTTTGTATGATTTCGTATTTCGCGATTACTTACCAGATTTCACAGATAACTTCACCACCAAGCCCTTTTTTAGCTGCCTCACGACCGGTAACAACACCTGTTGAGGTAGAAACAACGACGATTCCAAGTCCGCGTAATGGTTTTGGCATCTCTTTGCTTTTGACGTAAATGCGGCGACCAGGTTTGCTGATTTGCTCGAGATGAGATGGGACTTTAGTGGCTGAAATCTTGATTTTAATCGATTTTTTGTCATCATCTTCGACAACCTCAATATTTTCAAGAAAGCCTTCCCGTTGAAAGATGTTCAAAATAGCCTCTTTCATTTTGGAGTATGAAACAGTAATTTCGCTTTTCCTGACGGCAGCGGCGTTTCTTATTCTTGTAAGCAAATCTGCAATTGAATCCATTGTTTTCCTCTGTTTAGGGTAACTTTACCAACTGGATTTAGTCACTCCAGGAATTTCGCCTCTGGAGGCTAATTCTCGGAAGCAAACCCGACACAGTGTAAATTTACGAATATAACCGTGCTTTCGACCACAAAGTTTGCAACGGTTGATAGTTCTCGACATGTATTTTGGTTTCTTCTCGGCTTTTAGGATAAGTGATTTTTTGGCCATTAGTTCCTCTCTTTCTTAAATGGAAAGCCCAGTTTTTCCAGTAATACTTTGGCCTCGTCTTTGCTGCGAGTCTTGATTCGAATATTGATCTCAAGACCAAAGTTTTCCTTAATCTCTTCATATTTAATCTCTGGAAAAATAGCGTGATCTTTGACGCCGATAGAGAAATTGCCAACATTGTCAAAACTGTCTGGCGAAATACCGCGAAAATCGCGAATTCGTGGTAAAGCAACGTTTACAAGCTTGCTAACGAAGTCATACATCCTCTCTCCGCGCAGCGTGGCGGTAAGGCCGACCGGCTGACCAATACGAAGCTTGAAGGCTGAGACAGCTCTGGTTGAGAGGTTTGTTTTTGGCTTAGCGCCAGTAATTTTGGTTAGCTCTGCAGCAATACTCTCTACAGCTTTTTTATCCTCTTTGAAATCACCAATCCCCGTCGAGATAACAACTTTCTCGATCTTTGGTACCTCGAAAGGATTACTGCATTTCAATTCTTTCATCAGCTCCGGGGCAATTTTGTCTGTGTAAATTTTGCTTAATTTTTCCATGGTTTTTTAATTTGTGAAATTATGTTGACTAATTAGCTGCTTCCAGACTAGCACCACACTTTTTACAGACGCGACTTTTACCTTTATCTGTGACTTTGGCAGCAATCTTTGATGGTTTGCCACAACTTGGGCAAAGAATCATGACATTTGATGCACTGATTTTTTGATTGATTTCGATGATGCCGCCCTGAGGATTTTTCTGTGATGGCTTAACATGCTTCTTTGCAATTGAGACACCCTTGACGACTATTTTACTGTCCTCGCCAAAAACACGCTCGACTAAGCCGGTTTTGCCTTTGTCGCGGCCAGAAATTACCAATACATTGTCATTTTTCTTCAGTTTCATATTTGTGGTTTATAAACTTTTAATTACAGTACCTCGGGAGCAAGTGAAATAATCTTCATATAGTTAGCACGCAATTCTCGAGGGATCGGACCAAATATACGTGTGCCGCGCGGCTCCAATGATTCTTTGTCAATGATTACGGCAGCATTTTCACTGAAACGAATACTCGAACCATCCTGACGTAAAGTGTTTTGGCGGGTACGAACGATAACGGCTCTTACAACCTCTTTACGCTTGACTGTGCCTCGAGGAATAGCATCTTTAACTGATGCCGAGATAACATCGCCAACGAGTGCATAGCGACGAGTGGATCTACCCAAAATAGAGATACATTCGATCTCCTTCGCGCCTGTGTTGTCCGCAACTTTTAATCTTGTTCCAGCTTGTATCATTATTTTGCCTTATTTACACTTTCTGTATCGCCGATAA
>Ga0172369_10002914_pt1 | contig 22959 bp, 19 predicted proteins | sample LakKiv25m_FD_114539 | JGI IMG/M metagenome (GOLD analysis project Ga0172369, IMG submission 114539) | Freshwater microbial communities from Kabuno Bay, South-Kivu, Congo - kab_022012_11.25m | ecosystem: Environmental > Aquatic > Freshwater > Lake | place: Democratic Republic of the Congo...
AATAACTGGATTTTTTCAAACAATCAATCAAAAATACAATGCCGATTTAAATAAACTGTTTACATTGAAGTTCCAATATTTTCAAAATCAAAATGCGGAAATTTATCCCATGTGATGTATAACTGCAAGCATGGTATCATCCATCACTGCTGATTTGGAAGTAAAGAAAGCAAAGGTTGAGATCAGGCATATCGTTCGGATGATGATGTCGGAATTAACCCTGAAAAACCGAATTACATTTTGCCAGTTCATAAAGGTTTTGGTTGACCAGTATTTCAGGAGGCCTGAGTATTTTTTTCTGAAAAGAGCAATCCCCAGAAAGAGTCCGACATACATTGCTGTCAAACCTCCCCAGGCAACACCGTTCGATGTCATCCCCATACCAAAGACAAAAAATATATTGGCCAGAACGCTGATAATATTCACTGAAAGTGCAATGATCATTGGGTATTTGGCATTCTGCATTCCGGTAAACCACCCTGAAAGAGCCAGAATTCCAAGCATTGCGGGAGTGGCGTATATACGGATCCTAAAATACTCCTTAGCCAGTGTCTTTACCTCTTCCGATCCCCCGATAAAATAAAAACCAAGGATATCAATTGGATATTGAAGCAGGATAAGCACAAAACCTCCTGCGATAGCAATGAACAATGCCCTGCCGAACAATGCAATTTGCTCGGTTTTGTTTTCCTCGCCATAAGCCTGTGCTGTAAATCCGCTTGTCCCCATCCTGAGGAATCCGAAAACAGCATAAATATAATTGAAGATTATGGTTCCGATAGCAACCGCGCCCAGATAAACTTCGGATTCAAGGTGGCCCAGAATGGCTATATCCACCATCCCCGCAAGAGGGACTGTGATGTTGCTGATCATATTAGGGATTGCAAGGCGGAGTATTTGCCGGTTCATTGTTATATCAACTATTAAATTCCGGGTAAAAAATAATAAAGAGGCTGAATAGAAATTAATAGTTCTCGGCCAGTATTTCGAAATATGCCTGTGGATGAGCGCAAGCCGGACAATTTTTTAAGGCTGTTTCGCTTTCATGTATGTAACCGCATTTTCTGCATTGCCACTTAACCTTCTTATCTCGTTTGAAAACTTTTCCTGTTTCGATGTTTTTAAGCAGCCGGGCGAACCGCTCTTCATGATATTTTTCAATTGAGGCGATAAGTTTGAACTTTGTTGCAACATCCTTGAAACCTTCTTCCCAGGCTGTTTTTTCAAATGCGGCATACAATTCACTCCATTCCTCATGTTCGCCCGCAAGTGAAGCCTTCAGGTTTTCAATTGTATTTCCGATCATGGCTATAGGATACAAAGCATTAACTTCAATCGGGCTGCCTTCAATAAACCTGTAAAAAGTTTTTGCATGTGATTTTTCCTGTTCAGCGGTTTCAAGAAAAAATTCAGCAATCTGTTCGTAACCATCTTTTTGTGCTACTTTTGAATAATAGGTATAACGGCTGATTGCCATCGATTCACCTGCGAATGCATTCATCAGGTTTCTTTCTGTTTTTGATCCGGTAATCTTTGACATAGAAATAATTTTCAGTGAACAATGAATAATCTATTATGTTGAATTAATGAGTTAAAAGTATATAAAATGAGAGTAATAAAGTTAATCGCACTAATTTTAATAAATATTTTGGTCATTGGTAATTTGAACGCACAAAAAAAGAGCTTCTATGATTTTTCAGCAAGGACTATAGATGGAAAAATATTTGATTTTTCAGATTTAAAAGGGAAAAAGGTGCTTATCGTCAATACGGCTTCGGAGTGCGGGAATACACCTCAATATAAAGACCTGGAAGAATTGTATAAATTATATGGAGGAGAAAAATTCATTATTATCGCATTTCCTGCAAATAATTTTGGGAGTCAGGAACCCGGAACGGATAAGCAAATTAAAGAGTTTTGCGATATAAATTACGGCATTACTTTCCCGATGATGTCAAAAATATCGGTGAAGGGAGAAGATATTAGTCCCTTATATAAATGGCTTACCTCCAAAGAAGAAAATGGTGTAATGGATTCCTCAGTAAGATGGAATTTCCAAAAGTATTTAATTGATGAAACCGGTAATCTGGTCAGCGTTATGGCTCCAAAAGAAAATCCTTTTTCTGAAAAAATTGTCAGTTGGATAAAAGGATCGGATCCAATTAATTGAAGTGAAAACTATAGCTTTGAGTTACGTGAGTTATGACAGATTCCAGTCAATTTCACCAATATTCTTTTCTTTGAGATAGGTATTTGTTCTTGAAAATGGTTTGCTTCCGAAGAATCCCCGTTCTGCAGAAAATGGTGACGGATGAGCCGATAAAATAAGGAAGTGGCGAAAGGGGTCAATCAGTGATTGTTTAGCCTGGGCATAATTTCCCCAAAGGATAAAGACAACATTATCTTTTTTTTCTGAAAGGTTTTTTATTACTGAATCTGTAAAAATTTCCCAGCCTTTATTTTGATGCGAACCTGCCTGGCCTGATCTCACGGTCAGAGTTGCATTTAACAAAAGGACACCCTGCTTTGCCCACTTTTCGAGGTTTCCTGAAGCCGGTGCAGGCAAACCGAGATCAGCGTTCAGTTCTTTGAAAATATTTTGAAGGGATGGCGGTTTGGCGATTCCCGGTTTCACCGAAAAACAAAGCCCGTTTGCTTGTCCACGACCATGATAAGGGTCCTGTCCTAAAACAACAACTTTAACCTTTTGGAAAGGCGTATAATTAAAAGCGGCAAAAATCTCCGATCCCGGAGGAAAAATGATGTACTTCTTTTTTTCCTCGATAAGAAAATTTCTGAGCGAGAAAAAATATTCAGCTTGAAATTCCTCTGAAAGCTCCTGTTTCCAACTAGTCTCGATATTCGGTTCAATTTTCATAAAGTCAATAAAAGAAGATAAATTTCTGAATGGCGCATTAATTGCAATATGGCTGACAAATTTAAGTTTTATTGACAGACGTCCGGATTCTAAAAAATAGTTTTATTTTTGCTAACCTTGATAAAATAAAAAAATGAAAAAAGTTATTGTCCTTTTAATCGCTGTAATGATATTTGGAATAATAATGGTTTCGTGTAAAACAGCAGAAAAATGCCCGGCTTACGGTGAGGCAAAAAAGTTCCAGATTGAGCAAAGGCGCTGATGCTCATAAACCACAATTTTCAACAGGAAATAAATATTTATCGGATTTCGTTATTTGATAAATATTTTTTTATTTTTATAGTCGCTCTTTTCTGATTATTCATGGTACGAATTTCTACAATTTTAATATTATTCTCTTTCTTGTTGTTTTCTTCCGGTATTAATGCCCAGGAAGAAATGACTGTTGATACCTCCAGGAATATTATTTTGCTCAAAGAAACAAGCGCAGGTATTACTTTGCATACCCAGGGCTGGGGATTGAAATTCAACAAAGGTTACCATAAAACTGCTTTCAGGAAAAGAATGATTACTATTGAATTTCTTGAAATGCAATCACAGAAACAAATCCGTACAATCAATCCCTATTTCACCAACTCTAAAAGCTATGTTTACGGGAAATTGAATTCCGTGTTTATACTAAGAGGTTCTTATGGAATTCACAAACAGCTTAACAGAAAACCTTACTGGGGAGGAATAGAGCTCAGGTTTTTTTATATGGGAGGATTGGACCTGGCAATAACAAAACCGGTTTATTTATACATTCTTAAACCAATTTCACCGCTTGGTTACGAATATTCAATTACCGAAGAACGATACAATCCTGATGAGCATTTTGTAGATAATATTTTCGGCAGGGCTTCCTTTACCAAAGGATTTGACGAGCTAAGCATTTATCCCGGGATCCATACTAAAATAGGGCTTGATTTTGACTACGGGGTTTATAATTCCAAAGTAAAATCACTTGAAGTCGGAGTTATTTTGGATATATTTGCAAGGCCGGTACCTATTATGGCTTTTAACGATCCGAATTACTATTTCCTTACTTTCTATTTCAGTTTTAATTTCGGAAAGAGATATAATTAAAAAAGGACAGCATTGAATACCATCCTTTTTCAAACCTTAAATCAATTTATTCTATTTATTGATGATCAGTTTCCTGGTATAGACATTTTGCCCTGTCTTAAACCTGATGAAATATAAACCGTCATTTAAATTATTCAGATCAATATTCACAGCATCCGATCCCTGCCGGAATAAGAAGTATTTTTCAAAAACAACTTTGCCCACAAAATCCACGACTGTCACCTGGATTTCCGTTTCCCTGGCGGACTTCAGTTCAAAAGTAAGCAAACCTTTTGAAGGATTCGGATATAAATTAATATTGTTATCATTTAAAGCAATATTTCCGGTTCCCTGCGGCCCTGTATGGAATTGCCATGTTTCACTCCAATTAGTGGTATCTCCGTTCGAAAATGTACGTACCTTCCAGAAATAATCCTTCCCAAGTTCAAGCGGTTTGAAAACATTATATAAATTGGTTTCCAGAAAGGCAGTATCACTATAGGTATAATCTTCATCATATACTCTGAGTTCATATCCGTCAATACCAATAATTGGAAGCCAGTCCAAAGTGGGTAATGTTGAAAGCCCGGCAGATCCGTTTGCAGGAAGGTGTAATAGAACACTATTGATTACCTGAAAACTTCTAACAGCCGACCAATCAGAAGTATCGGCATCGTGAGCAGCCTGTAAACGCCAATAATATGTATTGCCGAACAGGAGTTCAGGAACAGTTATACTTGTATAATCATCGTTGGCTAATCCTGTAATACATGGAAATGTAAAATTCGGATCGGAACAAACCTGGTAGATATAATCATTTATTCCGGTCAGCGGAGCCCAGGTCAGTGTAATATTAGGATCCTGGTTGGTTGCATTGTTTGCCGGGGTAAGTAGAGTAACACCCGTAGCTACACTAAACGACCAGGGTGCTGACCATTCGCATGTTCCAAAATTGTGTCTTGCCCTTACCCGCCAATAATAAGTTGTATCAAATAATAAATTGGAGGTCCTGTAAAGCACGAAATTCGAATCAGCAGGAAAGGTTCCGGTGGCTAAGGAATTACTGAAATCAATCGTGGAAAAGTCTTCCAGAAAACTTCCCTGTATATCATAATAAGTGATGCCGGTAATATATATCGCTCCCTTCCTGTTGCTCCATGATAAACCGACATTCGGCATTTGGTTGTTTGCAGTATCTGTAGGCTTATTTAATGCCACCAAATTAAAAATCGTAAAACTAAATACTGCCGACCAGTCACTTGTACCTGTATTGTCTGATGCCCTAACCCTCCAGAAATACTGGTCGCCAAAAATTAAATCCTGTGCATTTACCGCAGTGGTTACGGAGGTCATTGTAACTGGGTCCGGAAATAGATTACTTGTATCAATCTGAATTTCATAAGAAATCGTTCCGATACCGTTAACTGCATACCAATCCAGTTCTGCATCCGGCATTTGGTTGGTAGCGGCATCTGTCGGTTTTGTAAGAACAGGAGGTAAAATATCCGGCTGTGAATAAAGGCCTATTGTTAATGCAGTAAACAGGATTGTAAATAGTAAATTTTTCATCTCACTATATTTTTTATTTTTCAATTTCATATAAATTATTTTACGATGATCAACCTTGATGAACTTGTTGTTTTACCGGCTACAAGCTTTAGGATATATGAACCTCTGGCAACCATACCGGTGTTTAAAGTTAATTTCTGCTGGCCTTTGTCTGCATCATTCTGAGCTTCGCTATAAACAAGCCTGCCCGACAGGTCATAAACATTCAGCAAGATATCTGATTTTTCAGAGAGGTTAAACATTACACTTATGTGATCTGAAGCCGGATTGGGAAAAATATTCAAATTAAGGCTATTGGAATTGCCGGCAACAGGATGTTCTTCTTCGCCAACGGTAAAGTAGGCCTCATTCCGAAAAACGCCCCTTCCATGAGTTCCGGCATAGATCATCCCGTAATTTTCAATTTTCGGGAAATATTCATAATTGGGGTCACCGGTCGCAGGATCATAATTGGTTATTACGAATTGTCCCTTATAAACTGTTTGTTGTTTTAGATCCATTACAGGCACTTTACCAATGTCACCGCCGGCCTGGTACCAAACGCCACCGGCTACATTATCAGAAACCCAAATGCCTTCTTCTGTACCGACCATAGCCATGTCGCTCTCCGGCTGCATTTCAAGCAGGGATGAATAAACCGGAAATGTCGGTAATCCTGTGGTCGAAGGATCTCCCTGCACCGAATTGAATTCAGGGGTATTGGCAAGTGCATTGGTTGAATAATATACATAATCCGAATTGCCATAGTTGCCAAGGGTAACAAGGACTTTATTGGCATTTTTCGGATCAACTGCAATAGAAGTTATAACCTGTGTATTTCCTTCATAGACATCCAACTGAGATGTGGCAATGATACAATTGGAACTGGTTACATCAGCCAAATCTTCATTATAAGCATAAGCTATATTTGAAATCCGATAAATCTGACCCTCATAAGTCCCTACGAAAAGGTAGTTTGCATCGGCTGAATATGCCATACAACTTGGATTATCCATAAATCCTGCATGGCTTTTATCAGAAATTTTAAACCAGGCCGGATTCAGATCAAACCTTAGCGCCTGCATCGTCATATATACATTATCCTTGATAGCCATAAAAAATTTGGCTGAAATTATATCCTGTACTTTCAGAGAATCACCTTCAACCAAATCTGCAGAAATTACCGAATGGAAAGGATGCTTGAAATTTTTACTTCTTACTGTGATTGAATCACCGGTGCTGTAGTTCTTATCAGCAACGAAGTAAACCGAATCCCCGCTTAGGGTATTATTATAACTTTCCCATAGAGTGATTGGCGTCATAAAATTTGGATTAGTTAGGTTAGGTAAATTCAAAAAGAAATTGATTGACCAGTCGTATCCAAGAGATTCAGACCTTCTTATACGGTATTCACTAGCTCCATTATTAACTAAATCGTCGTTTGAAGGGAATGGACTCTTTGTATAAAAAGAAGCAGGCAATTTTTCATCTTCACCATCCTTGATGCTTCTGATATTTGACAAAGCCACAAATCCTCCATCAGTGCCTTCGGGATATTTCCCATCAAGATTTGCAGGCCTCCACAAGTCTTCACCCTTATTTGGAGTATTTCCCGTACCACTGATGTAAAGCGAACCCATATTTTGTGTTCCGCCAAGGACTTCTCCAATTGAATTTGAAATATCAATAGAGTAATATTGTGTTACGTTAAAATTTTTATTCAGTGCTTCGAAAACATAATAAGGCTCTGAATAAACAACGCCATAAATCCCACCATCGGTAGTCGCAAAAAATACATCTGGATAGCCAGGTACAAAAACATAAGAATGATGATTTGCGTGGCAATACAACGGATTAAAAATCCCATTGAAAATTTGAGCGGAGCCATCACTGTTAATAACAGTTCCTATTGATTTTTCAGTCCATTGATAGAATCCGGTTTCCATTACTTTTACACCTTCCCAAAGGTTCACGCCTCCGGCAAGGATTTTATACGGATCATCAGGAAATACAGTTAGTGTGTTGCAATAATCACCCCGGTAGTAAGTTGCATAATCTGCAAGAGAAAGATCCCAGTACTCTGCACCAAGAATATTAAGGCTTGCCGATCCGCCAGGAGCAATTATTCTCCAGGAATTCCCTTTATCTTCCGAAAGATAAATATTGAACAAGCTTCTGGCAGGATTACCTGACTTTGCCGCCATACAATATACGATATTCTGGTTGGAAGGAGCAATTGCATAGGATACCCTTCCTACATTTGCGCTGGAGGGATACTGGGCTAAAATTTGCTGCACCGCAGCATCAAGGACAATATAATTAGTATGCCAGTCATAATCTTTTGAATAATTATTTATGGAATCGTGAAGCACTGCACCTGATTTATCTTTAATTACAATGCTGGTTGAATAATCTATTTGATCTTTTCTGATATCATCAGGATTGTTGGGGTAAAGTGATTTGTTGACAAACTGGTTCGGATTTCCGGTTTCAGACACATAAACAAAGCCCCTGAAAGATGAAATTATCCAGCCTTCGGAGCTGATACTTACGTCGTAACAGTTTCCCGGGCCGTCAAAGGGTATGTACTCGCTGTATATATTATTCACTTCAGTAGTATCATCCAGTGTGATTTCATACTCTGCATGGGTCTGGCCATAAATTACGTATTCCCCTTCTTCTATTTTAAAACTGTCGCAAACAATGATAGAATCGCTGGTGATTGTTCTGGAGATTATAGTACTGTCTAACAAATACTTGTTGACCGACTGCCAATCGCTAAGTCCGGGTAAGGTTGCATATTTCAATCCTGTATGAGTGGCTGCAAAAAGTCTGTTCCCATAGGTATCAATGGCCAGTTTATTAATATATGCCCATTCAATAGTATCGCCGTTTAATACGGGTTTGGTTCCGGGTACAAGCTGAAAATTGTCACTTGCATCCGATTTGAAGATACCCTGACCGACAAATCCTCCCTGATAGCCTAACTGACTATAACCTGAATAAAGCTCAGTATTCAAACCTTCACCTGTTCCAACATAAATGGTTCCACCGGCATCCTGTACCATGCACGTCACATTCAGGTTTTCAGTTCCATTGGCCTGGTTTATTTTCGACCAGTTTGAACCTAAACTGGTTGATTTGAACATACCTCCATTTACACCTCCGGCATAAACCGTCATTGATGAAGCATCCCTGTTGTCAAAGATAAGAGCCCGGGTTCTTCCGCCTATATTATCGGGACCCATTTCAATCCAATTCAAATCACTGAAAGATTTACCTGATTTATAATAGGTGCGGTCTTCATTTTGTTTCCTTGCTGCTACAACATCACGCGGATCAAGTGTACCTGTATGCTGATTATTCCTGATCTTTGCAAGGTAATCGGCTGAACCTAATACGCCTGGTCCTTTTTGTGTAATTCCTGACTTTTCGTCGCCAGCCTTTGCCTGAATCAGGTAAAATGCAGTTAAGCCAATTATTAATAAAGAAAATAATCCAATAGGTAAAAGTCTTTTTTTCATATCATTTTTATTTGATTATTGTTTTCTCAATTCAAAAATCACTCCTTTTATTGAGTGGCACAAGTTACACCTTTTTAAATATATGCAAAGAAGATTTTTATAAAAAAATTTTAACAAAATTAAAGTATTTTATTACCGGAAACTGAACCAAACAAATATTTATAAGATGCTTCACATCTAATTTTCAAACCGTGACAAAAATAGACGATTTTTTAAAAATTGCAACTGCAAATCAGTTAACGGCAGTAATTAATCAGTTTTCGGTTTTTGATGTAATAAAAAATAGCTAATTTATTAACTTATCCGGATAGGTGAAGTCTGGATTATAATTGGCCAGTTGATTAAGGTTCAAATAAATAGTGATCACTTATGAACGTTCAATTAATATTTATTCCAAATTTCACCATTTCTGAAAATCACTGATAAAATAAGTTGATTGAAATATGAAAATAGTATTTTTGACAACTTGTAATTTAAAACAAGAGATTAAAACAATAAACTAATTCATTAAAAAAGAAAAATATATGGCGAAAAGAACCATTGTAAAAATGCCCGGTGACGGCATTGGTAAAGTTGTACTGGAAGAAGCTGTCCGGGTACTTGATTCGGCGGGCTTTCAGGCAGATTATGTTGAAGGCGACATTGGCTGGGATTTCTGGTGCAGAGAAGGTAATCCCCTTCCTGATAGGACAATCAAGCTTCTCGAAACCCATAAAATTGGACTTTTCGGAGCTATTACCTCCAAACCAAAAGATGCCGCATTATCCGAACTATCTGCGGAACTCAAAGATAAAGGCCTGGTCTATGCCAGTCCTATTGTTGGGCTTCGTCAGCATTTCGGGCTTGATATCTGTGTGAGGCCGTGCCGGTCGTACATTGGAAATCCGCTGAACTTTATAAGAAGAGGCAAAAATAACAGTGTTGAAGAACCGGCTATTGATGTCGTTATCTTCAGGCAAAATACCGAAGGTCTTTATGGCGGGGTCGAATGGAGTAATCCCCCCGACCAGGTATATCAGGCATTGATGACCCATCCCAAATTTAAAAAGAATTTCGGCTGGTGCCCCAAAGAGGAGCTTTCGGTTTCGACCCGCATTTTTACCAGGAAATTTACAGAACGCATCCTTCGGGCGGCTTTTGAATATGCAAAAAAGTGTGGTTACAAATCCGTGACATTATGCGAAAAACCTAATGTGATAAGGGAAACCTCAGGAATGATGTACACCATGGCAAAAGCGATTCAAAAGTCAGATTATCCCGGAATTGAATTATGGAATACGAACATTGATGCTCAAATGATGTGGCTTACCAAAAATCCGGAGAACTATGGTGTGATCGTCGCCGGGAATATGTTTGGAGATATTGCATCGGATGGTTTTGCCGGCCTTATAGGAGGCCTTGGATTTGCATGCAGCGCACAGTTTAACCCTGATACCGGAATCGGTGTTTTCGAACCAACCCATGGCTCAGCACCAAAATATGCCGGTTATAAAACCTCGATAGTAAATCCGATCGCCATGATAGAATCGGCGTGTATGATGCTTGATTATATAGATGAAAACGCAATCGCAGCTAAAATACGTAGGGCCGTCGCGGCAGTGATTGAAGAAGGAAAAGTCAGGACCTATGATATGATGAAAATGACCGGAAAGCCTGATGTTATTGAAAAAGGAGCAGCTTCCACACAGCGGATGACGGATGCCATCATCGCAAGATTATAAATAACTTTTGGAAATTTATGAATAGTGATCAGTGAAAAATCAATTAGCTGTTTTCATTGATCACTTTTCTGTTTTGAAATTAATAATTAAATTAATTTAATATGAACGCAAAAATATTAGCACTTTGGCCTGAATTAGAGTGGATTCAGGATGCAGATTTAAAAGAAAAAACTGCAAGGACCTGGGATCTTGCGCTTGAAAGAAGCGTTCTGACACCCGGGGATTTAAACAGGATTCCTTTTACACTTTTGTGCGGTCCGAACCTAAAAGTTACCTTTATGGATCATAAACGCTCGGTAGTCCACATTGCAAAGGCATCGGGAGAAATTGTAAACGGGTGGTATCATGGTGAACTGAAAGTAAATATGGATATCCTGATCGCTGGAGCTATACTCGCCGATGTTGGTAAATTGCTTGAATATGAACTCGACAGGAATGGAAAAGCGGTTCAGGGAAAATACGGGAAATACCTGCGCCATCCTTTTTCCGGTGTTTCTTTGGCTGAACAATGCGGGGTGCCTGCTGAAGTTTGCCATATCATTGCTACCCATGCCGGCGAAGGAGATATGGTAAAGCGCTCCACCGAAGCCTACATAGTTCATCACGCCGACTTTATGACCTTCGAACCATTCCGGGAGAGGCTTATGGTTTAACCCATACTGCACCCCGGATAATTCTATCATCCTGCCAGCTTCATACTCAGTCTAAAAACTATATATATCAGGATCCTCTGTAAAAATATTCTTATATGAATTTACTCATCCTTGCCTTAGCCCCGGTTTTAATTATTCTTGTTTATGTTTATATCAGGGATAAATATGAAAGAGAACCGGTATTTCTCCTGGCAGCATCTTTAATTGTCGGCGCATTTATAGTAATTCCTGTAATATTTGTTGAATCCTATTTTGACAACTATTCAATACGATATTCGGGTTATGCATACACCGCTTTCTCTGCTTTTATTTCGGCCGGACTGGTAGAGGAATTTTTCAAGTTTGTCGCACTTTTTTACCTGATCTGGAGAAACAGGGAGTTTAATGAAAGGTTCGACGGGATTGTTTATGCTGTATTTATTTCTCTTGGATTTGCAGGGACGGAAAATGTACTTTATGTGTTCGAATATGGTGAGCCTGTAGCATACACCCGTGCGTTCACGGCGGTTCCGGCTCATGCACTTTTTGGTATTGTAATGGGTTATTATTTTTCACTTTCAAAATTCTATCCGCAGAAAAAGAAAATCCATTTTATCGCTGCACTTTTAGTACCAGTTGTACTACATGGAATGTATGATTTTATTTTAATGTCCCAACATAGGCTCTACCTCCTGTTCTTCGTTCCTTTTCTTTTCTATCTCTGGAGATTGGGTTTTAAAAAAATGAAAGAATTATCCGTTAAATAATATGGTTTTAATTAAAGAATTTATTTTTGAAAAAAATTTTAACGCGAACACTATGACACTTATTGAAAAGATAATTGCAAACCACTCGAAATTTGAAAAAGTAAAACCGGGCGACATCGTTGATGTTGAATGGGACATAAGAGCTGCGAGGGATTTTGGCGGGGCAAATGTTGTAAAAAATATCCGTGACAATGGTTTGGGAATTGATGACCCTTCAAAAACCTTTTTCACTTTCGACTGTAATCCCACCGGTTCAGATCAGAAATATGCGGTGAACCAGCACATTTGCAGATTATTTGCCCGCGAACACGGTATAAAAGTTTATGATATTGACAACGGTATCGGCACACATATCCTGATGCAAGAAGGTCTTGCTTTCTCCGGCTCTACCGCCGTTACCACCGATTCACACGCTAATATTCTCGGTGCGGTTGGCGCTTTCGGACAGGGTATGGGTGATCAGGATATTGCAGCGGCGTGGTCAAAAGGTAGAATTTGGTTTAAAGTACCTGAATCGGTGAAAATCAATCTGAATGGAAAACGTCCCGCCGGAATTACAGCAAAGGATATTATTCTTAACCTGCTGGGTATTTTCGGAGCCAATAAACTTTTAGGATATTCCGTTGAAATTTATGGTGATGAAGTTGATCGTCTTACCCTTGACGAAAGAATCACCATTGCTTCGATGGGTACCGAAATGGGCGCCATTATTACCTTACTGACACCCAGCCAGGAAATCCTCGATTACAGTTCAGCACATGCAGGGCGAAAGATTGAACTTGTCAGGGCTGATCCTGATGCTCAATATTCACAGGTATTCGATATTGATCTGTCAAAATTCGAACCGAGAGTTTCCAGGCCTGGAAAACCACACGACACAGTAAAGGTGGATGACGTTAAACGAGTCAAAATTGATTCAGGATTTATCGGATCATGTACCAACGGACGGATTGAAGATTTGAGATCTGCGGCTGAAATTCTTAAAGGGCGGAAATTAGCTCCCGGAGTTGTGTTGAAAATTGTTCCTTCAACGGATGAAGTCTGGAACCAGGCTATGCATGAAGGATTGATAGACATATTTAAAAAATCGGGAGCCATGGTATCCAATGCAGGCTGCGCCGGATGTGCTGCGGGTCAGGTTGGACAAAACGGCCCGGGTGAAATCACCATCAGCACCGGCAACCGTAATTTTCCGGGCAAACAGGGCAAGGGAGAGGTTTATTTAGCTTCGCCTGCAATCGTTGCATCATCGGCTATCGCTGGATTTATTACTACACCGGATGATATTCCTGAAAGTCCTGCGGTATTCAAAGTAATTAAAAAAGATACGGTGGCTAAAATCCGGAAATCATCAGAGGTCGCTGAAAAACCTGTTGAAGTCGAAGGAAAAGTATGGTATATCACAGAAGACAATATAGATACGGATATGATCTTCCATAACCGTTACCTTACCATCACCGATATTAATGAAATGGGAAAATACACTTTCGATAATCTGAAGGGATACGAGGATTTTGCGAAAAAAGCCGAAAGTGGTGATATTGTCATCGTTCAGAAAAACTTTGGAAGCGGTAGTTCGCGCCAGCAGGCAGTTGATTGCTTTAAGTCTCTGGGAATTCAGGCTGTTTTGGCAGAGTCGTTCGGTGCCATTTATGAGCGGAATGCCATCAATGCCGCTTTCCCTATCATTACTTACAAATCAATCGAAAACCTTGATCTTGTAAGCGGAGATTCAATCCGGGTGAATTTCGAAACAGGAGAAATTACCAACCTGAAAAACAAACAATCCGCCCAGGGTGAAAAATTTTCTGAGGTTCAGATGGAGATTTATCAGAACGGAGGACTGTTTTAACAGGCTTTTATATTAAAAATTTTGTGTCAATAACTTAAAGCCATCTTAATCGGGATGGCTTTTTTTATTTCTAATTTTGAAGCCATAATATTAATATGATAAACAGAAATTTATCAGAACGGAAAATTGTTATCATCGGGATTTTCGTCATCGTCGGCCTGATTTTACTTGCCCGGTTATTTTATATCCAGGTGGTTGATGCGTCCTATGTCATTTCTGCTGAAAGCAATGTGCTGCGGAAAAACACCATATATCCTAACCGGGGTGTAATTTTTGACCGGAAAGGTAAATTGCTGGTATATGATGAAGCGGCTTATGATCTGATGGTAATTCCCCGGCAGGTTAAAGATATTGACACTATAGAATTTTGCAGGCTGCTCGAAATAACGATTGAAGATTTCAGGGCAAGAATAAAAAAAGCAATTAATTATTCCCGCTATAAACCGACGATTTTTATTGCCCAAATCAAAAAAAACGAGATCGGCTTTATCGAAGAAAGGTTATATAAATTCCAGGGATTTTTCATTCAATCCAGATCACTGCGTATTTATCCAACCCAGATTGCCGCGCATACGCTGGGTTATGTCGGTGAAGTTGACGATAAGGAAATTGCAGCCGATCCTTACTACAAAATGGGCGATTTTATTGGCAGAAGCGGGATCGAAAAATCCTATGAAAAAATTCTGAGAGGAGTAAAGGGTTTCAACATTGTGATGGTGGATGTCCATAACAGGGAACAGGGTCATTATAAAAACGGGAAGTATGATACATCGGCTGTTTTAGGACAAAATTTATATTTGTCTTTAGATGCCGACCTTCAGGCTTACGGTGAAAAACTCATGGTAAATAAAATAGGGAGTATTGTGGCAATTGATCCAGAAACAGGTGAGATTCTTGCATTCGTTACAAGTCCTGTATATGATCCAAATCTACTGGTGGGCAGAGCGCGTGGCGAAAATTTCAGTAAGCTGATGGCGGATACTTCAAAACCACTCATGAACCGGGCAATCATGGGAACCTATCCTCCGGGATCCACTTTTAAGATGGCAAATGCACTCATCGGATTGCAAATGGGCACTTTGACTGAATCAACTGCATATTCCTGTTCCGGACCAAGAACAAGCCCGATAAAATGCAGCCACAATCATAAATCGCCGCTCCAGCTTCGTGAAGCTATCGAGCAATCATGTAATCCATACTTCTGGAATGTATACAAAGCCATTCTGGAACGCGGTGGCTATGGCTCGACTGAGGGCAACTACAACAAATGGAGAGAACATATTTTAAGCCTGGGTTTCGGAAAAAAGTACAATACTGACATTCCATTTGAACTGTCGGGGAATATTCCAAGTTCAACTTATTTCAATAAAATATATGGTGTGGATCACTGGAGGGCGCTTACCGTTAGATCACTGGGTATCGGTCAGGGAGAAATTACTGTGACACCCCTTCAAAATGCAAACATGGCGGTTATCATAGCCAACAAAGGGTACTACTATCCTCCCCATCTTGTGAGGGGAATCGGTTCTCCTGATAATGTTGTGGAAGCATTCACTCATCCTGTTCAAACGACTATTGATCCGGTTAACTTTGTTGTTTTACAGGAAGCAATGCTTGAGGTTTTTGAAGGTTCGCACGGAACTGCACGATGGGCCAGGCTTGAAGGTGTTAAAATTTGCGGGAAAACCGGAACAGCACAGAATCCTCATGGTAAGGACCATTCTATGTTCATTGCCTTTGCTCCACTGGAAGATCCCAAAATAGCCATGTCAGTTATTGTTGAAAATGCAGGATTCGGTTCTACATGGGCAGCACCGATTGCTTCACTTATGATTGAAAAATATCTGCACGACACCATTTCGAGGCCAGAGGTAGAACTCAGGATACTGGAAGCTGATTTAATCCTTGGGAAATGAGAGAAAAAACAAATATATTCCAGAACATTGACTGGATCACAGTAGCGATATTCCTCTTTTTATTGCTGATCGGATGGGTAAATATATATGCTGCCGTTTATAATGATGAGCACAAAAGCATTTTTGATCTTACCCAAAACTACGGCAAGCAAATGATCTGGATTTTAACTTCGCTGGTTTTAGCGCTTATTATTATGATCCTGGATGCAAAGTTTTTTTCTGCTTTTTCATATATAATTTACCTGGTGATATTGATCACACTGATTCTGGTTCTGGTCATCGGGAGGGAAATTGCGGGGTCACGTTCATGGTTCGAAATCGGTAATTTTTCTTTACAGCCATCGGAATTTGCGAAGTTTGCCACCGCCCTCGCCCTTGCTAAATACTTAAGCAACCTCGACCTGAATATCAACAGGCTTTCAACGCGTATTAACGCCGCCGGATTGATGTTTATTCCTGCCATTCTGATATTGATGCAGCCCGATGCTGGTTCGGCGATGGTTTACAGCGCATTTATCCTTGTGCTTTTCAGGGAGGGTTTGTCAGGGAACATTTTACTGCTTGGTGTTGCTTTTGCAGCATTGTTCATTCTCGCCCTGGTGATAGATAAGTTCGTTATGATCGGTTGCCTGGTTGGAATAGCAGTTTTGATTTATATCCTTTATAAGAACCTCCGCAGGAAGTGGGGCTGGTTCATAGCATCCCTCGTCATTTTTTCGTCTTATATTTACAGTATAGACTATGTCGTGGAAAAAATCCTTGAGCCACATCAGCAAAAAAGGATAAATGTTCTGATCGGAAAGGAAACTGACATTAAAGGAGCCGGGTACAATGTGCATCAATCAATGATTGCCATAGGGTCGGGCGGATTTTTAGGAAAAGGCTTTTTGCAGGGAACTCAAACCAAATATGATTTTGTGCCTGAGCAAAGCACTGACTTTATCTTTTGTACCATTGGCGAGGAGTGGGGTTTTGCCGGTAGTTTTGTGATCATACTCACCTTTATCGGGTTGTTTGCACGGATAATCATTATGGCCGAACGGCAACGGTCGAGATTCAGCAGAATTTATGGCTATGGTGTAGCTTCTATCCTGTTTTTTCATTTTGCAGTGAACATCGGGATGACCATTGGTCTGTTCCCTGTCATCGGAATTCCCTTACCCTTTATTTCATACGGAGGATCCTCGCTATGGGGTTTTACTGTGCTGCTGATTATTTTTGTGAAACTGGATTCGGTGAGGTTGCAGTTGCTGTAGGAGCATGGAGCAGGGAGCTTGGAGCAGGGAGCTTGGAGCAGGGAGCTTGGAGCAGGGAGCAGGGGGCAGGGACAAGGGAGTGTGGAAGTGGCTTGATGATATATGAAATAGGAAATTTGATGTAAGAAATTCGATATTTGATTTGAAGGTTTTGGGAATAGATACAGAGGAGCGGAAAAGGAAGCATTGAGTTTCAGGTTTGCTGATTGATTTCAACGACTTCAAAGCATTTGCAGAATGCAAACTTTTACTTATGATTTGTAGTTACAGAACAGCATGGAACCAAGTCTTAATAGTGATGGTTAAAAACCTGAATAATTGATAGTCAATAATAGAATTTTGCTCCATTTATTGGGCAGGAATAAAGGATTGTGACTTAAAAGGAATGATAAATAAATTTTGTAATTTTACCCACCTCTTATGGACGGGAATTAAAAATAATTACAAACTAAATTTTACAACATGAAAGCAAACAAAATTTTACTTGGAGGTTTAGCCGGAGGTGTAGCTACTTTCCTGCTTGGGTGGTTGGTTTTCGGAGTGCTGTTAATGGACTTTTGGGAATCCAACTTCAATAATTGTGCATCGAGGCCGGAAGAAGAAATGGTGTGGTGGGCGCTTATCTTATCAAACTTTGCATCCGGATTTTTGCTTGCATTTATTTTCAGTTGGTCGAACACAAAGGGCTGGTTGGCAGGTGCTAAAGTCGCCGGTATAGTAGCTTTTTTTATGGTTATCTCTTACGATCTAAGTTTTTATTCGATGAGCACTATGTTTAACAGCCTGAATGTAGTGATTATTGATATTGTTGTCGGAACAGTATTTACAGCAATTATCGGTGCCGTGATCGGCCTGGTAATGGGAATGGGGAAGAAAGAGGCATAGAAGTTTACCATACTTCACGGTTTACAATGGTGACAGGTAAGTAGCTTCTTTTACTACTTCATTTATAAACAATAGTTTTGAACTAATATTCTCACTCCGGCAGTCATCTGAGTATGCATTTGCTTGGTGGTTTGTTCCGTTTCACCTGGTTTTTGCACATGGGATTCCTTTGAAAGAATTTTTAACTTTGAATTTTTCACTTTTTCCTTTCAATCGTAAAATCCACCAACTGCTTCAACGCAGTCTTTGATTCGGAATCGGGAAATTCATCGAGGATTTGCATGGCTTTGTCGTGGTAGGAAACCATCTTTTGACGGGCATACACTATACCTCCGTTCTCATTCACTTTATTGATCACCATCGCAACCTTTTCAGGATTGTTGTTATGGTTCTTTACAATGTTGATGATCTTTCTCTTTTCGATAAAATCCGACTGGTTCAGCAGGTAAATCAGAGGCAAGGTCATTTTGCGTTCTTTTATATCTATGCCATTTGGCTTACCCGAACGGTTTGAAGATTCATAATCAAAAATATCATCCTTGATCTGGAATGCAATACCCACATTCTCGCCGAAGGCTTTCATTTTCTTTATCAGTTCAGGGTCAGCTTTTACCGAAGCGGCTCCGGCGGCACAACAGGATGCTATGAGCGAGGCGGTTTTTTTGCGGATGATCTCAAAATAAATATCTTCGCTGATATCGAGCTTGCGGGCTTTTTCAATCTGCAGCAGCTCGCCCTCGCTCATCTCACGGGTAGCCTCGGAAACGATCTTCAAAAGGCCGAATTCATTGCTATCGAGTGATAAAAGCAAACCCTTTGAAAGGAGGAAATCTCCCACCAGCACTGCCACCTTGTTTCTCCAGAGCGCATTGATCGAAAAGAATCCCCGCCTTACATTTGAATCATCCACAACATCATCATGAACAAGTGTTGCTGTATGAAGTAATTCAATCAGTGATGCAGCGATGTAAGTGGATTCATTGATCCCGCCATTCACTTTAGCACTTAGGAAAACAAACATAGGCCGCATCTGCTTGCCTTTCCTTTTGTAAAGGTAGCGGGTAATAATATCAAGCAATGCTACATTGCTCTTCATCGAATCCCTGAACTTCTTCTCGAATTCATCGAGGTTGGATTGAATCGGCAGTTTTATTTCGCTGAGTGACGCCATGTTATTTAAAGGTTCAAAATTATGGAAATATATCAAATGAAATTTATTGAAATAGATTGAAATTCATCGAAATTTATTGTCTCATAAAGTTATTTTTGTACCGTTTATTGTTTGGATATGGCTACTTTTCTGTTTGATGATATTATTTTCGGACCCGTAAAAAGCAGGAGGTTTGGTGTTTCTCTCGGTATTAATCTTTTGCCTTCAGGATATAAGTTCTGCACTTTCAACTGCATCTATTGCGAATGTGGCTGGACTTTTAAAAAAAGTTCACAGAACCAGCCTCTGCCCGAAAGAAAGGAAATATTCAGAAAACTCGAAGAACGATTATTAAAAATGAAAGCCGAAGATTATTCTCCTGATAACATCACGTTTGCCGGCAATGGTGAACCTACAATTCACCCTGAGTTTGCAGGTATCATTGAAGATGTCATCGGTTTAAGAGATCAATATTTCACTGCGACTGAGATAACCGTACTGTCAAATGCCACCATGCTTCGAAAGAAATCTGTATTTGAGGCCTTAAAGAAAGTTAACAACAATGTTCTTAAACTCGACACCGCTGTGGAGGATACTTTTATAAAGCTGAACCAGCCTTATGCAGGGTTGTCCCTTCCGGCCATAATAAATAACATCAAAAAATACAACAGCAGTCAGATCATTCAGACATTATTCATACGTGGGAAATTCAATGGAAATTTCATTGATAATACTACTGAATTTGAGCTTGCTTCATGGCTGGAGGTTTTAAAGGAAATTGCTCCTCGTTATGTGATGATTTATCCGATAGCAAGAGATACACCGGCGGCAGGACTTGAAAAAATATCTAAAAAAGAACTGAAAGCTATTGCTGAAAGGGTAAACGCTGCGGGTTTAAACACAAGGACCTACTTTTAGTAAGTTACAAATAGAAATATCAGGTTTCAAAATTCAGTAACTTTATAGCCTGATTAATAATGGCAACATTGATACAACAACTCACAGATTATCCTGCAAAAATCCTGGTCGCTTTTGGAGAGGCCATTAACGGAAATGATAAGATATTCAACTGGCTGTTAAAGAATGGCTATCCTGAACTGGCTGCCCTGTCGAAAGCTATCCGTGGCAGCGATGAAGCATTTCAGTGGCTGATGAATAATAGCTATCCTCACTATGCCGCACTTGATATGGCCATTGTAAATGATAAAAAAGCTTATGAATGGCTGGCCCGTTACAAATTTCACTTTTTAATAGTTGTTGCTGATGCAAGCCAGGGGAAGCCTGATGCCATACGCTGGCTGGCCATGCATGACCTTCAGATTTTTATCCGGATTGCCAAACTCATCAAGGCATTTACCGATAACCAGAAATTCGATTATCATAAGCTGCATTTTTAAAGTTTAATCCAAAAAATCGTAAACTATTTTTACCTTTGCATCCAAACAAAATAAGGGATAACAGCATTGAAAAACATTCGCAATTTCTGCATTATTGCACACATAGATCATGGTAAAAGTACTTTGGCTGACAGGCTACTGGAATTTACCGGTACCATTACCGGCCGCGAAATGCAGGAACAGGTACTTGACGATATGGACCTTGAGCGCGAGCGGGGCATTACCATAAAAAGCCATGCCATTCAAATGGAATATGAACACGAAGGGGAGAAATTTATTCTGAACCTGATAGATACTCCCGGACATGTTGATTTTTCGTATGAGGTTTCACGCTCAATTGCAGCATGCGAAGGCGCTTTATTGATCGTGGATGCAAGCCAGGGCATTCAGGCACAAACCATTTCGAACCTCTATCTCGCACTTGAACATGACCTTGAAATAATTCCGGTTCTGAATAAAATGGATCTGGAAGCAGCCATGCCGGAAGAAGTGAAAGACCAGATCGTTGACCTGATCGGATGTCGAAGGGATGATATCATCGAATCCAGCGGAAAAACAGGTTATGGAGTTGACAGGATACTCGATAATATTATTGAGAAGATACCTTGTCCCAAAGGCGACCCGGAGGCTCCGTTGCAGGCGCTTATCTTCGATTCGATATTCAATTCATACAGGGGAATCATCGCCTACTTCCGGATCAAGAACGGTACTATATATAAAAATGATTTTGTAAAATTCATTGCAACAGGCAAAGAATACAACGCCGATGAAGTGGGAGTGATGAAGTTAAAGCCCGAACCGCGTCAACAACTTAGTGCAGGTGATGTAGGATATATCATTTCGGGAATTAAAACATCCAAAGAAGTAAAAGTCGGTGATACCATTACACATGTTGACCGGCCCAGCCCAACGATAATAGCAGGTTTTAAAAATGTGAAACCTATGGTATTTGCAGGAATTTATCCCCTGGATGCAGATGAATATGAAGAGCTGAGGTCGTCACTTGAAAAATTGCAGTTGAATGATGCTTCACTCACTTTTGAACCGGAATCTTCTGCTGCGCTTGGATTTGGCTTCCGATGCGGTTTTCTTGGACTTCTTCACATGGAGATCATCCAGGAAAGGCTCGACCGTGAGTTCGATATGGGAGTGATCACTACCGTTCCGAACGTGTCGTTCAATGTGATTACCAACAAGGGCGAAACCATCGAAGTCCATAATCCTTCGGGAATGCCCGATCAAAAGTATATCGGCCACATTGAAGAACCTTATATTATTGCCCAGATTATTTCAAAGTCTGAATATGTCGGAAGTATTATGAAACTCTGCATTGACAAGCGGGGTGTACTCAAGAACCAGGTTTACATCGGAACCGATAGGGTTGAGATCACCTTTGAAATGCCGTTGAGCGAGATCGTTTTTGATTTTTATGATAAACTTAAAAGCATATCCAGAGGCTATGCCTCATTCGATTATTTTCAATCGGGATATAAGGAAGCCAGACTGATTAAACTCGATATTTTACTGAACGGAGAGACAGTAGATGCCCTTTCCACACTGATCCATTTTGACCATGCTTATAGTTTTGGAAGGAGAATGTGCGAAAAACTTCGTGAGCTTATTCCGCGACAACAATACGATGTAGCCATTCAGGCTGCCATCAGCGCCAAGATCATTGCCCGTGAAACGGTTAAGGCGCTTCGCAAAGACGTTACTGCCAAATGTTATGGCGGAGATATAACCCGAAAACGGAAACTCCTCGAAAAACAAAAGAAAGGTAAAAAACGGATGAGGCAGGTAGGCAATGTTGAAGTTCCGCAACAGGCATTCCTTGCAGTATTGAAATTAGATTAAATCACCGATGGATTCTAAATTAATGTTATAATAGTAAGCAATAATCATTTCAAACTGCTACTATTCACGACACAACCAAAAGTTTACTTCCTTAAGCAGGCTCATAAAGGATCATAGTTTTATCCAAACCATTTTCAAACTGGAACATTCAGAATATATCAGTGAAAATAATGTTAATCAATTCAAAACCTTTATTAATTTCAGGCGGCTAAATTATTATTTGATGTACCAGACAGAAAGTAATCCTGAAAACTCATATCCCCAAAATTCATGAAATACATTCTTATTTTCGTTTGAGAATGGAAATTGTATATTGTTTAGCCCGTAGGGCTTCAAGATCAATAGAAATAGGTAGTCTATGGCGCTATATTGTCCGTAGGACATTAACAAAATAATAACATGGCAAATACTTACACCCAGTTATTCGTGCATTATATTTTTGCTGTTCAGAACCGATTGTGTCTGATCAAGGAAG
>Ga0172369_10002916_pt1 | contig 22954 bp, 17 predicted proteins | sample LakKiv25m_FD_114539 | JGI IMG/M metagenome (GOLD analysis project Ga0172369, IMG submission 114539) | Freshwater microbial communities from Kabuno Bay, South-Kivu, Congo - kab_022012_11.25m | ecosystem: Environmental > Aquatic > Freshwater > Lake | place: Democratic Republic of the Congo...
CAAGCGCCGGGAACAAATGTCCTCCCGTTCCGCCACCGGCAAATAAAAATCGATATGGAGTTGTTTTACTCAAGCTGTAACCGCCTCTTGATTTTCCGGTAATTCTTCTTTGGCTTTTGCTCCGTTAATTCCGATGTTAATTAAAATTCCAATCGATAAACAAAGTATCATCAGCGACGTACCGCCATAACTTAAAAATGGAAACGGCAATCCTGTTGTGGGTAACAATCCCGAAGCGACCGAAGCGTTAATGAACGCGTAAATGATAAACGAAAATGAAATGGCAAATCCTAAATATTGTCCAAAAGGATCTTTCGCGTTTTTAGCAATTACAATACCGATAAAAAAGAGAATGAGATAAACAATAAGCACCACTAATACTCCGACAAATCCGGTTTCTTCACCAAGAATAGCAAAGATGAAATCGCCGTAGGCTTCGGGCAAAAATAAATTTCTTTGATTGCTGTGCCCAAATCCAACACCGATCCAATGCCCGGTTGCAAGGCCAACGATAGCTTGCCGCACCTGATCATTAATGGCTCCCCCGCCCTTAATACTTTCGATAAACGTGAAGATGCGTTCGCGTGAATGATGGAACAACAAAGCGATTGCCGCTACTGTTGAACCGGCGACGAAAAGTGAGCCAACGAGGTGTTTAATTCTTGCTTTACCGACAAACAAAATCAGAAAACTTGTAACTAAGAGAAGAACACCACTGCTTACGTTTGGCTGCACAAAAATTAATCCCGCAGTAACAAAAATCCAGATGAGCGGATATTTTAATCCTTGTTTAAAATCTCGAATCAGGTCCCCTTTCTCTTCAAGAAGAGCCGCCAGATGCATGAACAATACAATCTTTGCGATATCAGCCGGTTGAAAACTTAAACCGCCGAATCCAATCCAGCGGTGTGCGCCTTTCATTTTCATTCCGACAAATAAGGTCATAACCAACAGAACGATCGTAAGAACCAAAATATATTTTGAGTACTTCTTAAATGATTCGTAGGGGAAGAACGCCGTAAGCGTCATAATTGTTATACCGAGAAACGCTTTGAAAAGATGACTATTGAACATGTGGAACTGATCATCAAATTTATAACCGCTGTATGTTGCGCTCGCACTCATTACCAGGTATAAACCAAAAAGGATGAGAATGAATGAACCGAAGTAAAGGAAAACTGGCAAACGCTTCATCGTTGTAATTCCTCCACTGCCTGCTTAAAAACTTTTCCGCGGTGTTCATAATTCTCAAACATATCAAAACTTGCGCACGCAGGTGAAAGCAGAACGATATCACCTTCGCGTGTTTCTTGATTTGCGGCATTCACCGCCGCGTGCATAGAATCTTTGATTTCCACTTTTACATGTGAGTGGAAATATTTAAAAACAATTTCCGCTGAGGAACCAAGAGCGTAGATTTTTTTCACTTTTGCTTTGACCAAATCCTTAATCTGATCGTAATTGTTTCCCTTATCCTGACCGCCTAAAATTAGGAAGAGCGGCTCTTCAAAAGATTTTAGAGCATACCAAACGGAGTCGACATTCGTTGCTTTAGAATCGTTGATGTACTTTACCCCGTTTATTTCTTTCACAAATTCCAAGCGATGCTCAACACCTTTAAACGAACGAAGCCCATCAACAATTTTATCATGGGGAAGACCGATTATGTTTGAGGCAACAATTACTGCCATCGCGTTTGCACGGTTATGTTCGCCGGGAAGTGATATATCAGTTGTTGAGCATGAAAAAATCTCTTCCCCGTTTTTCTTAAAAGAAATTTTTCCATGCTCGACCGATGCTCCGTTTTGCATTGCTTTCGTAAGCGAAAAATCAAAAACTTGAGCTTTGGTGAGATGATCCGCTGTATTCAATATTTCGTCGTCACCATTCTTAATAAAAACATCTTCTTCTTTTTGATGTTTATAAATTGAATATTTTGCTTCCGCATATTTCCCAAGGCTATTGTCGTAGCGGTTCATATGGTCCGGAGTAATATTCAAGATCATCGAAACGAAAGGAGAAAAAGATTGATTAAAATCGAGCTGGAAACTTGAAACTTCAAGCGAGACGAATTCATCTTCCTTCACATCAAGGACAATTTCTGAAAATGCGGAGCCGATATTCCCAGCCGCATATGATTTTCTTCCGCATGTTGTTAACACATGATGCATTAATGATGTAGTGGTAGTCTTCCCGTTTGTTCCGGTTATCGCGATAATTTTCCCTTTACAAAATCTGGAAGAAAATTCAAGCTCGCTTAAGATCGGAATATTTTTTTCGACAGCTGCACGAACAACTTTCGAGTTCGTGGGAACGCCCGGACTAATCACTATAAAATCACATTCAAATACTTTGGATGAGTGCTCACCGGTTTCGTATGCAATTCCGGCAGCGTCAAGTTCACTCAGTGTCTTCGATATTTTTTTCTCATCCGCCATGTCGCTAACAAACGGTATTCCGCCAAGACGTTTAATGAGCAACGCCGCTGCCTTACCGCTCCGTTCCGCGCCGAGTATCGTAATTTTTTTCTTTTCGATATTCATATTATCTAATCTTGAACGACGTTAAACTGATGATTGCTAAAATGATCGCGATGATATAAAAGCGAATAACTATTTTGGGCTCCGGCCATCCAACCATCTCAAAGTGATGGTGAATGGGTGCCATTTTGAAAATTCTTTTTCCTACGCCTGACCTTTTCTTCGTATACTTGAAGTAAACTCGTTGGATAATCACCGAAACGGTTTCCATAAAAAATATTCCGCCGAGAATGGGAAGGAGTAATTCTTTTTTTATTAAGACTACCAGAATGCCGAGCGCACCGCCAAGTGCCAAAGAGCCGGTATCTCCCATAAAAACTTGCGCCGGATAAAAATTGTACCACAGAAATCCGAGCGAAGCGCCAATAACCGCCGCGACAAAAACGGTAAGTTCACCGGAACCGCGTAAATAAACGATGTTCAGGTAATCGGCGTACTTCACGTTTCCGCTAACATAACTGATGATTGCTAACGCGATCATAACGATCATAATGTTTCCAATAGCCAGGCCATCTAATCCGTCCGTTAGATTCACGGCATTTGACGTTGCAGTGATAATAAAAATTACCACCGGAATGTAGAAGTAAGAAAAATCGAGATTCATATCTTTAACGAATGGGATGGTAGTCAACGTATTATTTCCGGCGAAGACCGGAGAGTACCAAATTACAACTCCAACTACCAAACCAATTATAACTTGACCAAGCAGCTTGTAGCGTGCAATTAATCCGTTCGGAAGTTTTTTTACCACTTTCAAATAATCGTCTAAGAATCCGACTAAACTCAACCAAACCGTTCCCGCAAGAATTAAAATGATGTAGACACTTTTAATGTCGCTCCACAATAAAACAGGAATCACGATCGAAGAAATAATTATGATCCCCCCCATCGTCGGTGTTCCGGCTTTTGACCAATGATTCTTCGGACCGTCTGCTTTTTTTGCTTCGCCGATTTGTTTTTTCTGTAAGATTTTTATGATGCTTGGAGCAAAGAGTAGCGACAAAAGTAACGCAGAAATAGCCGCGAGCGCGCTTCTAAAAGTTAAAAATCTGAATATGTCAAATCCGGGCGGATTGAAAACCTTATTGATATATTCAAAAAGATAATACAGCATTACGACCGAATCTTTCTTTCAATTATGGTTACAAACTCTTCCATTTTCATTCCCCTCGAACCCTTTACCAGCACTGCAGCATTGCTGAATTCACCCTTAGACAAAAATAAATCCAACTGTTCCCTCTTTGCAAAATACTTAGATACTACTTTTCTCTCTTTCAATTTCACAGCACAACTTTTCATTTGTTTCCCGATGAGATAAACTTCATCGATCTTATTTTTTTTAAGGAGCGAACTTAATCGCACGTGCTCTTTTTTTGCATGCTCTCCAAGTTCAAACATATCTCCAAGCACTGCAATCTTCTTTCCGTAACCCGGAACACCGGAGAGGGTTTCGATTGCGCTTTTCATCGATTGCGGATTAGCATTGTAAGTGTCATCTATAAGTAATGTCTGATTAATAACTTTGGGATTCAATCTCTGCTTTACCGGAACGATTTTTTTTATTCCTGTTAGAAGTTCGGATTTCGTCAAACCCATTTTTGATGCGACGACTACAGCGGCAACTATATTTTTCGCATTATGGGTTCCTAATAACGGAGATGAAAATGATAATTTCGTTCTTCCGAGTTGAATATCAATTTTCGCTTTACCGTCAGAAGTAATTCCCTTCTCAACTGCTCTGCACTGAGCTTGCACCGAAAAACCATAAGTAAGACTTTTATATTTTTCCGCTAAGCTGCAAAGCCTTGGATCATCTGCATTAACAAAAACTAATCCATTTGAAGATACGGAGTCGAATAAAGCAATTTTTTCTTTTAAAACGCCGGAATGATTCTTCAAATATTCCAGATGCGACGCGCCAATGTTAGTTATCAGTGCAACATCAGGTTGCAAAATTTTTGACGAGTAAGAAATTTCACCAAAATGATTTGTTCCAACTTCAGCAACGAGCACTTCAGTCTTTTCATTACATGAAAAAATTGTGAGCGGAACGCCAATATGATTATTGTTATTTCCTTTGGTGGATTTAACATTGAAACGTTCCGATAAAAGAGTTGTCAACATTTCCTTTACAGTCGTTTTTCCGTTGCTGCCTGTAACACCAATAACTTTCGCGATAAGTTTTTTGCGCCAGACGGAAGCTAAATCGCCTAACGTTCTGGTTGTATCATCAACGGTCACAATAGTTTTGTTTGCACGGGCAAACCGTTTAAGCTCTGATTTGTTGATGATAACCGCATTCGTTCCTTTTTTAATTACGTCGGTAACAAAATCATGTCCGTCAAATTTCTCTCCTTTTATGGCTAAAAAAATAGAATTTGATTTGAGGATTCTTGAATCAATAGTTACATGAGAAGACGCTTTGTAATCATCCGGATTGAAAATTTCCGCTCCCGGCAAATTGAACAAGTCTTCCAATGTAACGGTAACTTTTTTCATCGCTTAGTTATACTCCCCTAAATATGTTTGAGCGATTTCTTTATCTGAAAAATGATGCTTCACACCTTTGACAATTTGATAGTCCTCATGCCCTTTTCCGGCGATGAGGATGACGTCGTGTGCATCAGCTTGTAAGATTGCCTGCTTTATGGCTTCTTCTCTATCAGAAATTATTTTGTAATTCTCAGAAGCAACACCTTTAACAATATCCTTTATAATTAATTCAGGATCTTCATTGCGGGGATTGTCACTTGTAATTATTGTGCTATCACTTAAGTGCGTTGCTATTCTTCCCATTTCCGGACGCTTTGTTGCATCACGGTTTCCTCCGCAGCCAAACACGGTAATAAGTTTGCTTTGGGGTTCCATAACTTTTTTCAAATTGACGATTGCTTTTTCTAAACTGTCTGCAGTATGGGAATAATCAATAACGGCTTTTTTCGATTTGCCCGACACAATCTCAAATCGGCCGGGAACAAGAGAAACGGTTTTAATCCCGTCCAAAATGAAACGAACATCTACACCACCGACAGCTGCTGCTGCAAAAGCGGAAGCCGCATTATAGGCGTTAAATTCGCCAATCAACGGGGTGGAGACGTTATACTCTTGTCCTAAATATTTCAATTGAAAATTAGTTCCGGCTAAACTGAACGAAACATTTTCAATTTTGAAATCAGCGTCGCTATGTTTTCCGTAAGTAACAATTTTTGCCCGGGTTGATTTCACCAGTTCCCGGTAATGCTCATCATCGGCATTCATCACCGCAAATGATGTATCGGATAATTGGTCAAATAATATTTTTTTTGCTGCCAAATATTGTTCAAAAGTTGAATGAAAATCGAGATGATCGGATGTTATGTTGGAAAAAATCGCAACGTTAAATGGAATGCCGTGGACTCTTTCCAGCACAAGTGAATGTGAAGAAATTTCCATCACCACGGAATCACATCCGCCGTTTATCATCTCAAAGAAAAAGCGGTGCAAATCAGATGATTCCGGTGTAGTCATGGACGCATCCACTTTTTTCTCACCGATATAATTCGCAATCGTTCCAAGGAGACCAGTCTTTTTTCCTGCTTTTTCCAAAATGTTTTTTAACAAATAGGTTGTAGTCGTTTTACCGTTTGTTCCGGTAATTCCAAACGATAATAATTTCGAAGCTGATTCTTTGTAAAAAGCATTCGAGAGTTCAGCAAGTGCTCTTCTCGAATTTGCTACCAATACTCTCGCAATTTTCTTTTGACGAAATAAAGTATCCGGAAGCGTGTCGTTCTTTTCAAGCACAACCGCGATCGCGCCGTTATTAATAGCATCGAAGATAAATTTATGTCCGTCGGTAGCAAACCCTTTTATTGCTACGAATATAGAATTAGCTTTCACTAAACGAGAATCGTAAACAATTCCGCTCACGTCTTTGCGTTGCACTTCTCCAGTGACTTGCACTACTTTTACGCTATTTAGCAGTTGAGTTAATTCCATTAGTAAATCGTAATTCCGTTTAAATCTTGTTGTGCGGTTATTTTACAGAACATCCCTTTTTTAAGAGACGTACCCGCGGCAATACTTTGTGAATTAATTTTTCCTGAACCCGATATTTCACATTGAACACCGAAGAGCGCAAGAATGTTCACAGCTTCTCGCAATGATTTTCCTTCCAAGTTCGGCATTACTCTTTTTGAATAATCAATTTCAACTACCGGAACAGCTTGAGAAGTTGGAGCGAATGTCAACGGAACATTCTTGGAAGTATTGTTCTCGGCGTATGAAAAATGAACATCTTTTTGAGGAGCGGCTGATGGAGTTGCTTGCATCGGATGCATCTCCAATATTTTCGTAGCGATTTCGTGAAATGCCGGAGCCGCTACTTCGCCGCCGTAATAGCTGTTCTGTTTAGGGGCGTTCACCAATAAATAAATCAAATACTTTGGATTTTCCGCCGGGAAAAATCCGATAAACGAAGAATTGTAACTCTCGAGAGAATACTTTCCACCGACTAATTGTCTGGATGTTCCGGTTTTTCCTCCGGCAGTACAATTCACAAGTTTGGCTTTTTTTCCGGTACCGTCTTCAATCACCGATACAAAAAATTGACGCATCAATTTTGAGGTTTCATCTGAAATTACTTGACGAATGAACTTTGGTTGAAACGCTGAAACAACTGCTCCATCGCTCGTGACAATTTTATCAACAATTTGAGGTTGATAGAGCCTACCGCCGTTGATGATTGCCGCATACGCAGCCGTAAGCTGGATGGGCGTAACCGCAACTTCGTAGCCAAATGATAACGACGATTTTGTGTAATCAGTCCAGTTTTCCGGTTTTTTCAAATTTCCTTTTGCTTCTCCGGGGAGCGGGATATCGGTGAAATTACCAATACCAAAATCACGCAGGTACATATAGAATGATTGCGGATCGATGCGCTGTGAGAGTTTGGACATGCCAATGTTGCTCGAATGAACGAACACTTCTTTAACCGTCATCCACCCTGATGAATGAGCATCTTTGATTGTAATATTTTTGAATTTATAACTTCCATTTTCACCAAACACTTTATCATCCTGCGTGCAAATCTTTTTATCTAAAAATGCTGCAAGTGAAATGGCTTTAAATGTTGAGCCCGGTTCGTAAGTATCGGAGATGACTTTATTTCGTCTAATCGAATCGTTGTACGTATTGAATAAATTTGGATTGTAATCATCACTTGCCGCCAAAGCAAGAATTTTTCCATTTGTTGGATCCATGATGATTCCCAAAGCATTTTCTGCAGCGTTTGTTAGCGCTGCTTTCTTGAGTGCGCTTTCCAAAATAATTTGATACGATTTGTCGATTGTAAGATAAAGTGAATTGCCCGGAATTGGCGGATTTACCGATTCATCAACCACGGTGATCATTTCGCCTCTTGCGTCTTTTAGAATCACTCTGCTTCCGTCTGTTCCCTTTAATTCACTGTTGTAATATTTTTCAATCCCGTCGGCACCAATTAAATCGTTATTCACATAACCCAAAATGTGACTGGCTACGTTATCATACTGATAAACCCTGGAAGGGTCTTCTTCAAAACGCAGTCCATTAATTCGCTCCTCCTTTAGCGGCATAGCTTTTTCGGCGTCAATTTTTTTTGCTATACAAACATTTCTGCTTTTTGCCGATTTCATTAAACCGAGATAATATGATTCTGTTTGACCGAGCTGCTGAGAAAAAACCTGAGCTATTTTTTGTTTGTCGACTTTCCTCGCAGATTTGACGTCAACATAAAACGATACTTCGTTTTTATTGAATGAAAGGAGAAGTCCGTTTGCATCGTAAATCAAACCCCGCTGAGCAGGGATTGTTTGTAAGGATTTATTCTGCACTTCGGCGTACGCGCCATATTCAACATTGCGCAAAATTTGAATTGTATAAAGTCTAAAGACAAGTGCAATAAATGCAATGAAGACAAGAACGATAACAACGAGCAGCCTTTTATTATTCATCGGCAGCCACTTCATTCTTTATTCTGTCGATTTCAGACTGAGAAACAGAGATAACAAACATAGGAGCTTTACGTTCAAGTTGTAATTCGTCAGCCGCAAGAGGAACGACACGGTCTTCCGCTCCTAAAAATTGTTCGTCAGCTAAGAGTTTTATTTGTTTGTTCTGCAATTGTTTAATCTTATCGTTGGTTACAACAATTTCTTTTTTCAAACTATCAATGCGAAGTTTAAGACCGACGTACCCTAAAAGAAACAGGATCATTGTTATAATAATGACAATAGCATGCAGCAGTCGATGCTCTTTCTTGGCACTCATTTTTTCTCTGCGGCTCTTAGCTTAGCACTTCGTGCTCTGTTATTCATTAAAATTTCTTCTTCGCTCGGAAGAATCGGTTTCTTCGTTAATGTTTTTAACCGGCTAACTTTTCCACATGTACACACCGGGAAATCGGGTGGACAAATACATGCGGCTTCTTCAAACTTGAATGTTTCTTTTACAATTCTATCTTCCAACGAGTGATAGGTGAGAATGACAATCCTACCACCAGGAACTAATAAGTCAATAGATTTTTTTAGAAAAGTTTTTAACGCGTTCAGTTCGTCATTTACATAAATACGAAGTGCTTGAAAAATTCTCGCGAGTGTTTTAACCACAAAATACTGAGGAGTAAGTTGTTCAATTACTTCAACCAAATCTGTCGAAGTTTTAAACCTCTTTAATTCTCTTTGTTCGATTATTGCCTTTGCTATTCTTCGCGAGTTTTTCTCTTCCCCAAACGAAAAAAATATTTCCGTTAACTCCTCTTCTTCAAACGTATTCAATACATCCGCTGCGTTGATGGCAAGACTTTTATTCATCCGTAAATCAAGCGGCGCGTCGGAACGAAAGGTAAATCCTTTTTCCGAGTTGTCAAGTTGGAATGACGAAACACCTAAATCGGCAAAAATGCCGTCGAAACCGTCAATCGATTCCAGTTTTGCGATGCTCTCGATAAACGTAAAGTTAAAATTGTATAATCTGGCTCTTGCGTCGTTTGCGAATTTTTTCTGGCAATAAGCAAATGCTGTTTCATCAACATCCGTGGCTGTTAAAACCGCGTCACCATGGAGTTGCTGTAATATTGCTTCCGAGTGACCCGCGAAACCGAGTGTTCCATCAAAGTATTTACCCGATTTGTTGCCGATGAGCATCTCAAGAGTTTCACGCATCAAAACCGGTTGATGAAGCAATTCCGTCATGCAATTCTCATAACTTGGGATGCTATTTCTTCAAAAGTTTCTTTACCGCCTGCAAGGTAACCTGCATAAATATCTTTATTCCAGAGTTCAATTTTTTTTAGTACACCGAGGATGAGGACTTCGTTAGTAATACCCGCGTAATCCAAAAGTGACTGCGGAATGAGAATCCTTGATTGCGCATCCATCGTATCTTCTTGCGCGTTCTGCAGCATCATACGTATAAAACGGGCTTCGCGCTGATCAAAGAAATTGAGATTCAGCAATTTATTCTCGATAAGCTTCCACTGGTCCTTCGGATAAACTTCGATGCATTTATCAATTCCGAGGGTCATAACGAATGTATTGTCGGCTTCTTGCGAAACGTTTTTTCTCAGGCGAGCCGGAAGACTGAGTCTTCCCTTACTGTCGATAGCATGTAAAAACTGTCCTTTGAACACCTTAGCTTTCCTTCATTATTGGAATTTTCAACCACTTTCTCCCACTACGTCCCAAAATAAGTAATTTTTTTTCCGAAAGTCAAGAAAAATTTTTAAGAAAAGTGAAGTTTTTTTATGGTTAACTTATTTAATCTAAGGAAGTTAGAAAGATATTATTGGGTTAACTTGTTGTAATTAATGAGGATATGATATGGAGTTAAAGTGGAGTGTTAAAAAAAATCAAAATTAGGGATTTTCTCCCACAGAAAAATTATTGAATTCGTCTGAGCACACAAATATAAAATCCGTCAAAACCGGTATCTGCCGGTGAAATGACTTTTTCTTCAACTACCGAGAAATTTTTCGTACCATTTTCGCCGGAAAGAAATTGTTGAATTTGAAAATTATTTTCCGATGGAAGGATGGAACATGTTGCATAGACCACTTTTCCTCCAACCTTGACCATCTTGGGATAGCTGTTAAGAATGTCCTGCTGAATTTTTTTTAGCTCAATTATTCTCTCTTCAGAGAGCTTCCATTTAGCATCAGGATTTCTGCGCAGAACTCCGAGTCCCGAACACGGAACATCAAGCAGAAGCCTATCGGCACTGCCTGCAAGCCGTTTTATAATTTTGGATGACGTGATGGTTCTTGTTTCAATTATGGAAACACCGTTGCGTTTTGCTCGCTTTTTGAGTTCATTGAGTTTCCACTCTTCAGTGTCAAGCGCGATGATTTTTCCTTTGTTCCCCATGAGTGAAGCTATATGAAGTGTTTTGCCTCCCGCGCCGGCGCAGGCATCAATCACTCTCATTCCGGGTTGAACATCAAGATACTGCGCAACTAATTGAGATGCAGCATCCTGGAGTTCAAAAAGTCCTTCCTTGAAGAGCATCGTTTGAAAAAGATTTTGCCTCTGCTCAATGATTAACGCATTGGGAATGGATTCTAATTGAAAAGTTTTAATCCCAATTTCACTAAATTTTTTAATGAGCTCCTCTTTTGAAATTTTAAGAGTATTAGCTCGAACAACCACGGGAGCTTCTTTATTCAGCGCCCTTAACTCTCTCTCCCATTGTTCCCCTAATTCTTTTTCCCCAAGCGTGTCTAACCAATCCGGTATCGATTCTCTCGTTTTGCGAATTGACTCGCACTCGGTTTTTCTTGCTAATATATCTTCCTGATGAATTCCCTCGAATTCACCCCATGCCGGTAAAGAAATATTGTTGGAGACAAAATACGCACCAAGCAGCAACCATACGTTATTCTTTTCATTGTCGTACTGCAGGCGGGACATTTCCGCCAGCAGTCTTCTAAACCGAACAATAGAATAAGTGGTTTCGGCAATAAATTTGCGGTCACGGCTCCCCCATTTGGGATTTGACTTTAAAGAACTTTCGATAACTTTATCGGCAAATTTTCTCTCGTTGAAAATCTTTTCAAGATTGTTAACGACTGCTTCACAAGTATTTCGGTGCAATTTTACCATTTAATATTTCCGAAAAAAGAGAAAGACATGTTTGCCATTACCTTTCAACCTTCTATTTTTCCGTTGAAGTAAGTAAAAAATTATTTTATAGATTTGTCGTGTAATTTAACTAAAAAAATCAAGCGTTTTATGTTCAATGGTACTGCTAAAAAATTAAAAGAACTTTATCTCATCTTAACTTCGGATATTTCTGCAAGGGAGATTAAGCAACTGCTCACAATAGATGCTGCCAATTATCTTTCGTTTTATTCAAAGTACGCGGAGAAGGTTTCTTCCAAAAGCAAAGGAATGCGCTATCTCAAGCTCACGAAAAATCTTTTTATTGCATTCTTGCTTAAACTTACTCCCGCGCGAAGATTTATGTATCTCATTCTCCTTTTTCTCTTTCTCTGGGGTGCAAACACGTTACAATGGTTTTATGTCTTTGCCGGATTTGTAGGGATAAACATTTTGCTCGCGTTTGAACTTGCGGATAAGTTAATCATGCGGAATGAACTTGAAGTTGCGCACGATGTACAAATAAGCGCGCTTCCCACGCAGGCACCCGAAAATAGTTTTTATGATATAGCATTCTTTTATGAAACCGCGCAAGAAGTGGGAGGAGATTACTTCGACTTTTCCTGCGATCCAAAATCGAATAAACTGAAGCATGTCATCATCGGTGATGTTTCCGGGAAGGGGCTGGGAGCCGCTTTGTATATGCTTCAAATAAAGGCGGCGTTTCATGTGCTCGGTAAAATTTTCACAACACCGAAACAAATTCTCGTTGAGCTAAACAACGAGTTGTATAAGAAAATGAAAGCCGGAAACTTCTTTACCGCTTCGGTGTTAACAATTTATGACGACGGGAATTTTCATTTTGCGCGAGCGGGACACTTGCCGTTATACAAGTATACACGAGCTACAAATACATTCAAAATATTGCAACCACGCGGTATCGGCATTGGGTTAAGTAACAACGGCACGTTTGAGGAAAATCTGGAAGAAATTTTTATTGAAGCGGAACAAGAAGATTTGTTCCTTCTCTTTACTGACGGACTTATCGAAAACAGGAACAATTTCGAACAGGAATTTGGAGAAACCCGTTTAAAAGATTTCCTGATGAAGCATTCTCACCAGTCAAGTCAAGAAATTAGTTCGGCGTTGTTGAGGGAGTTAAAACGATTTATCGGCGAACACAGCATCTTTGACGACGCAACCATAATTCTCATGAAGCGAAAATAATCCTCCCTTTTTCATCTTCTCAATGAGTTTGGTTTTTCTGCTAAATGTAATTAGTTTACTCTTAGTAATCGTTAATGTTTCACCTTTCATCATTTTCATGCCTTTACCCGCATTAGAAGCGGGTCACATACCGAGAATGCTGATTCATTAAAATATTCTATGAACAAAAATTATCATTCATTTCATATCCCGGTAATGGGTATTGGGTACTCAATCGATACGCCTATTCGTGTAGCGCACTATGGTATTTCGTCTGTTATTTCAATTGTAGATGATTTACTGATTGAAAAAATTAGAAAATATTATTGCGAAAAATTCAACTTCGCCTATCATCCGATTCTCCGCTTTGAACCGGATGGACGAGCAAAAAGGATCAGCGCTTATTTGGATGTCGTTTCAAAAATCGTTCAACAAAAAGTTGAAGAAATAAAAAGACAGCCCTTTTTTGAGCACAACGAAAAAAGTAAATATTTTGAACTGCTTCCGGAAAACAGCCCGTTGAAAACGGCTTATACAAAACTATTGAAAATGAAAGACGATTTTGAACGAACGAACTTTGCCAACGAGTTGACGAAACTCATTCACCCCGGCTCGATTGATGTGAACATCATGGCTAAACTTGATAAGATAAATTATGATAGAGCAGGACAAATACTGAGCGAAGAATTTAGCGACGCAAAAGCTGCGTTGCGCGGATTCGCGAACAGTTGTTTAAGTTCTTCTGTTGTTTTTTCTGCGGGATTTAATCGTGGACTGTACGGGTATATCTCTAAATTTCAAGATTTTTATCGCGATAAAACGGGCGATTTAAAAAAGAAAATAACGATTAAAGTGAGTGATTTCCGTTCGGCGTTAATTCAGGGAAAATTTCTTGCATCAAAGGGATTAGAGATTAGTGAGTACAGAATTGAGTCCGGTTTGAACTGTGGCGGTCACGCGTTTGCTTCGCAAGGTTATTTACTTCCGTCAATTTTAAAAGAATTCAAAGAGAAAAAAGAACTCTTAACGACACAGCTTCAGCCGATTGTACAAAGTTTTTATGAAAAAATTGGGTTGGAATATCCCGAAAAAGCGAAAAAGGCCGAACCACTCATTACCGTTCAAGGCGGTGTTGGAACCAATGGAGAAGCAAAACGATTACTTGAAGATTTTGGGTGCGATTCCGTTGGTTGGGGAAGTCCATTTCTGCTGGTACCGGAAGCAACTTGTATTGACGGTGAAACGCTTACCTTATTGAAGAACGCAAAAAAAGATGATCTCTATTTAAGTAATGCTTCACCGCTCGGTGTTCCATTCAACAATTTACGCAATACTGGTTCAGAGGTTTGGACTAAAGAAAAATCCGTACAAGCCAAACCCGGTTCATCTTGTCCAAAAGGTTTTCTCATTTCAAACAAAGAATTTTCTGATTCATCCGATGGTAAGGAAGGAAAACCAATTTGCACGGCTTCGACCGATTTTCTGATAAAAAAATATGCTTCCATTTCGCAAGCTCAAATTTCTTCTTGTGAAAAAGAGGAACTAAAAAAAAGTGCAGCGGAAAAAGTTTGTTTATGCGTTCACCTCGGGAACAGCGCGTTGCTTGCGCTTGGTATTCAGCCGAAAGGCTTAACACCGCAGGCAATCTGTCCGGGTCCGAATGTTGTTTGGTGGAAGAACGAATATTCCTTAAGAGAAATGGTAGATCACATCTATGGGAGAGGCGATTCTCTGGTTTCAAGCGAACGCCCACACATGTTTTGCCAGGAAGTTGAACTGTACGTTAATTATTTTGAGAAGCTGTTGAAGACAGCTGAAATGGATGAAGCAAGTATCAATTATCTCAAGACATTCAAAGAGAACCTGGAATCCGGAATGGATTATATTCTGGAATTTTCCAAGAAAAAAGCATACCCGGATGAAAATCTAAAATCGATTTCCTTCCTTATTGCGGAACAAAGAAAAAGAATGGAAAATTTGTTTGCAAAGAAATTAGCTGCGTAGGTTAATCCTACACAGCTAATTAGCATTTTACTATTTTACTTTATATCCGTTATCTATCAAATTCTTCTTCGCTTCTTTGAGTGTCATTTCTTTTAACTTCATGTGACACTCGGGACATTTACCTGCAGAATCAGAAAGAACATTCCAGTCCATCGGACATTCGAAAACTTTTCCATCTTTATTTTTATCAATTGCTTTCAATGCAATTTTTCCTTCGCGGACAATTGATTCAGCGGTTTCAACTTTCTTTTGCGTTTCTTTCATATCCATTTTCTGATGCATCTCTTTCATCGCATCATGTTTCTTTGTAGTGTCTCCGGTGGAAACACCCATGGCAACAACGTCTTTGTCCATTCCGTCACCGCAGCAGGATAATTTATGCGATTGCGCAAAAGCAAAATTGCTCAAGGATAGGAAAGCAAAAAATATTGCTGTTACCACGATTCCCATTTTTGATTGAGATTTTAGAGTATTCATGTTAGCTCCAATTATTTTGTTGTTAGTAATTTACCATTAATTAAATAAAATCATTCCATATATTTTAATGATTGTGCCCGCTTCCATTATCAGTTTTGAGCTGACTTTCCGAGTCAATTAAAAATCCGCCCGTAGCGGCAACCTCATCACCTACATTCAAACCGGAAAGAATTTGGTATTTCTCTCCAACTCGAACTCCGACTTTCACTTTATGCGCCTCAAACATTCCGTCAGACGTTTTTACCCAAACGACACTTCTCTCTCCGGCAATAATAACGGCATCTACGGGGACAACAAGATTCTTTCCAAGATGATTTGAGAAAACTGTTTCGCCATACATTTGTGGTTTTAATTTTCCGGTTGCATTAGCAATCAAACTCCGTACTTTAACGGTTCTTGCTTGCGCGTTCACAACCGGATAGATTAAGCTTACGCGTCCTTTAAACTCTTCACCAGGGAAAGCTTTTACCTTGAGTTTTACTTCGCTGCCGACTTTAACCGCATGAAGATCACTCTCATACACTTCGGCGATATTCCAGAGCGAAGACAAATCCGCCACATCATAAACTTGTGTTCCCTCGTTCACATACATTCCTTCTTGAATTTTCTTTTCTATCACCGTTCCGCTCACCGGGGAATAAAACGTGGTTGTAATTTTTACTTCTTGTGTTTTTTCAAGTTGATGAATTTGTTCCGGAATCAAGCCAAGTATTTCAAGTTTTTTACGTGCTGCCGCCACCAGCGAAGCGTTCATATCTTTTTTGCTCATCGCGATCAGGTAATCATTTTGCGCCTGGACTAATTCCGGGCTATAAATTTCAAAAAGAGGGTCACCCTTTTTGATGTAGTCACCTGTTTTATCGACAAACAATTTTTCAATCCTTCCACTGAAGTACGCAGAAATTACTTTACGATTATTTTCCGCAAAGTCGAGATAAGAATACACTTTTACCTCTTCATCCAAATTCTCTTCCGCTACTTTCACTGTTGAGACGTTTGCAAGAAGTTGTTTTATGCCGCTTAACGAAAGCATGTCCGACATTTCTTTGCTCACGGATTGTGTCGGTTTTTCCTCTTCAACTTTTTTAATCAAATCCATTCCACAGATTGGGCACGAACCCGGATGATCTTCATGAATTTGAGGATGCATACTGCACGTCCAATACTCCTTTTGCTTTTGAACAACTTCGTGTTTCTGATTTTCTTCATTTTGTTTTGTACAACTTGCAGCAAAAAAGAGCACTGCAATTGAAACGACAATTATTTTTATGCTTTTCATATTTACCTCAATTCATTCGCTTGATAATTTTTTTCATCGGCGTTGTTTGAACACCCGATGAGCATTTCGATTTCAGCAGCCGCCATATGTTCATCCGCCGCCGCCATATAATAATTCATTTGCTGCATCAAGAGCATGCGGTAGGCATCCATCACTGCCGAAACATTTGCTCTGTTGTTTTGATATTCACTCGTTTGCGAATCCGCCGCTTTTTTATAAAGAGGAATAACGGAATCGCTGTACAACGCGGTTAAATCTTTTGCAGTTTGATATTTCACGACCATTGCTTTTAGTTCGGCGAGCATCTCCCGCTCCATGTCGGTCTTTTCATTTTTAATGGACTTAATGCCTGCATACAATTCCTCTTCCTTAGCTTTTATTTTACCGCTTGCCCATGGCGCAAACGGAAGATTCATTGAAAACATGAGCGAGTACATTGTAGCCGGATTCGGATCGACCATGCTCAAATTGCTTTTTGATGTTAACAACATTCCACGCGGCATACGCATTATCATTCCCTGCACCATTACATCGGGAATTAATTCACGACTGTTCGCGTCTACCATTGCCTCATTCATAGCGGTCATCGCGTCAATTTTCTTTAACGATGGATTTGTGCGAGCCAACATTAACTCAAGTTTCGATTGTGCAGCCATCAACGAGTCAGCATCAAGTTGTTTGCTTACAAAAAGCCGGGCATCGTCAAGTTTACGGCCAAGCCACCGGTTCATATTATAGATTTCCGATTCCCGTTGCCTTCGAATAATGAGAAGTTGAGTCTGCTCATTCGCGATTTCGCTTTGCAGTGTTAGAATATCTGCTTGATTCACCCTGTTGGTAATGTATCCGGTTTCAAGAGAATGGACAAGATTATTCAATAAAGTAATATTCTCGTTTTCTATTTCGAGTTTCCGGTCAAGGAGCCAGAGCGAATAGTAGGAAGTTTTAATTTTAGCGATCAGTTTTGATTTGTACGCGTCAAGATTACTCTGTTCAACTGCCGAGTTCTTCCTTTCCACTTCAGCCATCGCATTAAGTTTACCTCCAAGCGGAAACATTTGCGATAAGGTGAGATTATTGCTCACGGCATCGTTCACAACGTTTACGGATGATATGGGAACTTGTGAAAACTCAACACCTAACGACGGAGCCGGGAGGTTATCCACCGACTCGCTTCTCTTTTCTGACGCTACAATTTTATACTGTAATGCTTTTACCTGCGGATTGTTCGCCATGGCTTCATTCACCAGGGAATCGATTGATTGTCCCATAACCACTGGCGATATGAAACCCAAAAGCAGCAAAGCAAGTATTTTGATTTTATTCAATGTTATTCTTTTCATGTTATTCACCTTCCTTCATCCAACCGGCCATTTTAGAAATTTCAAGCTTCCCTTTTTTGAGCGCGCGTTCTTTCATCATTGCAAAAAGTATTGGAGTTACAACCAAGACGTGCACTGCAGAAGTGAGCAGTCCGCCTATCATCGGCGCGGTTAACGGTTTCATTACATCGGCGCCGGTTCCGGTTGACCACATAACGGGAATTAATCCAACCATTGCCGTAAATACTGTCATCAGTTTTGGGCGGAGTCTGAGTACAGAACCTTCAACGGTCGCGTCGTAAATGTCGTTGTTGGTAATCGGACCCCGTTTACCGCTGAGATGATCATGCAGTTTTCTATCAAGGGCTTCATGAAGATACACTACCATAATCACTCCTGTCTCAACAGCTATTCCGTACAGGGCGATAAACCCAACCCAAACGGCGACGGAAAAATTATAGCCGAGGATGTAAATCATATAGACACCGCCGATGAGTGCGAACGGTACCGATAGCATAACAACCACAGCTTCTACATAATCTTTTAAAGTGAAGAAGAGAAGAAGAAAAATGACAAGAAAAACTACGGGCATGATAATCTCAATTGTCCGCTGCGCCCGCATCTTACTTTCATACTGTCCGCTCCACGAATAAGAATATCCGGCGGGGAGATTGAGTCCGGCTTCAATCACCTTCTTCGCGTCAGTCATAACGCTCCCCATATCGCGCCCTCGTGTATTCATAAAGACGATTGAGCGGAGCATTCCGTTTTCGCTGCTTATCATCGGCGGACCGGTTACCATTTTAATTTCGGCTACTTCCGAGAGCGGGATGTAAGAAATTCCGCTGCCGTCTGATTGTGTTAAAGAAAATCCGTTAGCTTGACTTTGAGCAACGGAAGCAAGTTGAGCGGCTGACCCGCCTCCCATCGAAGACATTGATGAGTTTGAAGATTTCTGCATTGATGGTGAGGGCATAACACCACCCATTGAAGATGAACCTCCGTTACCGGTAAGCATTACGGGAACAATAAGATTTTTAAGTTCTTGCAGATTGTCGCGGTAATCCATTTGATAGCGCATCCGAATCGGAAACCGCATTCTTCCTTCAAGAACGATTCCTAAATTTTGTCCACCGATTGCGGTTTCAATAATGTTTTGTAAATCTTGAATGTTGATTCCGTAACGAGCCGCTGCATCGCGTTTGATAATTATATCGAGATAGTAACCGTTCTGGACACGCTCAGCAACAACATCCGCGGCGCCGTCTACTTTTTTGAGAAGATGTTCCGCCTGGATAGCATATGCTTCCAACGTGTCGAGATTGGGTCCGAATATTTTCAAACCGATATCGGTACGAACGCCTGTTGAAAGCATGTTGATTCGGTTAATGATCGGCTGCGTCCACCCGTTGCGAACACCGGGAATTTGTAATTTTTGATCAAGCTCGGCAACAATATCCTGTTTTGTAATCCCTTTCCGCCATTGATCTTTCGGCTTAAGAAGAATAATGGTTTCAATCATGCTTAAGGGAGCGTTATCCGTAGCTGTTTCAGCTCTACCGGTTTTACCGAGAACGTGATCAACTTCGGGAACAGATTTAATTATTTTATCCTGTTCCTGCAGAATGCGGTTCACTTCACCGATGGAAGCGCCGGGAAGCGTTACCGGCATATATAAGATAGAGCATTCATCAAGTGGAGGCATAAATTCACTTCCCGTTTTCATAATCATGGGAACGGTAACGAGTAACGCAATCACATTTAAGGCGATGGTGATTTTTCTATGTTCCAGTACCCAATGAATGACAGGTTGATACAACCGAATGAAAAAATTTGTGGTTGGATTTTTCTCTTCCGGTTTGAACTTGCCGCGCATGAGCATTGTCATAAGCACAGGGATGAGAGAAATGACGACAATTGCCGAACCAATCATGGCGAAAGATTTTGTATACGCAAGGGGATGAAACAATTTTCCTTCTTGCCCGGTTAAGAGAAAGACCGGAAGAAAAGAAGTTAGGATAATCAACTCAGAAAAGAAGATTGCGCGGCCAACTTGTTTAGCGGAATCAATGGAAATCTTTTTATACTCCTCCGGCGTGAGAACTGATTTTTCTTGTAATGCTTTAGCAAGATTCCGGTAGGCGTTTTCCACCAGCACAATGGAAGAATCTACAATTACTCCAACAGCAAGAATGATTCCTCCGAGCGACATGATATTGGATGAAATGCCGAAGATATACATCAAAGTAAACGCGATTAAAATTGAAATGGGAAGCTCAATCAATATCCGCACAATACTTCGGAAATGAAGGAGGAAGATCATCACCATAATGGAAACGGTAATCGCGGCCTCTAGTAAAGCGCGTTCAAGCGTTCCAACCGCTTCTTTGATAAGCGTGCTTCTATCATAGGAAGGAACAATGGAAACACCCTCGGGAAGTCCCGGAGTTATTTCTTTTATCTTCTCTTTCACCTTTTCAATAACTCTTTGCGCGTTTTCGCCGGAACGCATAACGATGATACCGCCGACGGTCTCCCCTTTTCCATTCTTCTCAAGAGCGCCTCTCCGGATATCACCACCGAGTGAGACAGAGGCAACATTCTTTATGAGAATAGGAATTCCGTTTGCTCCGGTTTTCACAACAGTATTTTCTACATCTTCTTTTGATTGAATGTATCCCTGTCCGCGGACGAAATATTCCGCGTCGCTAACCTCAACAATCTTTCCCCCAACTTCATTATTACTTTTTTGAATGGCTGAAACGACATCCGAGACCGTTAATCCATACGCACGAAGTTCATTGGGATTAACATTTACTTGATACTGTTTAACAAATCCTCCGATGCTCGCAACTTCGGCAACGCCATCAACGGAAGAAAGTTTATACCGGATATACCAATCTTGAATAGCGCGAAGCGTTCCCAGATCATATCCCTTCCCTTCAACCGTGTACCAATAAATATGTCCGACTCCGGTACCATCAGGACCGAGAGACGGCACAACACCGGCGGGAAGCTGCGCCTGGATGGTATTCAACCGTTCGAGTATTCTATTTCTGGCGAAGTAAGGGTCAACGCCATCTTCGAAGATTACGAAGACGAATGACATTCCAAACATTGAATTTGCGCGGACGGCTTTAACGTTCGGAAGTCCTTGCAACCCGGAGACGATTGGGTAAGTAACCTGATCTTCAATTATTTGAGGTGACCGTCCCATCCACTCGGTAAACACAATAACTTGATTCTCGGATAAATCGGGAATCGCGTCAACCGGCAGATTGGCAACGCTGTAAATGCCGAAAGCAATAACAAGAAGATAAAAGAGGATGACTATTGCTCTATTGTTTGCGGACCAATCAATTATTTTTTCTATCATGAACAGACTCCATGTAAAATTTTCCTCATCACAAGTGAGGTAATACTTTTAATATGAAAAGAAGTTAAGACTGAAAGAATGAAACGCGGACGCAGTTCACCCTTTCCTTAGAAAATAAAAGAGTGGATCAAATTCTTAGGTTTTGAACGGAGAGATAAATTTGTTGGTGCTTACCTCCCGGCGGAGAAGCATCCAGAAGGAACGGATTTTCGTTAGTGTAAGACTCGTAAGAAAAAAAATTGGGAAGTGAGCAAACAGCAAGTTGAACCGGTTTGTTTGCGGAATCAAAAAAGTTGAGAAGATAATCATCTGTCCCCGTTATTGACGCAATACGTACTGTGCAGCACTGTACGGGAATTGATGAAAGAACCGGACCATTTGATTCATCAGTTTTGATGATACCGCAATCGTTATCGTTCTCCATTGAACGGCACATATCGCAGCCGGATGAAACCATTTCTTCATCCATATTGCAATGAGATAACGTTACGGTAAAGCCGGAGTTGACGATAAGCAGCAACCCGGTCATTAAACCAAACAATATGTTCTTTACTTTTTTACTCATTTTGTAGTGTAATATTGGACACTCTAGGTTGAAAATCAAGAGAATAATTATTTACTGCCAAAATAAATATTTCGCTTCCCCGCTCCTTATACTTTTTTCTTTTTTTGTTTCAAAATTTTAGGTGAGGCGGATTGAACGTTGAAAACTGAAACCGGTAATCAGTAGTCAGCGGTCAGTCAAGAAAGGTAATTCGCCTTCGGCGAATGTACAGGTAAAGAGAGGAAGCAGCGGGACAAGGCTGAATAATTTATGACCTGGTGCTTGGAATTTGGATTTTGAGTTTTACTCCTGAGTACTGATAACTGTTAACTCAGCTTCTCATTTTTTTCTTCCGCTGCATTACTTCCAATTGTTAAGTTATAGCCAACGATAACTATTTATCGTTTGGAGGCTCTATTAGGCTTGAGGATCTACATAGAAGAACTTTAAGAAGCGAGGATCGGATACCGGTTCCGCCGTCTTTATTTACTACCGCAAGCGGTACTACACACCGGCAAGAAATTCAAGTATTAGAGAAAGTAAAAAGCATACTTTGGGCGAAGTATGATTGTCAGAAGATGGAAGAAGTGTATACAATGAATTATGGGGGGGTGGAGATTTTGATAATTAATTGATTCGTTTTATAAACAAAAAGCGAGAATGGAAATCTTTAATTAATACGGTGGTGTTGGCTTTTAATAAGCCGTCGTTATAAGTGTATGTTCTTTGAAAAAATGACTTTGAGGTGGTTAACTAATTAGTTATCTTTCGATTGTGAAAAGAAAAATATTATTCTTCGGCGAGTATTTTTTAGACTTCTATTCCGAGCAAGATCTAAATACAAAAGAAAAGATTGACTTTGTTCTTGACTTGATTAGAAATGTTGAAAGAGTTCCAATCAAGTTTCTAAAGTATTTAGAAGGGACTGATGGATTATATGAAGTTAGAGTATTAACACACAAAAGTAATATACTATAATGCTTAAGTTGGAAAGATACTTTTTGAGTAGTTAGATTTAGACACTAAAAAAAGGAAAAGTATCATGACAAAAGAAAAAAGGCATTACACCGCAGAGTTCAAAGTCCAGCTTTTA
>Ga0172369_10002923_pt1 | contig 22919 bp, 2 predicted proteins | sample LakKiv25m_FD_114539 | JGI IMG/M metagenome (GOLD analysis project Ga0172369, IMG submission 114539) | Freshwater microbial communities from Kabuno Bay, South-Kivu, Congo - kab_022012_11.25m | ecosystem: Environmental > Aquatic > Freshwater > Lake | place: Democratic Republic of the Congo...
AAATCTTGAAACAAAATATTCCTAGAATCCCTACCGAACACGCTAAAATATCGTCTCCATTATTAGAACTAATTAAGAAAAAAATTGAGATAGTATATATAGTAGATGTTTTAATGCCGGGAGGATATGAAGGCCGCATAATAAGACTAGCTAATTCTTTAGACAAAAACTATTTCAACGTTAAGATACTAGTTCTAGAAAAAACCAATAATAATATATATGATATTATAGATAAAGATATTCAGCTTATCTATAATGAGAATAATATAAGTAGAAATGTCTTCATAGAAAATATTTTAACTAAAACTAGTCCAGACATAATAACATATCCAATCAATTGTAAAGAGATAGTTTTAAGCAGTGATGCTAAAAAATACTGTTACATAGCGAGGCCGGATGCTTTACTGAATATAGACATCAATAAAGTAGATAGATTAATAGAAGTATCTCCAAATAAAGATGATTATCCAATAGAATTTCAGTCAAAAACTATCTGTATACCTACTGGAATAGATACTACAATATTCGATGCCTATAAATCTTATAGAGATGAGTTAAGAGGTAAATTAGGGTTATGTAATAAATTCTTAGTACTGTGGAATGGAAGACTTTGGGATAAACATAAAAATAAAGATATGATGATGAATATCATAGATAATCTTAAAGATAACCATGACATAACATTCATCATTAATGGATATTTTCAGATAAAAAATGAAGAAGATGTTTTTCTCTATGATTTGTTCAAATATAAAGACAAAGTAATATATTTAAATGATTCTAAACCAACAGACGCTCCTATTATTACATCTATGTCAGACGCCTATCTATTAACCTCAGACTTAGAAGGATTTTCAAATTCTAGTTTAGAAGCATTAGCGGCTGGGCTTCCGATAATATCAACTAAGGCACACGGACAAGAATATTTGGTTAAACATGGTATTAACGGTTTTTTAGAGAATTTAAATGACGAGATTTCTTTAACGGAGGATATCCTCAAAATATACAATATGGATTCCAGGGATAGATACAACATGGGCAGTATGTCTAGACTAATATGCAAAAAAGAATTTGATTTAAGTAGATATACAAGAGATCATAGTTTACTTTATATCTCTGATGTTTTGGGGATTCCATGCGAGTTGAAGTAAATGTACTATATCACATAACTTGCTTCCAAAATAAGAAATCTCCTGATATAAGATAGGAGAGGCAACCGGATGTCAATAGCGGTAAGATTAATATATCCAAGCACTACTACACAGTTTAGTTATGAGGCAAATTTTCTCAATTATGGCAACCCCTATGTTTATAAAACTAATGCCGTAGAAAATGGTTTAGTTGATATCGCTTTAAAGGCTGAAATCTATAGCCCAGATGGTAGCAGCATCGCTGGATACTCCTTATCAAAAATACATATTTCCAATGATGAAAATTTTCTGTCTGAATATATAGTTTTGGACTATATTAGTAATTATTATTATGTTATAGAAGAAATAAGTAGAATCAATCTTATCGGAAATATAACTCTTTCCTCTTGGGGAACAGTTCCGACCGTCGGCTCTCCTCCTTTTGGACATGCTGTGCTGCAAGATGCAGAGATACAAGAGAATGTAAATAATCAGGATTTATTATATATTCTCAATTGGCCAGTATCAGTAGGAGAAGGAGAAAAAATAGTTTATGTTAGATTTGTCTATACCAAAGATGATGTAGAATATTTATTCCCAGTTAATGGCCCGGTCAAGGCTTTTTTTGATACAATCATATGGCAAATATCATCTCCTTCAACCCCCGGCCAGCCAATGGTTCTTAATAGAACTGATAACAATTATGTTCCAGATAATCTTCTTTGGATCTATAGCCGTTCACAAGATTTATTGTCTGGTTTAGATAGTTATTCTGTCAATAAAATAGCTGGACCATCTGTTTCATTCGAGGAAGATTTTGATGATAATACTATTGATGATGACTATTTGAAAAGTAGTGCAGATACAAGAATTTCCAATGGACAAGGAGTGATTAAAATCAGAAGCACCGATGTTGATAGCAACGTCACAATCAACAATAGCACAATAACTTTAGCTTCTGCAAATGGGACTAATGGAGCATATTTAGGATCGGAGATTTCAGTCTATAATAGAATATCTAGTAAATCCTTTCTAGTAAAAATAGACTATGATATCAATAACACACTTGAAGATCTGAGCACAGAACCATTAGGATTTTCTCAAGAATTTTTTGTAGTTTTAAAAGATTTCCAAGATGTATATAACTTAATGCCCTCTGGGGCCTCGCTTGGATTTGAATTCGATATTCAAAATAGTGAATCTTCTGCATCTATTTTATTTGAAGTTGACGTGGATCATTACATAACTTTTTCAGAAAGTTCGGCCTCTCTACTATTCCAAATAGATGTAGCTGCTGTAGAACAAATTGAGAGTATTATTTTTGTAGATTCCAACAATAATTTGCCAGATAATGTTAATAACTATATATTGTCTGAAAATGATATCAACCATTTCGTTTATGTCGCTATCAAAAATCTTGAAACAGATACAGCTTCTATATTGATCGGCCAACCTGATGGAAGTGATCTCAATTATCTAGAATTACCAATAAAAAATATTGCTACAAAGACTGGAGAATTAAGTTTATATTATGATCATAGAGAAGGATTGATAGAAGCCCCAGAAGACTTTTTCTATTTAACAGACGTAGACGATCCTAAACAGCGAATAGTAGCTCAATTATTCCAAGTTTCAGAACCAATGCTTTGGAATGTTTCACCACTTTTTGATAATGGTATTGATACTATTAAGATATATCTCAAAAATATTGGTTCTAACGAAGGAGAAATAACAGTAAGTGCTATTGTAACAGAGGTGAATGAACATAACATTCCTGTTAATATAGATTTTTCAACTGGAAGTATTTATTGGAATGGTGTCAATACGGTGCAGACATTATTCACCGGTATCGCATTCGTCTCGACAATAGGATATACTGAAGTCGAATTGGTTGCTCAAAGTTTTACCGAAGATCTGACTCTCAAAGATGCCATAGATTTATATCCGGGTAAAAAATATCTTCTAATATTGGCCTTACAGTCGTCTAATGATGGGGATTCCAAAATACAAGTTTTTCGATCAAATGATGCTAAAATAGCAAGTCGAAGATATGTTTTTAATGTAGACGAGAAAGATAATAATTTTGCTACTACAGATCTAGCTACCGGCGGTTTGCAGTTTAACACTCCCGAATTTATATCTTTATCAGAACCTGATAAAAGTATAGCTTTTGATATGTACAATAATTCTGTACAGATGTATTCTTCTCATTCTAGTTGGGATAAAGGTCAGGTGGCTGTTTATTTCAGGGACAATGGATCATTAGTTTATAATAGATTAGCCACTATAGAAGTCGATAAATTTGAGGGTTATACAAGAGCTATAACCTTTGGAGAACGTCATTTTAATCAGGAAACATTTGGTACGACATCAATTGATGTTTCTACTTTAATATTGACAGACGAGGATATTGAAGAAGATATTAATGTTTTTTCCAAAGATAATCTGACAACTGAAGATTTAAAAATTACTGATAGTGTTTTTGATAGTACTCCATTATTGGGAACAATAGGAGATTGGAGACAATCAACTATAGGAAGATATACCCAAGATAATGCTGAACATGTTCTAATAGCAGCCAGTAGTTCAACATCTACTACTTTCATCAATGGCAGTAGCGCTCTTATCAATAATTTTATATTACAAGCTAGTATATTTACCTCGCAAGAAGCTACTCCTTTCCTCGGAGGACAAGCAGACCATCCCACAATAGGTTATGAGGCATGGGTAGGACAAGATATTTTTTATGCAGATCCGACATATGATGATAGCGCATATGCAGAAGTAGATTATAACCTTTCTCAAATAAAAGACTATGGAGAAGGAGAATTTTATATTATGATATCTACTGATGCTATTCAACATAGTACGGTAGATATTACCAGAAATGATGCCTTAGGATTAAAAAATCCGAATGATTTTATAAGAGTATCTATAGATTTTAATAATAATATTAAAATCTATCGTAATAGAGATACAGATAGCTCTACTGAAGAAGTATACCAAGTAATATACGATATTGAACAAACCATTCAGACAATTGTAGGGGATAGAAATAATGATGATGTTCTAGATTATACAAAGGACACTGAAATAAGAGGCCGTCTCATAGTCTCTATTAGTAATGAAGACAATAAAGATACTCGAATAAAAATAAGTAAAATTGTGCTCTTAGATGCTCAATTAACTGAAGTCGTCATATTAGATGATTATCTCGACAAAAAATTACTACCACAAACCAATGATGGTTTTTATGTAGCATTAGGGAATAGGGTTCGTAACTTAGACCGAAATACATCTTCTTTTTCCTTTTGGGATCTTAAAATAATCCCAGATAATGGAGATGAAGTTAATTTATCGTTAGAGGACGATCTCTATTTATACAATGAAATCCAAGGTCTAGAGTATGATGAAAGAATAATACAATATCCTAATTTACTTGACTTGACACTTAATGGTAGCGATTCTGATTACTATGATAAGGCAGAACATGCATACGTCGTATTGGATAACGATACCAATTGTAAGTTTTATTTATTAGCCCCTCAAGGAGCATATACCTTGGGAGATGAAGAAATTAATCGATGTGATCAAGTATTACAAAATCCTGATGATGTTGTTTGTTATGGTATTGTTATTTCAAATCTAGCGAATGAAGATCGTGCCGCTGGAGATACTCAGCGGGCTGTATCGATCACAAACACCTCAGGAAATGTTGGCCAAGATTATGATCCTCCGATTGGGGATCGCCGCAATTATACTGGAGTTCAGGGATTATCCAATTCTTCTGTGGTTTATTGGAGAAAAGCTATCAATCTCATGACAAATGCCCGTTCTTATAGCAAAGATCATTGGATTTGCTCAGAATGGCAGTGGTATGAAGCTTTAAGTCCATGGGCTGGAGAAAGTGATTGGGTGAATAATTCCAATACAAATATTCCTCCTAGCATCCGTAACAATATGAGGGAAAGTAATCCTCTATCGATTGATAAAATTAGGAGTTCTACTCAGACAATAGAATTTCAATATATTTTAAGTGATCAAGCCCTCAAGGGTAATATGGAAGTTTATTTCGGTGTTAGCAATTTCAAACCAGCTTATCGAACCTATAATGAGGCCAGCGTAGAACGTTTAGTTTATGATCCAATAGCCAATACCAATTATTATGATGCCACGTATAACTTCTGGAAAAAATCCATTAATGATAAATTTGGTCCAGTTTCTGGGAACCCCTACGCTGGGAATTATGATCCAGATTTAGGGTCGGTTGCGTTCATGTATGGTGAAGAAGATAACACTGTTAATGTACCAACTGTAGATGGATATGAAGGAGTTTCTGGTCAGAAGGTAGCACAATCTGTCGCCGCTAAAACCTATCAATATATGTTGCCCTATGAACAGCCGGATGATGATGTAAGCGATGCTACTTTGAATCCATTAGATTTTAATTCTCGCAATTTTTTCCATGTAGCTTTAAATAATAATGATGAAACCTATATATCTAGCAAGTTTAATAGTGCGAATATTGTAAGAAATAAAATTTATGATTCTAGTACTGGTAATTTTGCCATCAGTTTAGATCCTGAAGGTTCTATCACTATACAGATAACTAGGGGAACACAAACTATTAGTGAAGGTATTAAAATAGCTACTAATGGAGACATTACAATAACAACCTCGGATGATACGGGGGATTATGACGCAATTAGCATTTACCAAGGGACAGGAGACACCAAGAAATCCTTAATTACATTCTATACTCCTACAACTAATATCCAAGTATCAGGCATATTTGATATGCTTTATCCTTATTGGGGGATTAGGGAAAGATATGACACTGGAACGCAAGATGTTATGATCAACAACGTGCGAATAGCCGCTACTGAAGAAAATTCCTTGGTCCCAGTATCACCAGAATCAGTTTCATGGTGGCTGCAACAAGAGGGTAGTTTACAAGATGACGATGCTCTTTTTGGACGTTATGCGTGGACTAAGCAAACAGCAGACAGCAGTGGTTTAATAGTATTGACTGCCAAAAATCCTCATGCGGCTCAGTCTTTTATGATACCGAGTGATGACGCTAGGCCGCAAGAATCTTATAGTTTGAAAGATAGCGTAGCCAAGTTATCATATCTTAGTATAAAAAAGACAGGCCATGTTAATAGTAACTATAGATGGCGAGTTATTATAGCCCCAGATAATAATGATAGCCCAGATGTTGGGGGAATTTCAAAATCAATCTATATTAATGATATTTCAGAAGAAACTTTTAGACCTCAAACTGATATAGAAATATTTGATCCTGATATTTTAGGAGTAGCCTTTAAAAATGATTCAGAGGGGTCTGAGCATGTCAATTTTATTTTTGATCCACCTTTAGCTTTAGAATTTGATACAAAATATTGGATGATATTAACACATCCTCAAATAGCATCATCCCAGCCCATGTCTGCAATTTCTGAAACATTACGATACGATTACAGTAATGATAATGAAAAAATAGTAGATATTTACATACAATCTTCTAATGATGATAAATCTAGACCAAAAAGATCAGTCCCCAATGACACTTGCTTAACATGGAATATTGATAACAGGGACTGGGATGATCGTAGTAACAATTTATGGTTCAAAATTTATAGAGATTTCTATATTAATGAAAACCCTAAAATTGATAATGAAATACAGAAGCTTTTTGTAGGAGCTTATTCAAATTCTCATACTATCTCTGCTTTCAGTGAAATATCAGACAATATGAGGGTAGATAATCAGGCTCCATGGGATCCTGATTTAAGCTATAATCCTCCTAGATTGGAAGCGGCTGGAGATCCTACCCGAAGAAATCAACCTTTGTATATCTATGCAAGAGATACCGAGATAAGTACGGGCTATGGCTCAGATATTTGGAGATTTAGAATTGGTTATTTTGATGAATATGGTAATATAAAGTTTAGTTCATGGCAGTCATGGATAGACGATGATAATGATAATAGAGTCTATTATGAATGGGTATACAATAGCAATAATTTTGAGGATATACGAATATTTGCTCAAATACAAGATTTTGTTGGGAATATAATAGAAACCAATGAACTCACAATAAATATAGATTATGAATTTTTGATTGATACGCAAGCTCCATATTTGACACGAGTGCGTATAGAGGGTGATGCCTCTTTAGATACTGATCCTAATGAAAAAGAAATCATCAATAAAAGAAAAGCTAATGTAAGTCTTTATGCTTTAGATGCCACTTCAGCAGTCAAAGATATGCGCTATAACTTGGATTTGGAAAGCGATAGTGACGGAAATTTGATTTTCTCAAGTTGGATGCCATATTCTAGAAATATTATCAGAGATCTAGGGTCGTCCGATGGCGTAAAAACACTGACTTTCCAATTTAGAGACTATGCAGATAATGCGGATCAGGCAAAATGGCAGCATGTACTTAAAGAAGAATATGCCAGTAAAGATGAAATAGTAACTGCTATGGCCAGTTTAACTGTTTTAGGTTTACCGGCACTTTATTATACTACTATTGTTAATTTAACAAGAACTGGATTAACTGGTTCTACAATTAGTCTTAGTGGCCATGCCGCCTTTACGGCATATTCCTTAAAAAATAGTTTTGATGTAACACAATCTCTAAACAATAATGAGACATTAAATGTCTATGTCAATAATGTTCTAAAGATAGAAGGATCTAATAATGATTGGGTTAGAGATACTGTAAATAATGCAATAATCTTCAATAATCCATTAAACTCTACAGATATAGTATTAGTTAATACATTCGAAAATGTTTGTAGATTATATAGATTAACTACAACTCCTGCATTACTTTATCAATTTAGTACAGAGGGAGAGCACATCTGTACTTGTATGCAGGTTTATGATAGTAAGATCTATCTGGGATTTGAGAATGGTAATATTTATAGCTATAATGGAGTAAAACTTCGTCTAGAATATACCCTGCTAAATACTACTGGAACTTTTCCCAATCTTGTTATAACAAGATTGCCGGTATCCTGTATGACAGTTCATCAATTTGGCCACGAAACAAGATCTTTCCTTTATGTCGGATCTCTGAACGTTCCTAAAGTTTGGAGATATGGTGGCAATGCAGCAATATCGGCTTATAATTGGACTGCTTTATCAGTTATTAATTCTTCTTCTAATATTATAAATAGTGTTACTTATAATTTTTCTGATCAAACTCATGTTCTATCTTTAGGCTCTTATAATGACAATCTAATGATAGGCATGGCGGCAAATTCTGCTGTATTCCAGTATAAAAGAACTGTTGATAATACTGGGACTTCAGAAACAGAAAGTATGAATTTATATCTATTGAAAGATGTATCTCCAGATCACTCTGGTAGTAAAATAACTTCTCTTAAGTCATTTGGCACTAAAATATACGCTGGAACAGATGCCGCCTCTATATTCTATTTTAATGAACAAAATGAGAAACAACCGAATAGTTCTATATGGTCATTAAATTTTGAAATATCTGATAATTTCCTGATTGATCCAGGCGACTGGAGATATTATGAAACACTTGGAAGGACCAATCCTACTAAATCTTCTAAAGTATCCATAGAAAGTCACCTTAATTCAACTTTAGGTTTAATAGATTATTACACATTGGATATAGAAGCCAATACTGGTGATATTTCAGAATTCTATTTGACAAGTGAAGATGGCCTATCATTATTCAACTCTCTTAACAACTCTACAGGATATACTTTAGAATGGGAGGCAGCCGTAGAAATTATAGGATCTGGGGATGAGGGCTATCAGGCGATACGTATCGAAGATGGTACTCATGATGTTGAATTACGTATGTCCAAAAATAGATTGACTTTGGTCAATGGTGGAGATACTTTTGATATTGATATCAGTAATGTTGATACGCATAGTTTAGAGGATACTTATTTCTTCCAAGAAGAATTTGATGAAAGTGATCTTTCATATAGTAGTAAAATAAAATTCTATAATCTTCTTGAAGAAAATCCAAGTGACATTGATTTCCCAGACAACTTAGATGATGCTATCTCCATAAAAGTAAAGCAATTAGAATTGGGAGAATATCCATATATAGAAATTAGTGGCCTAGATTTTATGGGAGATGATAACGCATTCTTTGAAATCTCCATGAAAGTACAAGAATTCAGTTTTGATCAAACTAAATTTTATTTACAATGGAGAAGTGCAACAAACCAGCCGTTCATTAGAGAAAGACAATATGTTTTTATTATTCCAAATGATAATGTGTACAAAACATTCAAGTTTAACCCTGGATGGAACGATACGGTAAGTGATATTAGAATACTTATCGAGCCAACAGATGATGCCATAACCTCGATAGATTACATAAGAATTTCTGGAAAAACAACCAAATCTTTTGATGTAACTGCTATGAATATTTATCGATTAGCAGTCAAAGATACTAATGTAGATCTATATATCAATGATAGTATCTATCCTGCTCTTAGTAAAAAACAATGGCTTAATGAAAATGTAGTCAGTAAAAGAATTATATTTGGTAAGATTGAACAATCTGAAAAACAAGTTAAACTTAAATGGAAAGGGATACGTCTTTACTCTGGGGATGATCTATCCCCGTATAAAATTAATGCAGCCGGATGGACTTATATGGCTACCTTTGCTAATGGCTCTGAGGTTCAGAATCTTCTGGAAAGTAGGGATAGTCTTATAGCGATGTTGAAACCTGTCAATATATCCAAAGAACTTGATACAGTCTCAGATCTTAATCCAAGAAGCTATAGACTAGATAGCCCGCAGTCTATTTTCTGGGTATTTGATGCTACTTATCCATCTGAAGTAGTCCAAATTCTATCCTCTACGACATGGGGAGACGATATTTATTCTTCTGGTCAAATCGGTAGTATCAACAATAATATCATAGATATTGATTTAGTCATTATTATAGATAATTCTAACAGAACTACAATAAATCAATTAAGTAATATGATAAGTTTATGCAAGGACTTGATTGATGAATTACGTTTGAATAAAAATAACAATTACGATAATATTGCTATAATTACCACGGATGAATCTAATAGTTATCCTGCTGGGGGATTATTGCTAGATTACTCAAGTGATAAAGCAGATATTTTTGATGCTTTAGACACCATATCTGTAGGTTTATTGGAATCTTCCATGGATAATGCTTTATTGTGCGCAAGGAGCGTTCTTGACACAAGCGTTGCTAGAAATGATGCATTAGGTAAGTATGTTTTAATATTCTCCGATGGAAACTTTACTGCCTCAATACAATCTAATTCTGTTGTAACCTCTGATATCATCAGGGATGGCGGTTCAAATATAATATGCATAGGTTTTAATGATGATAATACTCCTCAAGCTTATAATTCTGCAAATTTGACTGCAATAGCCGATACTGATCTTTTTGAAGCATATTCCGGGAATTCTAAAGATTTCATTTTATCATCTACAAATACTTCCGATAGAAATATTATCATTACAACTAAAACTAATATAGTCGATACAATTGTTGCTGATGACATATTGACGGACGTAGGCAATCTCTATAATAGAAGAAAAACTCATGCTTATGATGAAGTTATTAAAGATACTGCTCCACCCCAAATTAATTTGGTTATTAAGCCGGATGAAAACGCTGGTGGCATAAGGATTTATGAGTTGAATGTCTTTATTGAGGATACTTCAGAAGGTAATGTATAAGATATGGCTGAAACAGGGAAATATAGATTTATAGGTTTTGAGATTTATTTCTACCACTATATATTCAGTGGTACTGGGACTGATATTTCTCGTATCCAAGATATTAAACCTAAAAGAGTTTCTTTGACCAGTGAAATTATCGATACTTTCACAGACATCGTAGAGGGTGGGAGTGTTGATATTCTTAACCCTGTCATTGATGATACTTTTACTATGTCATGGTGGGAAACTGGAGCACAATCTATCAGTAGTATTAGTTTTAAATATACTGATATTTCTGGAGGGTTTGACAGCGATGCGAATGTATTGACACCCGGCAACACCCCAGATCTTGTTTGGTTAATGGATAGTTCTCAACATAGAAACATTTCTTTTTCTGTCCATATGGCTGATTTCCTATTCGCTGATAATTTCACTGGAGGACTGATTTTAAAAATGTCTCCCATTGATGAAAGATTGGGAGAAGCTACTAACTGTTATGATGGAGATGTTACGACATATGAAACAATAGGGATTGGTACTACTTCCCATATTATGCATGATTTCGGAGGGGCCTTAGATAACGCACTCAACATTAAGAAGATTGAATGGGTCATTGATTCTGATATTGAAAAAACCTATGTTATAGAGGCATGGGATGGAATTAGTTGGAGATTATTATTTGGTAATACTTCAACAACTGGAATAGTAACCCCTGGACAAACAAAAAGATATTCTCTTTCATGGACAGCATCTCAACCGATGTATGCCGTAAGAATCCGCCATACTGGAGATTATCAAACCAATAATCCAGATGTCAAAGTTCAAATAGCTAACAAAGATAGCGGGTCTGGAACTGTGGCTTATAGAATCTCCAAATTTGATGATTTTAGAGATTCCGACTGGATAGATACCTCAGATGGTGTCTTGAGTATCGATTGGAATTTGGTCGATCAGAGCTTAGATTGGTCATTAATTTGGGATTCCCCCGAGACAATAACTGCTGTGGGTAAAATATCAACTGGAATAGTTATTGGTTGTGAAAATGGGAATATTTACTATTATTCCCTGGTGCCAGATCCTTCTATTACAGTTGGAGATTTTAATTTAGTAGGAGTTTTAGATGGAAAGATTAATATTTTCCAATTAATAGGCGAAGATATTTATGTAGGGACATCTAATGGTAAAATATATAAATCTTCTTCTGGGCAGACTTGGAATGAAATAGAAGTATCTCCATTACCAAATTTACCAGAAATCCTATCTTTGGTAGAATATAATAATTATATCTTTATAGGTACAGACAATAATCGAGTATATTCTTGGGATCCAGACAATCCTTCGTCATTCGTGGCGATTAAAAGATTGTCTGAAACCAAAATTCAACAAATGGTTGTTTTGTCAGGAATCCTATATCTTTTTACCTATCCCTCTGGTAAAATCTTCAGCTATAATGGAAGCACCTATGGCGAGGTTAAAAATACCCTATTGACCACTTGGGGCGGGGCCTTAATCTTTTCTGGGGATGATACAGCATATGCTCACGGAGATCGTGGAACTCTTTATCAATATGACGGTACACAATGGGTAGAATTTTATAATTCATTTTCTCCAATACTAACTGATTCTATAGATAAGGTTAATACTGGACCCATTATTACTGATATTTACGAAGATGGAGTAGGTCTATTAACCGCTGGTTCTTATAAATATGCTATAACATATGTGGATTATCAGGGCAATGAAAGTTTAATTGGAGAGATTGCAAGTGTTACAGTGGCAACCACAACTAGAGGCGCGGTAACTCTGACTTGGTTAGATGCTCCAGAGGCAAAAACTTATAATGTTTATCGTACTATTAAAAATGATCAAGTGAGTTCTTTCCTTAGGCGCCTCAAAAATAATATAACAGATACTTCTTTCAGAGACGATGGATCCACAGCAATAAGCAATATCCAAAATCCAAGCAAAACTAACGCTCAGCTATGGATAACTTCTGATAACGATAAAGTTTACATTTTCGATAAAAATTCTATTATTAGCATAGATGGTCCTAGCAATCTATCAAAACTTGATCTTATAGTAGATTATGGAGGAGATGCTCTAGTAATAGGGAAAGAAGATAATAGTAATCAATCTAAAATATATAAATTCTCTGGGAATGTAGTAACCTCTGGCATACAAAATGTTTATGCTCAGTCTAAAGATGCTCAAGACAATATTTCAGATGTTGCTCAAGACAATATTTATCTAGATTTACTTTATGAAAAAACTCTATTAGAAGTAAACGGAGAAGGCAGTCTTGTCAATTATTATGATAGCCAAGCTTCGCCCCCGCTTAAATTAGCTGCTGGGCATAGAAGACCCTATCAATCTGGAACTTATATTTCAGAACCATTCTACGCGGCTACTTTATCAAAATGGACAACATTACAATATTTTATGTTTGTACCAGCGGGAAGTTCAGTTGATATTTATGTAAAATCATCAGAAACAAAGGAAGGTTTAGATAGTGTGGACTGGGTTGGACCGTTCGAGATAAACGGCCCAGATTTTCATGAACCATATACTGAGTATGATCCATATGATACAGATATGGATTATGATTATGATGAGGAGTACTATTATTCAGAGGGTGATTTTGTTAGTTCTTCAATCGATTTATCATTATTGAGCGGTAAATGGATTCAGTTCAAATTGGTTCTAAAAACTACTATCAAAAATACGACCCCCATAGTTTATAGTATTGTTTTGAAATATGTTAGTAATAATGCTGTTTATTTCTTTTCTAGTTTATTTGATATACAAGATATGGCTTCTAATGAGGGATTTGTAGATGTCGGAGATGTTATAGTAAAAAGAGGAGTACTTGTTTATAATGGTAGCATTCCTTTCGGCGGCGATATACAATTCGGGATAACAACAGACGATACAAGTCGAGATTGGCAAGACTATCAGTTGATAGATCCTAACAAGATTTTTGAGTTAAGTTCAAGAACTGGTAAAATAAGGGTTGGAATATTACTAATATCAACTCCAGAAGAAGTGGCTGTTGTCCATGAATGGGGTCTAATATTTGACGCTGGAAGTAAATTCGTAAGCGTCAATGAAGATATGTATGGTGGTCCACCATATGTCCTACCATAATAAGCGAGAACCATGGGAAAAACCAGAATATATCAGTTTAATTGGCTAGCTAATAATAATGTATGGATTCCTAAATTAGATAAGGAAAGATTCCAAACCTTAGAAAATGAACTCCTGGGGATTTATACTTACGTTGGGCAAGGCATTTTAGAAGGATGGGAAGTTCTATCTTATAACGATTCAACTGAAAAAGACTCAACTCAATTTTTAGCGAAAAATTTGACCTATATTACCGAAGATGAAATAAATTCTCTATCTTCTACTACAAAAAATTCTTTAAATCATCTTGATTATAGAATGATAATCAAGATTACCGAAGGAGATGGTATAGTTGGAACTTGGGCCGCTTTTACCATAGCCCCATCAGCACAAAGTACTAGGGCTTTTTATTATGCCATACCAAAAGAGAAATCAGACGCTACTTGGTATGTTTATGTTGTGCCAACCCTGGCATTACCAGAGCCTCTTAAACATAAAGCACAAATATTAGTTACAACTGATAGTAACTATGATGTCTCAAATATTGCTGTTTATCTAGGAACTGTAAATATTCATTATGAGACTTCTAGTAATGTTCATATTATCCAAGAGATTACTCTGGATAATAATCGCCGTCGTGAGATTTATCGCTTACAAGGGATTGGCACAGATTCTATTAAAGATCAGTTTCTTCATCATCGACATGATGGCGCCGACGCTTCAAAAATTAAATTGAATACTCTGAAACTTTTGTCTTCAGAAATCAAAACACCAGTAACAGATCCTAGCCCTCAATATCTGACAGATTCAATCACTTTAGAACAGTCATTAAAAATAGGTCCAGAAATTCAAAGTATTCAGGAGTTGGGATTTGATGGACAACTTTTAGTAGGAAATTGGTATTATGCTATAACCTTCAATAAAAGAATTAATAATGGATTAGAAGAAAGTTTGCCAGGATCTACGGTTGGCATCAGAACAACTAAAGATAATGCTAAGATAAAAATTATATGGAAACCAGTAATTGGAGCAGAATCTTACAACATATATAGAACTTCTGTTGCTAATGATGATCCTACTAAAATATATCGATTGATAGCAGAAAATCCTGATTATTTCTATGTTGATATTGGTGGAGCAGTATTAGATGGAAGTATTATTCCACCAGCAGAAGTAATAGGAGATATAACAACTCTTCAAACTGAGTTTTCCAATATTGATATAGTTACACCCGGTGATGATGTATTAGTCCAACAACCAGATGGATCTTTAACAAAATTGATCTATAAAATTCCTGGGGTTGGAGAAACCAGTCCAGCTTTTGGAGCCCGTAGGACTAAATTAAGCGTAACTCAAGAAAGAAATTATTATCAAGCAGAGGTTGTTAAAAATGGGGTTACGCTTTCGCCTGATGATTATAGGATTATTTTAAATGATGCAGCGTTGGGGAAGGCCGTAGTAGAACTTAAAAATAATGTTAAAGACACAGATACCATAGAAGTCCTATTGCGTATCGATCCTACGGAAACGGAAATAACAAATAGTCTCCGCTCTAATAGAATCGCTAACATAGATGCTTCGAGTTTTCATTATGGAATAATTGACAAAAAATTTATAACGGCTCCTAATCATTATGGTTTACAACGAGTTAGAGAATCTGCTATTCTTAAACCTTATGCGGATATGCGTAGCAGCGATTATTTTACTTACTACATACAAGATTTGAATGGCCAGATACAATATGATGATGAAATCTGGTTTCATAATAAGAGTATCAATGCTCATGCCAGTCTGGGCGTTCCTCCCGCTTCTCCAGATGAAACATTTTCTGATCCTATTGACCGATATCTCAATAAAATAGATGTAAATGAGAACACGAGCGAGAGCGATATTATAGCCTCTTCTGCGGGTGGTTTTGCTAAACACATCGTTTCGACGAGACATGGCAATTACATAACAGAAAATTATCAATACTTTGATAAGATACAAGGATTACCAGAAGATAATGGGATTGTAATTGATTCTATAGATAATCTCGCAATGGGCCGCGCTGGCGGTGAAAACTACTATAATGAAACTTATGTTTTATTGAATACTGGAAAAGTATTTTATAGCCAGGATAATCTTAAAACTTGGGAAGAATTGATTTATCCTGAAAGTAATTTTGTTGTTACTGCTTTCACTGTTTCTACTAGGGTGGTTGAAACTGAAGTCCAAGGATCTTTGATCCCAAGTTATTCCAGAATGTTTTATATTGGCGGATATCTTACTACAGATCTCAATATATCTGGTATCTGGACGGGGATTCTGCAAGATAGCGTTGCTATGACAGACATTCCATGGGAAATGGATGATATATGGGTTACAAATCCCGGAATTATTTATTGTATCACAGAGTTAGTGACAAAATCTCTCACCCCTATTAGTCCATCTTTGACGAAAATAAATTACGATAGAACCTATTACTCTGGGACAAGCAGAGGATTATTTGTTAATCAAACCGAGAAAAAAACATATATATCGGGAACAGAGACCAGCATATTTCCTACAAAAATAAATTGGATAACAGAGGAACATATTCATCCGGATGATTTGGCTTCTCTGGATAATAAACAGCGTTATGGTTGGCTGAATAATCTATTGATATACACTGGAGATAAAGTTTATTCAACACACAGTGCTGAATATATAGAGACTAATGTATCTTATGGAATAGCTAAATATTGGAGACATCCTTTAACTAGAAAAATTCAAAGACCTTATGAAATAGCCGATGCTGTCAATACTTTCAATATAATTGATTTATCTTTTTGTAATGAAGCAACTAAATATGTTTTTACTGGATCTGATAATTCTATTTGGTACGGTGAAGAACGAATCAAAGATGCTACAAAGATAAGCGATTCTGTTCTATTCGAATTTAATGTAACAAATAACAACTCTTCAGAAAATCTGTTGTTCGAAATAGATATCGCTAGTACCCTAGATATTGGCAATTTAGTATTTGAGATGACGGTGATAGCAGATGTAGCAGCAGACGCTGTGCTTGCATATGATGATATTACATATGCTGAATACTTTGGTTGGGAGCCCACATTTTGGAAGTTCATAAATTCTAGTTATTTAGTAGATTCCCCTTCCAAAATAGATTCTATTGGCAGCGTAAGACAATATGGATATGGTCCACCATATCTCGAATCTGGGATAGGAAGAACCGGCCCATTAAGCCAAAAATCTATAGAAGATGAAGAGAAAGATAAATATATATCATTTACTTATGATGCATCGCTTTCATCAGTAACAATAACTTTTGTTGATGGTGCTTCTATAATTGTTGTAAATAAAACTACTCTGGAAGGAACTGGGACTGGTGATTTTGAAATATCTACAAATATATTGTGGACCAATATCAAAGGATATAAGCTTAATCAATATATCAATGGATCAGATGTGGAAACTTGGCTTGAAAGAGTATATCCAACGATCAATTCTTTCCCAAGCTGGCAAGAGCCTATAGCCGATCCAGAGGGGGCAAACGCTCAAAGCAGGTCATCTGACTCCAGCGGGTCTTTACCTCCTGTGGGGATAGGGGCTCAAAGCATATCTCCATTTGGCAGTGTCGGAACTACGCTAAATTTCAATAATAACCGAATAGAATTTATCTTCCCTAAAACCAATAGCATAATCCTCGGATCGACCAATGGTATATGGTTAGGTGAAAATAACGATGGTATAGATTTAAAAAGAACCTATTATTTTTGGGGAGAAGGAGTTACTCCTAATATCTATATGAATGATGGCCTATTGGATGATGGAATCTATTCTTTAAATCAAAATCAGCAATCAATCTCTTTTTCTTCAAAACAGAAATCAGATGATGTCTTCACTATAGAAAAAGATTTTAGAGAATATTTTTTGATTAATGGTTCCTGGGATCAGAGTGGTGCAGATTTAGTAGTTTATATAGATGAAGAACCAACTTCTAGAATTTGGTCCTATGATTCTTCACGAGGTTTGATACGTTTTGAAAAAGCTTTAACACGTAATAATTTAGTCAAAATGACCATATTGAAACGCGAAGCTTATATTACCGATATCGGGACTATACCACATGAAGAAATTGATCAAGCTTATGTTATTAACCAAGATGTAAAGAGTTTGCTTTCTCAAACTTTAGAATCTGGGCATAACATTATATATATTGATGCCGCTACTTTCCCAAGCAATACAAAATATATAAGCATCAATGGAGAACGAATACCAGTAGAAATAAGAACTAAAAATACTTTGACCGATAAAACTACTTCTTTCCTAATAACGGCGAGCCGAATTAGCGATACTGTTCAGCCAATTAATAGTATAGTATATCTTGTAGAAGTTAAATCTCTATTGGGTATTGAGGATTATTTATCACAGGCAACTAGTTCTGGAGTGACCTATAATTTACACAGTCTATTTGTGTCAGATCTTCTAAGACTTTCTAGCACTTTGCGCTATAAATGGGACGATATTACAGGGCAACCATTTTTGATATCTTCTCAAGCTGGTTCAGATGCTACTATTGAAGAAGGTTTTGTCAATACTTATTTCTATTCATTCAATAATGATGAAAATACATTAATTCTTGATGATATAAATAGTATGACAACATTTAGGGAGGGGATTGACATCTCTGAAACAGACAAGCCCATACGATCTCGACAAGTATTTTGTATCTATGATCAAACTAATTTTGATGAAGATGGAGCACTCGTTGGTTCAGATAAGGGTATTTGGAAGCGGAGAACAGATGGAAGATGGTATCAAGTTTCTGATTGTAATAATTGTACAAGAGTTTATTTTATAAAAGAAGTGCGTGGGCAAATATGGGCTGGAACCGATAGCGGATTATGGGTCAGTCAGGATAGCGGAATAACCTGGGCACAGAATGATACATATTGGCAATCTATTCTTAATTTTAGTGAAAATCATATTGAATGGAATGGTACAAGAATAGAAAAAGCCAACCAAGGACTAAATTCTCCAGAAAATATGCCTACCGATGGACGGTATTATGAGGCTTACTGTAAAGAAGATGGACTTGTAATGGTCCTCTATGTAGATAATGCTGATGGCACTGGATATTTCTGGTCAGATCACTTGCCCAGTGCCGATCTCGTAAATGTTTATTTCTTGGATCAACATAAAGTTATCACAGTGGGAAGCACTGCAACTACTGGCATTCAGCGCAATGATAATATTCATGTGGGTACTGAGAATGGACTATGGGGATTAGAGAATGCTGAATCCGTAGTAGATACTGTCTATACAGAATTTATTAAAGAATATGATATCTCAGAAGAAACTACTAAAACTTTCCAAGGTAAAATCAAAATATTAGATCCAGTTAAATTGGTTGATGGACAAAGATCTGAAATATATCTAACAGAAAATCTCAACTATTTCAAATTCTTTGCTAATCCAATACAGCCAGATGGTTCAGTTGAAAACAACATTGGAAACATCGAATGGGTCTATTTGACAAATGATGGTATCAAAATTTCCAAGAATTATCCATTCATATCAACAGCCACTGGAGCAACTTGGATTGCTCAACCACTTGTCGGACAAGGTTATGTTTGTTATGATTACATCGTGATAGATGATCCTTCTGCTGATAACGCGGCCTTGAGATGGAGAAAAACAAAACTATTTATAGGTACCAATAAGGGCATTTTGTATTCTCTCGATGGTGGATATACATGGACACCGTGTAATAAACCAGATAGTGAAGTTATGGCAGTTTATGGTTTTAGTTATACTGAAACAAAACTCTATGCATTCACTAATCGTGGTATTTTTTCATCTGAAGATATTGGTGATACTTGGTCTGAAGATGGAGCAGAATTGATTACTAGCAAAAAACTTATAACAGGCTATGATTTAGCTCAAACATATGTGCCATCTACAACAATACTTGATAAAATCAGTGTCAGGCTCAATAAAAAGAGAAACTTTACTAATTTTGGAAATCAAGAATCTTTCAATAACGAAAGCAGTATAGTAATATCTTTGAAAATAAATGATAATTCTTATTCATCTTCTCCTATTAATAATATTATAGCAGTTAGCACTACTATTTTAACCGCAGCAGATATTAATGAAGATAGTTGGTATACATTCGAATTCCCGGCCAATACTATATTAAATACTAATCATATTCATTCTATAATTTTGAGCGTTTCAAATGATAACGAAGGACTGATTGAATGGGCTTATTCTCAAAATAAAAATACCAACAATTTATTTATTTCAACAGCTATGTTAGGAATGTTCTCAAAGGATGCCATAACAGATCTATGGTCATTAGATTTTGATGGAGAATATTCATATTACTTCCTGGCTCATTATCAGGCTTCACAATCTCTAACTACAACAACCAATTCTGTTGTCTATAAGCAAGATAATGCTAATAATCTAGCTAAAACTACCAATAATACTCTTGTTTTAGACATGCGTTTTATATTTTCATTTATTATAGATGGGACTGGATCTATGTTGTGGCAAGACCCCAATTCATTGCGTAAAAGCAGAATCTTAGAGTTTATTAGTGAATTATTATCTCGCAGTAGATGGAGTTATGTAGATATTTGGAGTTTTGATACAAAACTTCGTCAATCATTATCCGAGGGTATGACTAGAGATATTGTAAAAATATCATCAGCAATAAATAGTATTGTCAGTACGGGCACCGATTCCGAAATATGGAGTGGGTCTGTTCGTGGCCTGGGGAACATGTATTATGATGGCATTAGTGATTATATAGAACTTGCTGATGATATAGATTTCGTTATTTACTATATGGATAGCATGTTAAGAATAGATCATGAATATTTGAAAACAATAGATTCTAACTACGATGGGGATGTCAATAAATTATTATTAGATGAATTCTCTGGAATAAGGAAATTGGTTATAGATGATTTCATATTGACCTATGCAAGAGTCGGATTTGTGGCAACGGATGGTTTCGATACGGGGATATACGCAGATACTTGGCGAGATTTGGCAGGGACAATGAACTCTATGAAATTAGATGATGCTCAAGCCCCGTTATTCATGTTCGGACTAGGTACGAATAATGAACAGACAGCTATGATCGCGGCCTGTCAAGAAACGGGAGGAGCGTATTTTAACATTCAGGATGATAGTGAATGGAGTTATGCTTTTAACCAAATTCTTAATGGGAATCATTATATTTGGCAGGGAATTTATCAAGACAGAATAGATTTTGGGGATGAGACCAAATTTATTAAAAGCATAGAATTACCAGCTAGTGTTCCCTCTTCCTCAGCGGTTATTTTTGAGATTAGATATACAGATGATAATGTTCATTGGACACCTTGGACACAATATGATGTCAATATAGCCAACAGCATTAATGCTTTTATTAATGTCATAGAATATAGAATAACATTGAAACAGGGAGATTCGGTATCTGGAGACCCTGAGGTATTTTATGATTATTCCTATGATGAATATGGTCTCGATGGGATTACAACTTCAACTTATCCAAGCCCATTAATCAGCGCTTTAGAATATACAACAGTTGCCCCAACCATAACAGAATATATTTTCGAAGCGATACGGAGCGATCCTATATTTGAATATTTATTGACATCGAGCGCTATTATTCATGATAAGGCGAAAGTCAAATGGGTTCTAAATCGTGGCAATAGCCGTAATGAAAATACTTTCCAAGAACTCATCCTAGATAAAAAATCAATATTGATGAATAGAGAAAATTCTTTTGAATTTGTTCCATCATCTGAAACTGGTTTCATCAACTTATTTGATTTGGCTGGCGGATATGTATGGGGCGCATTCAATGCGGCGACCACAGCAGATCTAGGAGGGGCTGCGGTCATAACTTGGAAAACTACAGACAATGTAACAGTTTATATTAACGGTATAGCCATTGATCAAGATTTGACTCCATATCGTGAAATCCCAAGTCTAGGTCAAATAGAATTTCTCAATGAACCTATAAGTGATGATAATTTCTTAACTATCAAAATTATTACTCCAGCTTCTACTAACACTAAAAATGGTGAAGATACAATCCGTTTGAATGATAATACTTATCAAGCGATTAATGGGCCTTGGCCATATGACGCTGAAGTCCTTGTGTATCGCAATGATATATTGGTTAGAGATGGGTTTATTTTAGTGCCAGAAGATGGTGTTGTAATTTTTGATGATTACTTGATAGATAATGATAGTTATACAGAGATTGTTAGACTAGCTATCGTACATAGTGGTTCTTTCCGTATAAAAGCTATTGTAGAGAATTATTCCAGCAATTCAGTTGATTTAGAAGACGTGGCCATAATGTATAGTACCATAGATAATAATATTAGCACTGATATTTTGAGAAATACTTCAGACCCGGAAGTTGCCAATAGTGTAGTTAAATTGACAAGTTTTGAGAAAGAAAACACATTATACTTGTCGAATAATGATGAATTGGGTGGACAATTTATTATGTCTCTGGATGCCATCCCTTATGTTGATTATTCTTATGCTAGTAATATGAATTTACCTGAGCGAAAAACAGAAATAAAATGGTATAGAAAGAGAAAAAATGATGTGGTATTTTCTGAAGTAACTGGATATTATAATTTAATCTCAAAGAAAATATCTGATACGATATCTGAATATGATCCTAATGATCCCAATGCTAATATTTGGACCGAAGGAGATACTTGGAGAGTGATTGTAATCCCTCATACAAGATTAGCTGTAGGAGAGCCCATAGCTTCGAATGAGATTGTTATAGGTTTATACAATAGTATAACTGATAGTATTGATCTAGTCTCTGGTTATACTCCTGTTGTATACAATCTTAGGGTAGTAAAAAATGCTAGCTCTAGTAATCCCTTAGATTCATCTAGTTCTACGGAATTATCA
>Ga0172369_10002925_pt1 | contig 22914 bp, 20 predicted proteins | sample LakKiv25m_FD_114539 | JGI IMG/M metagenome (GOLD analysis project Ga0172369, IMG submission 114539) | Freshwater microbial communities from Kabuno Bay, South-Kivu, Congo - kab_022012_11.25m | ecosystem: Environmental > Aquatic > Freshwater > Lake | place: Democratic Republic of the Congo...
ATCAATGTCTAAATTCTGAGAATAAAGATTAACTGAAATAAAAAAGGTCAGTATAATAATCAAGTTTTGTTTCATTGTTAATATTTTCATATCGTTATCTGTCTTTTTAGGGTTGCCCATAACTTGTTTATAAGCGCTACTCTATAGCGTGTTACATGCCATATTGGATGAATAAGCGCTACAAAGTAGCGTGTTATTTTCCGGCGCTTTCTTGTTGCTGTTATCACAAATCATCGAATGGGCTTTTAATCTGCTGTAAACTTTTTTTGCTGACATGGGTATAGATTTCGGTGGTTTTACTGCTTTTGTGTCCAAGAAGTTCCTGAATATATCTGAGATCAGTTCCCGATTCCAGGAGATGGGTGGCATAACTGTGACGTAACCAGTGCAGCGTTACCGGTTTGGTGATGTGAGCTTTTTTCAACGCATGGTCCAATACCTGTTCAAGACTTCTTGCACTGTATTGGGTATCGGGGAATTGCCCTTCGAAAAGCCATTGCTTTGGTTTGCAGGCCTTGTAGTACTCCCGCAGCATATCAATCAGCTTGTTTGACATTGGCACCACCCTGTCTTTGTGACCCTTGGCATCTTTTATGATCAGAAGTCCACGTTTTGAATCTACATGCTCGAATCTGAGGTTCAACAGTTCGCTGCGTCTGAGTCCACAGGCGTATATCAGACTGAGCATCGTTCGGTGTTTCAGATTTGTTGGTGCTTCCAGAATCTCTTTTACCTCCTCTTTGCTCAGCACATTCGGCAGTTTGTGCTGTGAACGAGGACGTTGCAGTTTTTCTGGCGAGAGCGTTGCGTCATGGATAACTCTGAAAAAAAGCTTTGCTGCATTAACTGAATATTCTGACGAAAGTGTACCAGCGATTCTGCGATATAGTGTACCACTGATTCTGCTCGAAAGTGTACCACCTTACTGCTGCGGATTTGGTGTGGTAAGTTACATGATTTTTTTCTCTTTTTGGCGACGAAGTGACGGGCCTTTGAGCTCCAGCCGGTGGGCGTTGCTCAGGAGCCGGTCGAGGATGCTGTCGGCGACCGTCGGTTCGGCGATGATGTCGTGCCATTGGGCAACGGGCAGTTGCGCGGTGACGATAACGGCCTGCTTGCCGTAGCGGTCTTCGAGTATCTGAAGCAAGGCGAGCCGGGTGACGGCGTCGAGTTCTTGCAGGCCGAAGTCATCGATGATCAGGAGTCGTGTCTTTTCGAGCTTGTTGAGCCACTTCATATAGCTCCCGTCAAGCTTGACTTGGGTAAGTTGCTCCATGAAGCGATTCATGCTCAGGTAGAGCGTGCTGTAGCCGAGCGAGCAGGCTTGACGACCGAGGGCAGAGGCGAGATAACTCTTGCCGCAACCGGTTGCCCCGGTGATCAGGATGTTTTCACCACGGTCGATGAAGCGGCAGTCAGCCAGGGTAAGCAGCTGCTGGCGACTGAGGTTTCGCTCGGTGCTGCAGTGGATTTGCTCCAGTATTGCAGGATACCTGATTTTGCTCTGTAGCAGGTGTCGCTTCGTGGTTTGTTCCTTGCGGTAACTGAGTTCAGCGTCTACCAGGGCGCCGATGAGCAGATCAGGGGTCGGCTGTTCCTGCACCGGCAGAACAAGCCGGTTCTGATAGGCATCAGCCATGCCATGGAGTTTCATGCTGCGAAGCTGGTCAAGGGTGAGCTGGGTGTTCATGATGGAGTTCCTTCAGTTTAGGGTTAGTTGTAGGCGTGTTTACCGCGGATGTTTTCATGGAAAGGCAGCGTGGGACTGGACTCCGGCTGCGAGATCATGGTTTTGTCACGGTTGTTGTCAAGGATGGTCTGGACGATCCGGTAGCTGACTTTTGGTCCTTTGAGTGCCAGAGCACAGGCGGCTTCGAGCCTGTTGACGCCGAAGCCTTGCTTCAGACGCAACAGACCGATACAGGCGTCGTAAGCCTGTTCCGGAAAGGTTCTGGCGCTGATGAGCCGGATAACGACCTCTTCGGTGCAAGGGCCGATCAAGCGCCCCTTGTCAATGAAGTCTTGTGGCGTCCATCCTTTCTGGATCAGGTAGTGGCGATGTGATTCCGGCATATGCGCATCATTGGTCGAGTAGCCATTCCGTACCAGGTTGCGGCGGTGCAGGGCGATGCGCTGGTAGTCGAAGAAAATCTCGACGGCATCATCGTCATAAACCACCCTGACTTCCTTACCGATGTACTCGTGCGGCACGCTGTACTGGTGCCAGTCCTGACCGAGCATGACGTGGTAGTTCTTTTTGACCTTGCCGGTGGTCTGGTACTTGTAGACGAATGCATCTTGTGGTAAGGCTCTGAGCTGCGCTTTCTCCTCTGCAATGAAGCGCTCCATACGGCTCTTGCCGTATGCGCTCATCACCCGGTTGTTGAGCATCTCCAGCAACTCCATGAAGCGGTGACTGAGCGACTTGAGCGAGGTGTGGTACTCGTTTCGCATCCGTGCGTAAATCTGCTGGTAGGCGATATGGACGCTTTTTTCGACCGACGGCTTGTCCTTCGGTTTTGCCGGTCGGGTGGCCTGCAAGTTGATGCGGTAATGCTGTGCCCATTGCTCCATCAGATCGGTGAACACCGGCTCGTAGCGCGACGGTTTGGTGACAACCTGTGCCATGTTGTCGCTCAATACATTCTTCGGTACGCCGCCCAGATAGTGCAGCGCATGGTTGAGGCCGACTACGAGGTGTTCCTGCCGACTGGACACCAGCGGCTCGCCATAAAACAGAGCGCTGAACGGCAGCGTGCAGAGCAAAACCGGACAATCGATCCACTCCTTCTGGCTGACATCGTAATAGCGCAGCATGTCGCCAGCGAAGTCGATCTGTAACTGGTCTCCGGGAAGATGAACTTGCGGCATGGTTGGTTGATGCCGCTGCAGATAGCGGTCAAGGTGCTGGCAGAACTGCGCATAGCGGTACCCGTCAGGCTGCTCCTGCAGGTACTCTTCCCACAGAATGAGCTTGGTAACATGGCGTCGTTGAAGCTCGCGGCCATAGTGCTCCAGACGCTCGGAGAGCCACGAGTAGCGCTCATCAGCCTGTTTGGTACTGCGCGGTGGATGAAGCAGTACCGCCAGCTCGGAGTCAGGCAGGTTCAGCAGTTCATCGAAGGATTTGCCGCTGTTTCTGAAGCGCTCCGTGTAGCTCTTGATGGTGGTTCGATGGATACCGGTGAAACGCTGAATCTCACGGATCGATCGTGCTTCCTGAAGAAGCATGAGAAGACGTCGAATTTGTAACATGCTCAGTGCCTTGTTTGCCATATATCCTCCGGGTTTTTGACCGGAAGGTACGGTTACTCTTGTTACAAATCCGCTTGGCGGGAAGGTGGTACACTATAATCCAGAATGACTGGTACACTATAATCCAGAACAGCTGGTACACTTTACTCCAGAACGAGTGGTACAGTATGCTCCAGAATAATCACATTAACTACCTGGTTTTGATATGCAAAACTCAGTCCATTGGGCAGGATGTATTCGTTTACAAAACGCACCATATCCACGCTGGTTATCTCGTTGGCTTGTTTCGGACTGACAAATCTCAGGAATACTTCGAGAACCTGCAGGTAGGTTTTGACCGTAGAATCGCTATAGCGCTTGTGCAGAAGCCACTGCCTGAACGTATGAAGCTCTTCAAGCAATTGCGGCGACAGTGTGGTCTGTATTATGGTCTTTTGCTGAGCAGATGTGGTTCTGTTGCCTCGGGTTGCAGGGTGCTTTTCTCTGAAAGCAGAATAATCTACCCAGGCTTTGCCCTTGAACTGTTTGAGCATCAGATCGATCACCTCGTCAGATTCAGGAATATGCCAACGGTTACAACTGCTACTCCAGCGTGCACCCTTTAGCTGCTTCACCTCGGCAGTCAGGGCTTCATCGTATGGAAACTCAAGCGCCACCCGCTTTTCACCCCTGAGCTCGAAGGGTGTGAGGCGTATGATGGTGCTTGCGTGAGGCATTTGCTGTGGGGGAAAGGTTATATATTACCTTGTATTTCAGCCAACACATTCTATGAAGGTAAATATTTTGTACCGCATAGCAAACAATTGGCGGGAATTTGCCGTGGGATGCCCCTGATGATCCAAACCCGAAAACGCAAAAAACCCCAACCAGTCTGCACAAGTCGGGGTTTCCTCTTCTCTTCTCTTTAGTCCTTTTAGTCCCTGAAGTCCTTTATGTCCTTTTCTCCTTCTCTCCCCTTACTGCTTCAGCGAGTCGATGATCGCGAAGAAGTTCGGGAACGATACCCCCGCCACGTCGCGATCCGACAGCCTGAGCGATGCTCCAGCGGCTTCGGCGGCTATGGCGAAGCTCATGGCGATGCGGTGGTCGTCGAAGCATTCGATCTCCACCTCTTCGGAGTTGCTTTTCGTGCGCCCCTTGACCACAAAGCCGTCGGGATACTGCTCACAGTCGAAGCCGAGACGTTCCAGGTTGACCACGAGCGCGTCGATGCGGTCGCTCTCTTTGGTGCGCAGCTCGGCGGCGTTGTGCAGCTCGAATTCGCCCGAGGCGAAGGCCGAAAGTACTGCCAGCATAGGTACTTCGTCGATCACGCCGGCAACGATGCCGTGGTCGCTGATGCGCAGCGGCCTGAGGCCGGAGCAGCTCCGGACGACGATGTCGCCGACCGGCTCGCCACCCTCCGATCGCACGTTCTCGATGCCGAGCCCCGCACCCGCCTCCTGAAGCACGTCGATGTAGGCCACGCGCGTCGGGTTGAGGCAGACGTTGCGCAGCACGATCTCGGAGCGCTCGCCGAGCAGACCGAGGGCGATCATGAAGCAGGCTGCCGAGGGATCGGCAGGCACGCTGAAAGGTTTGGCGGCAATCGGCTTGCGGCCGTCGATGATGATCTCGCGGACGCCGTCGGGCCGGTCGATGGTTTCAAGGCCCAGCATCAGTTCGGTGTGGTCGCGCGAGCGGATCGGCTCGATGATCTTCGAGCGCCCGTCGGCGTGCAGTGCAGCGAAGGCCACGAGCGACTTGACCTGCGCCGAAGGTACCGGAAGATGGTACTCGATGCTTTTAAGCTCCTTCGTGCCGGTGATGATAACCGGCGCGGTTCCGGCATCGGAAAGCACGATACCGGCGCCCATCTGCCGCAGGGGATCGGCCACGCGCTTCATCGGGCGCTTCATCAGGGATGCGTCGCCGACCAGCTCGCTCCGGAAGGGCTGCGCGGCGAGGATGCCCGCCATCATGCGCATGGTGCTGCCGGAGTTGTTGCACATCAGGGGCACTGAAGGTTCACTGAAGCTCCAGAGACCGCGGGACTCGATCACAACATGCCTGAGAGTCCGTCCGTCACCGGCGGCAAGCTCCTCCTGGCGGATGGAAATACCGGCATCCCGCAGCGCCGACAGGGTGGACTGGTTGTCATAACCGCCCGAGAAGTTGGAAATCTCGGTCGTGCCTTCGGCGAGCGCACCGATAAGTGCGGCGCGATGGGAAATCGATTTGTCCGGCGGAAGGCTTGTCACTTCGCCCTGAAAAATGCTCATTGCTGGCTGATTTTTGTTTCGATAAAAAAAAGCAGCCCCCACGGAGCTGCTTTTCAATACTGACTTCCTGAAAAATCAGGAGTTGCGTTCTTCGTTAGCTCGCTGTGCGCGACGCTTGCTTCTTGAACGCTTCAGGCGGTTGTCGATTGAAGGCTTCACGAAGTATGCCTTTTTACGAAACTCCTTCAGAACGCCTGCTCTCTCGTATTTCTTCTTGAAACGCTTGAGCAGCTTGTCAATCGATTCATTTTCATTTATCTGAACACTGACCAATGAAATTCACCCCCTTACCTGTTGTCTGACGTCTTAACGTCTCAATTTGAGTTTGATAATATCTGTCAGCGACTCGGTGCTTTTCGGCTTGCCCTGATTGAGCTGCACGTTTTCGAGAAGCTGTTTCCGGCCGCTTTTGCAGAATTCCACGATGATGACATGCGCACCGCTTCCGGTCGCCTGCTTTTCACGAACCACCCCCACTTCATCGAGGGATTTATGATACAATGCATCCCCCTGGGCATAGATCCCGTGAGGGGTATAAACCTGGCAGTCCTCGGGCTTGAGTTCATCCGGACTCAACTCCCGGTCGATCTGTATCTGCCACTCCTTGAGAAGATGTACCTGGTTACAGGCCGAGCAACGTATCCAGTACTGGTTCTCTGCTGCCGAAGCCTCTCCATCAGCAGAAGATTTCTTCTCCTTCGACTTTTTTTCGGACGTTCCGAGAAGCGGATCATCATCCCTGGGCTTGTCGCTGGGCTTCCATTCGCCGACATACGCCTGCTCGGTAATACAGCCGCAACCGTCGCAATAGCCTGGTTTGATCTTTCCTTCGAGTATATACTGCCTTTTTCTGGACTCTACCTTCATAAATGTCGCTGTTGTTGGAGAGCATTTCAATGCCCTCTGTCATGCGCTTGCATGAGGTTCGGAAGTACCGCCCTGAACAGGCTCCGGGAATAGCTCCCGGTTAAGGCCATCTCTGGTGTTTCATGCCCGTGCAGGAGACGAAGAGAACGTAAGGCTTCAACAGGTACCACAGGCTTCATGGATCCCTCTGACGAGGCTCCGTAAAGCGGTCTGCTCAGGAGTGCTTAAATAAGTAAATCACCCCAAAAAAACAACTACATAATTATAGCACCTGTCACTTGTGGGTCAAGGCATCGATAAGATCAGATTTCGTAATCAGTTGCAAGCGACCATCGCTAAGATTTATAAGCACGCCTGCCGCATTGGCCTGCAATTTTTCCGACAGCTCGGAAATGGTGGCTTCAGGCTGACAGACCGGAAAAGGCTTTTCCATGAAGGCTACGGCTTTGGCATTCATTGCCGAGTCATTCTCGATCAGGATGGAAAGAATCTTGTTTTCGCTGATACTGCCGATGGGAGCACCGAATGAGACGATGGGCATCTGCGATACATCGTTCTGCTTCATCATCTCGAACACATCTGCAAGGGTCTGCTCGGGAAGGGCGAAAATGAGGTCTTTGCGTGCCTTGCGTTGCAGAATATCGCCTGCGGTGATCTGGTCGAGGGTCGTTTTCGATTTCCGGTAAAAACCCTTCTGCCGCATCCACTCATCATTGTACATGCGCGACAGGTCATAGCCGCCGAAATCAGTCATCATCACCACCACAAGAGCATCGTCACCGTATGCCTCTCCCTCCCTGAGGGCCGCTGCCATAGCCGCACCGGATGCACCTCCGGCAAAAAGCGCTTCGGAACGGAGCAATTCGCGACCGCAGTTGAAAGCATCAGCATCGCTGACCTGGACGATACGGTCGATGACGGAAGGGTCCCAGAACGAGGTCGGACGAACGGCGCCAATATCTTCAAGCTGGAAGGCCCAGGGACACCCCTGGCTCCTTCCGCTGTGCAGATCGTGATAGACCGAACCTTCCGGCTCGACGCCTATGATCTGTACCTGGGGGCTGACTGACCTGAAGTAGCGTCCGATCCCGGAAATCATAGCACCCGAGGCCATAGGCACGAACACATGCGTCACCTTGCCATCGGTCTGGCTGAAGATCTCCGGGCCTGTTCCCTCCTGGTGTACCTGTCGGCTGACCGGGTTCTCGTACATGTTGGCAAACCAGGCATTCGGCAATGTCCTGACCAGGTTTTCAGCAACATCCACACAGCTCTTCAGATCACCGGGCAAAGCATCCGAAGGGGTGAGCACCAGCTCGGCGCCAAGCGCCCTGAGCACCTCCTGCTTCTCGCGGCAGATGCTTTCGGGAGCGACCAGCAAAAGCTTGTAGCCCCGGCTGACCGCCGCCATGGCGAGGGCGATGCCGCTGGTGCCGAAAGTCCAGTCAACCAGGGTCATGCCGGGATGAATGACGCCACGCTCCTCGGCATTCCGCACGATCGCCGCCGATACACGGCAATAATGGGAAAAACAGGGATTCATGAACTCGAGCTTCGCCATGAAACGGGCACGCTTCTGCCGCGTGAGCTGCTTCATGAGAACCAGAGGGGAATTGTCTGAAATGTCGAAGATGTCGTAGGTCATGGTGCTCGCTGCTCTAAAGGTGGTTTAGTGTTATAATAATACATACAACAAATAATTGTTTATTTCCGTAATCAGATCGACGTTGTCTGAACATTGTTTTGAAATTGACGGGCAAAAAACGTTTTTTTAAGCATATCCGGGTTCCGGCCTGAACAACAACCATCATTCACTTTCTTGAGCGTCTTTCACGAACAGAACGCCTCCGCCGTCATGCCAACCGGTCCCTACCTTTCGGAAGCGCTCATCTCGCTCGAAAACCTCCGGCATAACCTGGCCTGCATACGAAACATCACCGGTCAGAGCTGCCGGATCATGGGCATCGTCAAGGCCAACGCCTACGGGCACGGAGCTGCCGTTGTCACGGCTGCACTCGAAGAGGAGGGTGTTCGGGATTTCGGTGTGGCCAACATCCATGAGGCGATCGAACTTCTGCAAAGCCACCGGATGCACCCTGACTCGCGCGTCCTCGCGTTCGCATCGCCCCTTGCGGAACATATCGCGCTGTATCTGGAGCACGGGATTGAAATGACCGTCTGCGATCACGACACGGTGCGATTGGCTGAATCGACAGCCTCCGCTGCCGGAAAAAAGTTGCAGGTTCAGGTGAAGGTCGATACCGGCATGGGCCGTCTCGGCGTGGCACCTGAAGAGGCTCTTTCGCTCCTTGAAGCCATCGACGCCACATCCAGCCTTGAACTGAGCGGCATCTACACCCATTTCGCCGAAAGCCACAAAGCGGAAGGCTTCACCGCCCGGCAGCTCGAACGATTCATACAGGTAACCGGCGCTTACGAGCGAAAATCGGGAAAAACCATTCTGAAACATGCGGCCAACAGCGGCGCCATCGTCTCGATGCCTGGAGCCCGACTCGACATGGTGCGCCCCGGCATACTGCTTTACGGGTGCCATCCGGTTGACTCAGCTCCCTCGCCCGTACCCGTCAGGCCGGTCATGCAGTTCCAGTGCCGTGTGATTTTCGTCAAGGAGGTTGCCGAAGGAAGCTCCATCAGCTACAACCGGACATGGAGCGCCCCTGCAAAAAGAAGAATTGCCACCATCGCAGCCGGCTATGCCGACGGGGTGCACCGTACGCTCTCCAACCGGATGAATGTGTTCATCGGCGGCCAAAGCTTCCGTCAGGTCGGTACAGTCACCATGGATCAGACAATGGTCGATCTTGGCGACGACCTGTCAGTAAAAACCGGAGACACGGCAGTACTGTTCGGATGGGATGGCCCTTCTGCAGGAGAGCAGGCCATTGCGGCAGGAACCATCAGCTACGAACTGCTCTGCTCGGTTTCGCGACGGGTCAGAAGGATTTTTGTGTGAAAAGAAGTTATTTTGAAAAATAACATCAGGCAGTTTGAGTGGTGCTGTTCTGTTTGCTTGCCCTGTCATTCTGTGGCCGACGCAGTCGGGCGAAGAATCCGGAAAAGTCACGTAAAAAACTATAAATTATTAAGTTATAGGCGATCCCGGAAAACTGGATTCTTCACTTCGTTCAGAATGACATACGAAAAACGAATCGGTTTTGCTTTAGTGAATGCCTTTTGAGGCGGCCTCGATAAAATACCCCTTACAACAACAGAACTTTCAACCCCTATGAAATTTCTGGACAATGTCGCCGTGAAACTCGGCGTCACGAGGGCGGAAATGACTGCCGTCACGCTGCTCACCTTTTTCCTCCTGCTCGGCGGAGCCCTGAAATACACCGGTTCGGTTCAGGATGCCGACAAGGCCATCAGAAAAGCTGAAGTTGCCCGCTACTCCGAAGCTGAGGTGGACAGCCTGCTCAGCCTTATGACCAGAAGTGATCAACCCTATGCCGCTGAAACATCCACTCTCGCAGCAGGCAACAGCGACCCGGAAGTGCCGGCACAGAAATCACCGGCAGGACGTGCGCCGAAAAAAGTGTTTACCGGAACCATTGCGTTCAGAACAGCCTCTGCCACGCAGCTTCAGATGATCTCCGGAGTCGGGCCGGTGATGGCCAGACGTCTTATCGAGTTCCGCAAGCAAAAGGGGGGAAAAGTCGAACATTTTAACGATTTTCTTCAAGTGAAGGGGATTGGCAAAAAGAAGCTGCAAATCCTCGAAAAGCATCTTACCCTCGACTGATGAGCAGAAGCCAGATAGCCTGTGCGTTCGACGCAGACCACACCACTGTTGTACGAGTCAAATCGACCGGCAGCGCCTTGTTCACGATGACCATGTGCAGAACCATCGATGGTGGACTGAACGATCTCGGCAGCACAAAAGGGCTGAAAATCGCCAGAAAACTTGTCGCGGCTCTCAAAGAGTGGCAGGAAGAGCCAATCGCGCTCGCCTTTTCTCCACCAGAAATCCTGACCTTGCCGGCCTGGTTCCCTGCCGAAAGCCCGGCCGACCTTCGCGACCGCCTTTGCAGGATCGAAGCGGGTTATTTCCTTGACGACGTCGAATCATGGCAGTGGCACGACATGGCACTGGAGAGAAATCCGGATCAGCCCGCCGCTCTTGACCGGCGGATGCTGATGTTCTATCACTCCCGGCCTGGCCGTCTGATCGAAAACGAGCTGCTGAAGTTTTATACCGTTGGTTGGCGGGGGATCCATATCGAAGCGGTGGCCCGGCTCTCTGCCATAACCGGTGAGCCGATGCCGGTGCTCGAACTCGAAGAGCACTACGCGGCACTCTATATTTCGAAGAACGGTAAAATCGGTTATTTCAGGTACTGGCCGGTCAGGGAAGCGGCTGAGAGGGATTACTTCGCCGTCACTGAACTGACCTCGGCACCGATCGGCGGAGTGCCGGTAAAGGTTACGGGATCTGCTGCCAGCGCCAGAAGCCTGGATCGCATAAGCCGCGAAACCTCATGCTCCATCGAACCCCTTGAGCTGCACCCGTGGGTCTCGACAGAAAAAGGAGCCGGAAAAAGCAAATCGCCAACCGCCACGATACGCGCCGTCAGCACAGCCATCATGGCGCTGAACGGCGGGACGGGGTAACTGCACAAGGAATTCCGCTCAGGCATTCCGTCCTTCTTTGATGACCCCATCCTGAACGGAGGGCGGGTTTTCCAACCCGCCATTGAATGGCGGTCCCGACAGGTCGGCCACCCCCTTTTCCCAATAAAAAAAGGGCATCCCGACAAATCGGGACGCCCCTGCAAGAAATTCCGTCCTTCGTCAAATCCTCACAGATTTCCCACCAGCACCTCGGCTATCTGGACGGCGTTGGTGGCTGCGCCTTTGCGCAGGTTGTCCGCGACGATCCAGAGATTCAGGGTTCGGGGATGCCAGTAATCGGGACGCAGACGTCCGACAAATACTTCGTCCCTCTCGTAGGAGGTCATCGGCATCGGGTAGAGTCTGGCTGACGGGTCATCCTGCATGACGATGCCCGGTGAACCGGCAAGCAGAGCACGCACCTGGTCGATATCGAAGTCGCTTTTCAGTTCGACGTTCAGTGATTCGCCATGACCGCCATAGACCGGAATGCGCACAGTTGTCGGCGAAACCTGGATGGTGTCATCACCCATGATCTTTTTCGTTTCGTTGACCATCTTCATCTCCTCCTTGGTATAGCCGTTATCGGTGAAGGCGTCGATCTGCGGCACCGCGTTGAAGGCGATCTGGTGGAAGTGGGTGAACTCCTCCGGAATGTCGCCGGCAAGTTCGCTTTCGAGCGCGTCGCGCCCGGCTTTGCCCTTGCCGGTCACCGACTGGTAGGTCGAAACCACCACTCGGCTGATGCCATAGCAATCGAAGAGAGGCTTGAGCACCACAACCATCTGGATGGTCGAGCAGTTGGGGTTGGCGATGATCTTTGCCGGCTTGCCTTCTCTGGTGAAGATGGCTTCCGGGTTGACCTCGGGTACCACCAGCGGCACATTCTCATCCATGCGCCAGGCCGATGAGTTGTCGATCACGATAGCACCGGCCTCCGCAGCCACAGGCGCCCACTCCCTGCTGGCCGATGCCCCGGCTGAAAAGAGAGCTATATCGACCCCTTTGAATATCTCTGCCGATGGCACTTCAGTCACGAACTCACGCCCCTTGAAGGCGATCACTTCGCCCCTGCTGCGTGGCGAGGCGAGAGGCACAAGGTCGCTGACCGGAAAATTGTGCTCTTCGAGCACCTTGATCATGGTTCTGCCAACCAGGCCGGTTGCTCCAAGTACGGCTACACGATAGCCTGCTTCACTGCTCATACGAATAAAATGGATTGATGATGTTTAATAATTCAGAATCAGTCTGGGCGAATGATCGTTAAGGTTTTCACCCCCCTCTTTCAGGAGTCCCTCCCTGTCAAGCGCCTCGCACGCCACCTCAAACTCCCGCAGCAGTTCGACAATTACCGCCGGGTCAGGTTCGCGCACCAGCAGGTTACGCACCTTCGATACTCCCGGCAGCCCTTTCAGGTAGGTCGAATAGTGGCGCCGCATTTCAAGCACGCCATATTTCTCCCCTTTGTAGTGCACCGACAATTGCAGGTGATCGGCAGCAGCCTGTATCCGCTGGCGATACGAGGGAAACGGCCGACGCTCCCCCGTTTTAACCAGGCTTTTTGCCTGTTCAAAAATAAATGGATTGCCAATAGAGCCTCGCCCGATCATGATGCCGTCCGCCCCGGTGATTTCAAACATGGCCACGGCATCTTCGGGCAGCCACACGTCGCCGTTGGCGATCACAGGGATGGAACATGCCTGTTTGGCTTCGGCAATGCGCCCCCAGTCGGCCCTCCCTTTGTACATGTCGCTGCGCGTCCGTCCATGCACCGCAACCGCCTGGATACCGGCATCTTCGAGCCGACGGACGGTATCGGTGATGTTGATGGAGTCGTGATCCCAGCCGATGCGGGTTTTGGCCGTCACCGGCAGCGAGACAGCATTCACCACCGCCGAGGCGATGGCCGAAAGCTTCTCCGGCTCCTTCAGGAGCGCCGCCCCGGCACCACGACCTGCAACCTTCCTGACCGGACAGCCGAAGTTGATATCGAGATAATCCGGCTCATAGGTTTCGGCAATCGCCGCCGCTTCAACCATAGACTCAACCGTACTGCCGAAAATCTGCACCGCCACCGGGCGTTCGTGGTCGGCAACGGTGAGCTTGCGTATCGATTTCTCGGCACCACGCCTGAGCGCTTCGGCACTGATGAACTCGGTATAGACAATATCTGCTCCGTGCTGCTTGCAGAGCTGCCTGAAAGCCCTGTCGGTCACGTCCTCCATGGGAGCGAGGATAATGGGGCGGTCTATGTCGATACTTCCGATGCGCATGGGGCTGTACTACTGCGTTGCCGATGAGGTAAGCATCTCGCGCACCTGCTGACGTATCGTGTTGCGCAGGTTTTCGTCCTCACGAAGCAGCCGCTTGACCGCTTCACGTCCCTGGCCGAGCTTTTCGGTACCGTAACTGAACCAGGAACCAGCCTTCTTGACGATGCCGAACTCGACGGAAAGGTCGATCAGTTCACCGAGCACTGAAATGCCTTCGCCATACAGGATGTCGAATTCAGCTGACTTGAAGGGCGGCGCGACCTTGTTCTTGACCACCTTGACCTTGGTGCGGTTGCCGACAACCTCTTCGCCATCTTTGATCTGGGCGATCTTGCGGATGTCGAGCCTGACCGATGAGTAGAACTTCAGGGCCTTGCCGCCGGTAGTGGTTTCAGGACTGCCGTACATCACACCGATCTTGTCACGAAGCTGGTTGATGAAGATGCAGACGCAGCTCGATTTGGAGATGGCACCAGTCAGCTTGCGCAGAGCCTGGCTCATGAGGCGCGCCTGAAGACCGACAACGCTGTCACCCATCTCACCCTCAAGCTCCGCCTGGGGTACCAGGGCTGCCACCGAGTCGATGACAACGATATCGACGGCTCCACTGCGCACAAGAGTCTCGACGATGGAAAGCGCCTGCTCGCCCGATTCGGGCTGACTGACCAGGAGCGCATTGATATCGACGCCGAGCTTGCGGGCATAGGATGGATCAAAGGCGTGTTCCGCATCGACCAGCGCTGCGATGCCGCCAGCTTTCTGCGCTTCGGCTATGGCGTGCAATGCAAGCGTGGTCTTGCCGGAAGATTCCGGACCGTAAATCTCGGTCACCCTGCCGCGTGGCAATCCGCCAACACCGAGGGCGTAATCAAGCGCCATCGATCCGGTTGAAATGGCCTGCACCTGCATGACAGCCGAACCGTCACCAAGGCGCATGATCGAACCTTTACCGAACTGTTTTTCGAGGGTCTCTATAGCAAGATTGAGCTGTTTGAGCTTTGCCGGATCGACAGGGGTCGGCTGTTGCTGTTGTGGTTTCTCTTTTTCCATGGAAATAATCTCGCTTGATTAAGTATGAAACATTGCTTGTGGTTACGTGATGGCACTACGGAGCGTTTCATCGAACGGCCGGTATACCATACCGAGTTCGTTCAGCGATCTCCGGTTGCTGTAACTGGCCGGATGGGAGGCTTGCCGGATACTTTCAATGCTGATGAACGAGGGACGCCGGGTCAGCAGCGACCACGCCTCGCCTCCCCCGCCAGCCACCATTCCTGCAATGCCGCCGACACTGAACGGCTGGCCGGTGCGACTGCCTGGCAAAGAGGCAATCCGCCGGAAAAGCTCCCTGAACGACAGATTTTCGCCCACGATGATATACCGCTCTCCCGTCCGGCCTTTCTGCCATGCTGCAATATGGGCATCTGCCACATCATGGACATCGACAAATCCCGTCGAACCTTTGGGACACACCGGCAGACGACCATCGTAAATCATTCTGAGCACCTCGTTGGAACTGCTGCCCGGAAGAGTCCTGCCGGAGCTTCTGCCGATCACAACGCCTGGATTGACCATCACCACGTCGAGCCCCTCGGCAACGCCCCGCCGACCTTCGAGTTCAGCCAGGTGCTTCGACTCCATGTACACATTATGACGCTGCCATTCACTGAATGTGGTCTGCTCGTTCGATTCACTGATGCCGCTGTCCGCTCCGGAAGAACCTATGGCTGCAATCGAACTGGTGGTCACCAGCCGCTTCACGCCTGCCGTCAGGCAGGCATCGACAACATGGCGCGTGCCAAGCACGTTGGTTTCGTAGAGCCGGTGCCGGAAATTTCTGGTGAAGGCGATCAGGCCTGCACAGTGAAAGACAACCTCAGAACCCCTGACGGCCTGGGTAACCGAGAAGGAATCGTGCAGGTCAGCCCTGACGATCTCAACCGGCAAACCGTTGAGAAAAGAGGCATCCGACCCCTCCCTGACCGTGACCCGGCAACGCACTGCGTCGCCAAACCTTTCGATCAGGCTGAAAAGAAGCCGTGCTCCTATGTAGCCTGTAGCACCGGTAATGAGAATCGGGATACCTGACATGAAAAAATGAGGCCTCTGAAAACCTGTTCCGCGTTTCGTTTGATTGTCGGTCCCGACGATAGCTGTCGGGATCGCACTCCATTGTTCACCGTACCTTTAAAGATATCGGCAAACCTGGAGATGAAAGAGACCAGGCGAGCTTTGCGAGTCCGAACCCCGGGTCTGTTGAAAAAAATCGGGTGGCCCGGAACCAATCTCTCTCAAGCCGTCCGGACGCCGGAAGCACACCGGAACATGCCGCGGAACCGGCTGTTGCGCAATTCGCAGAGATGCGGCCCAGCGCCGATTTGTACACAATAATAAGAAGAATAACTTACATTGCACTCAAATCCATCCGCAATCGTGAGAAAAAATATCGTATCGACAGACCCCGGTGACGCCGGACATCCCGAACAACGCCTTTCAGCCGGCGTCGTCAGGAGCACAACCCTGCCCAACGGCCTCCGTATCGTAAGCAATCTGGTACCCTATGTCCACAGTATAACCATCGGCCTGTGGATCGATGCCGGCTCCCGCGAAGATCCCGAAGGCTCCGAAGGTCTTGCCCATTTCATCGAACACGTTGTATTCAAGGGCACGAAGAAACGCGATTATGTGGAGATCGCCCGGTGCATCGAACAGACTGGCGGTTATATCGATGCATGGACCACCAAAGAGCAGACCTGCCTCTCCGTCAGGTGCCTCCGCGAACACCTGCCCCTTGCGGTCGATCTGCTGGCCGACCTGGTCTGCAATCCGGTATTTCCACACGATGAACTCGAAAAGGAAAAAGAGGTGGTGCTCGAAGAGATTGCAAGCGTGAACGACACCCCCGAAGAGCTGATCTTCGAAGAGTTCGACCGCCGCTCTTTCCCCGATCATCCCCTCGGCACGCCGATCCTCGGCACCGAAGAGAGCATCAGCTGCCTTACCACAGAAAAGATCCGGGAATTCATGCGCCGTCACTACGTGCCCTCGAAGATGCTGGTAACCGCAGTCGGCAACATAGACCACGATGAACTGACTGAAATCGCCTCGGCCTGTCTCGGAGCTTCGCAGGCAGAACCGCCGGATGAATCCGGGCGGACACGCCATCTGTTCGACATTTCAACCTATAAGCCCTTTTCGGTGACCCTGAAAAAAAAGCTTTTCCAGTCACAGATACTTCTCGGCACCGTCATGGCTCGCAATGACCAGCGATTCTGGGCGTTTATGGTATTGAACTCCATGCTGTCGAGCGGCATGAGTTCAATTTTAAACCTCGAACTGCGCGAGAAAAGAGGACTGGTCTATCAGGCCTATTCTTCACTTGCCTTCCTCGACGAAGTCACCACGTTCAACATCTATGCCGGTACCGACAAAGGTAAAGCAAAGAAAACCCTCGAAACCATCAGTGAGCTTTTTACCGGCAATACCCTGAAAGAACCCGATCCTGCAGAACTCACCGCAGCAAAAGCAAAAATGCTCGGTTCGCTGATCATGGGCATGGAAAAAATGACCCGGCGCATGTCGCATATCGCCCAGGATATCTTCTATTACGGACGATACCTTTCACCTGCCGAAAAGGCCGGAATGATAGAGGCGGTAACAGCTGAAGAGGTCGCCATGGCAGTAGATGCACTGGGCATATCCGAGAGACTGTCAACACTGATTTATATTCCCGGCAGGTAGTCACCGGCAACCGTCACGGGAACAGCCAACGACACTGAAAACAGGCAAGTACCGGCAGGAAAATCCTTTGAGAGATACGTTTTAAAAAGGCCCGGAAAAATCGTATAATTAAAGCTTTAATTTTTCAGGGAATCTCTCTTTATCGAAGCAACCATTCCGACTCACCGGAAACTGCCGACGGAATCAGAGAAAACCCGCAACTTAACCGGTCACGAAGAGCCTTGCAAAAGAATATCACGAATGTCAGCGAAACCGAGCAGGAACTTGAAATCATTCTGACTGCTGAAGAATTCCAGCCCGAATACGACCTTGAACTTGAAGAAGCACGCAAATCCGTCAGAATCAAAGGCTTCAGACAGGGACACGCCCCCGTCGGGATGATCAAACGCATGATTGGCCCCTCTATTGAAGCCGGCGTCGCCGAAAAGATGGCATCGAAGCATTTTGCAGCCATCGCCGACGAGGAAAATATCAATCCGGCCAGCCGCGCCCAGATCGAAAACTTCACATTCGGGGACGGCAAGCTTACCATTCGCATCTCATACGAAATCCATCCTGAATTCGAACTGAAGGATTTAAGCACTTTCTCCTTCACCCAGGCTGAATATACTGTTACCGACGAGGATGTCGATCGCGAAATCAGGCTGATTCTCCACGGCCACGGCACCATGGTGACCAGCGAAGAGCCGGCCTCCGAGGGCGATACGGTCATCGGCGACATCACGAAGATCGACGCCGAAGGCGCCCCGGTCGAAGGATCAAAAAACGAAAACCACCACTTCAGCCTTGAATACCTGCCGGCAGACAACCCGTTCCGCATGGCTCTGGAAGGCAGAAAAGCCGGTGATGTGGCCGATGTGACCGTCGAGCCCAAAACAGAGGACGGCGAAACCCTTCGCTACCGTGTCGAAGTCAGGGAGGTCAAACACCTTGAACTTCCGGAACTGAATGACGAACTGGTTGCGGAAATCAGCCAGCAGCGTTTCGAAAATGTCGAGGATTTCAAAGGCGATGTCCGTTTGCAGCTTGTACAGCATTTCTTCCACAAGTCCGAGCAGGATCTGCTTGAAGCCATCTCAGCCAGACTGATCGAAGAGCACCCGGTACCGACCCCGAAATCGATGGTCGCCTCGTTCCAGAAAATGCTTCTTGAAAACGCCAAGCGACAGATAGGCGGTCAGTTCCCCAAGGGCCTGGATGAGCGAGAGTTCTTCAACTCAATGAGACCCAATGCTGAAAAACATGCCCGCTGGATACTGGTCAGCCAGAAAATAGCCAAAGAGAACAACCTTGAGGTGACAAACGAGGATATCAGGGCCTATGCTGAAAAAGAGGCAGAAAAAGAACCGTCTCTGACTGTCGAACAACTGTTTGAGACCTACATGTCCACGGAGTTCAGAGACTACATCATCGACACGATTCTCAAAGAGAAAATCTATGATGTGATCAAATCCAGGGTCACTATCACCAGAGCGGCGACTCCGGTTCCGGTGCACGAAAGGTAATCCCTCAGACAAAGGCATCTTTACAGGGCTCATCGACCGATGAGCCCTTTTTTTTTAATCAGAGCGGCTCGAAAAGCGCCATGGCTATGGCGGAATGGCGATCATGCGAAATGGAGATGCTGATCCTGCCGGAAAAGGAGTCAGCATTAACGGTTGCAACAGGCTTTCCGGCCTCGTCGTTCAGCACTTCGATGGAGTGCCAGTAGAGGCCCTTCGAAATACCAGTGCCGAGAGCCTTGGAGATGGCCTCTTTGGCCGCGAACCTCCCGGCAAGACTTGCCACGGGGTCGGATTTCGAAAGACACTGATCCGTTTCCGCCGCGGTCAGTATCCGCTTCATGAACCCCTGGCCGAATCGATCATACGCAGCACGGATTCGTGCTATTTCCACGATATCGACTCCTATCTCCGTAGACATGCATCAGGTGCGTTCGATCTTCATAGACATATCGAGCGCTTTGACGCTGTGCGTCAGCTCTCCGACGGAAATATAGTCAACACCGGTCATGGCGACCTCGGAAACATTGTGCAGTCCGATATTGCCTGAAGCTTCAAGGAGGATAGTGCCGTAACCGTTCGCCTTCACCCAGCGAACCGCTTCTGCCAGGTCATCGACCATGAAGTTGTCGAGCAGAATCATATCCGGCCAGCAGGTACAGGCTCTGACCAGTTCGGAAATGCTCCTGACTTCGGTTTCAATCTTCACCTTCACTCCGTTGGTCTGACACCAATCCTTTGCCCGCCTGATGGCCGCCTCAACCCCGCCGGCAGCATCGATATGGTTATCCTTGATCAGAATCATGTCGAACAGACCGAAACGATGGTTGGTACCTCCGCCGATACGAACAGCATCCTTGTCGAAATAACGCAGTGCCGGAGCTGTTTTCCGGGTATCGAGAATGGAGGAATTGGTATGGCTGACCCGTTCGACATACATATTTGTCCGGGTTGCGATTCCGGACATCCGCTGCATGAAATTCAGCGCTGTACGCTCACCGAAAAGAATCGAGGCGATGCGCCCCCTGACCTCCAGAATCCGTTCGCCCGGATAAACCCGCTTGCCATCCCTGGCATAATCCGTAAACTCAAGTTCCGTATCCGACGACAGGAACACCTGCCTGGCAACCTCGACCCCGGCAATGATTCCTTCCGCCTTCGCCTCGATATAGCCAAGCCCAAGCTGACTCTGATCTACGGTAGCCTGGGTGGTAATGTCGCCCTGGTAACGATCCTCATCGAGAGCAAGCTGCAAAGCCTTCGCCCTGCATGTCTCGAAAAATTCCCTGAAAGCATAATTGGTTCTGTTGTCTGCCATAACCGCGAAAATAGTAAGAGGTTATCGGAATCCGAAAGGCGCCCTGGGGACGACAATTCGTGCTTATGCAAAGTAATACTTTTTTAGTATTCAGCACGGTTCATGAAGCCTGATCATACCGTTTATCCGGCTTGGAACGCCTCTTTTGCAATGCTGCAACGAATAGGTTACATTCCTCCAGAGTCTTCCTGAATGCAGATTTCGTACCACCCGACATGAATCTTCATCATCGTTCCTGTGTCAGGCTCGTCAATGCTGTTTTTTATGCCCGGCACGGCGTTCATGAAGAAGAACGCCGCCTGGGCGGCAGGTATGAGGTCGATGCAGAACTCGGTTTCGACAGCACGGCGGCAGCCGAAACCGATGATCTGTCACAAACAATCGATTACCAGCACGTATATACCATCATCTGCGAGGTCATGACCGCAGGTGAGCCTTCCGCGCTTATCGAGACGCTTGCCCGCAGAGCCGCCATGAAACTGATGGAAGAGCTGACCTTGCTGGAAGAGGTAACTGTCAGGGTGCGCAAGCATGCTTTACCCCTGGGTGGATTGTGCGATTATGCTGAAGCCGAGCACAGGATCGAAAAGAGGTGACCGATGGAAAGCGTCATCGCCTATATCGGCATCGGCTCGAATGTCGGAGACCGGTTTGCCTACCTCCAGGAGGCTGTTGACCATCTTTCACAGCTTACGGGAACCAGGGTAACAGGCGTTTCAAGGGTTTACATGACCGAACCGTTCGGAGATCCCGACCAGGAGCGTTATTTCAATGCCGTGGTCGCTGTGGAAACCGTGCTCGATCCCGCAGCTCTCCGTGCCCGCTGCAAATCCATTGAACACGATCTCGGGCGTCCCGGCCAATACCAGCGCTGGAGTCCGAGAACCATCGATCTCGACATCCTGCTCTACGGTGATCTTTGTATTGAAAATGAGCTGCTCGTTATTCCCCATGCCGGGATGCACCACAGAAAGTTCGTCCTCGTTCCGCTCCTCGACATCGGCAACCCCGAACATCCCCGGCTTCTCCGCACCATCGCAGAGATTCTTGAAAACTGCGACGACCCCTCGGTGCCAATCAGGCTGGTGGAGAGGCTTTCGCTTTAACAGGGAATAAGGAAGAATAGGTCTTATAAGTCGTATAGGACCTATAGGACTTATAAGACCTATGAGCACCAACCTTCGGGCAGGCACAAAAAAAGCGGGCCACTTTGCAGCGCCCGCTTTTTTCGCTGATATGAAGCTCAAAATCAGTTCGCAAAGGTGATATTCAGCGTTCCCTGTTCGAAATCGGCGCCCTCAGTCTTGCGACCGACAAGCACGTTGGGCAGAACAATGCTCTTGCGGAAGTTGTTGATATCGACAAGAAGCTCGTCACCCTTGATGTTGACCGCCAGCTTCTCGACCTCGACATTCGGGAGGTAAAGGCTCAGCACATACTTGCCGTTGATCTTTTCAAGAGTCTGGGTTCTGTCGTTGGTGTAGAGAACATCGATCGGATTGCGGCCATCGAAAATCTCCTGGCTCAACTCGAAAAGTCTGTCAGGAGCGATCACCTCTCTGGATGACTGATGAGCCCTGAAAATCGGCACGGGATAGAAACAGTTGTCGATGACCCGGAGATACTTGACCTGCTGGTCGATCAGGCTCTGAAGGTACGGATCAGAGGAGTTCGAAGGCAGCACCTTGTTTACGACGGCAGCATCGAGCTTGTAACCGAAAAGATTGAGGTAGGTCTGAACACGCAGCGCCTCCTTGATAACCATATTCTCGGGATTGAGCACAACCCTGAAAGTCGTGATGCTCTTGTCCTGCAACATGCCGTGCAGCTCTTTCATATGCTCGTTGACCTCGGGCATAAGCTTGAAAATGTTCTTTTTCGGCATGAAGCGGCTGAGAAGCGGAGCGGCAAAACCGATGGCCTTGGAGTGCCAGCCGCCGATCTTCTCGGAGTACCAGCCATAAGATTCAGGCATACCGAGCAGACGCATGGTTTCACCGGTCGGGGCAGCATCGACCACGACAGCGTCGTAAAGACCCGATTTTGCAGCTTTCCAGATGTAACGGAGGCTGATCATCTCCTCCATACCGGGAACGATGGCAAGCTCCTCGGCAACGATCTCATTCGCGCCGTCATGCATGAGAATCGAAGAGAAATAGGAGTACAGCTCATTCCAGTTTTCCCTGATTTCAGCAAGAACGTTCACCTCCATGGCGAAGAGATTTTTTTCGACCTCAAGAGGAGTCGAACTCAACTCGACGCCGAGAGCATCGGCAAGGCTGTGGGCGACATCAGTGCTCATGATCAGCACGCGCTTGCCGCTGCGAGCGATCGCTGTCGCGGTGGAAGCAGATACGGTGGTCTTGCCCACCCCCCCTTTGCCCAGGTAAAGAATGATTCTCATGGTGTTGAAAAACTATTGTGTAAACTTTACTGTAAACTGAATGCTTGTCTCACTATGGCTTCTGGCCGTCAGACTTTTCTGCCTCGCCGTTTGCCACGGCCGGCTTTCCCGGAGGTATGCCTTTGCTGTTCAGACTTTTTTTCGCTGACCGCCTGCTGAACCGGATCGTCAGATTCAATGGTCATATATTCGGCTGAATCATTTGATCTTTGTGTCTGCTCAGACTCGCCAAAGGCAGCCAGAACAACCTCTTCAGGTATGTCGAACTCCTCTTCCGACTCCAGCTCTATCCGGATTTCTTCCCTTACAGGCTCTACCGGCTCACTCACGAACCCCGACTCCATCGACACTTCGGTTTCCGGATCCGCTTCAGCTTCTATTCTGATTTTCTTCCTGACCGGTATCTCCGGCTCAGCTTCCGGCTCACTCACGAACCCCGACTCCATCGATGCTTCGGCTTCAGCTTCCGGCCTGATCTGGATTTTCTTCCTGACCGGTATCTCCGGCTCAGCTTCCGGCTCATTCATGAACCCCGACTCCATCGATACTTCGGCTTCAGCTTCCGGCCTGATCTGGATTTTCTTCCTGACCGGTATCTCCGGCTCAGCTTCCGGCTCATTCATGAACCCCGACTCCATCGATGCTTCGGCTTCAGGTTCCG